>Ga0208127_1001238_pt1 | contig 12827 bp, 11 predicted proteins | sample ETNtaG_6_FD_185751 | JGI IMG/M metagenome (GOLD analysis project Ga0208127, IMG submission 185751) | Marine microbial and viral communities from oxygen minimum zone, Eastern Pacific Ocean - ETNP201306SV45 (SPAdes) (version 2) | ecosystem: Environmental > Aquatic > Marine > Oceanic ...
AGGAATCGATCCTGTACCGCCTGCCATACGATCTCTTATCTCTCCGCCCGATCCCGTAGCTGCCCCACTAAAAGGTTCGACCGTAGTGGGAAAATTATGTGTTTCTGCTTTGAGAGAAATGATCGATGGGATTTGTTTTTTCTGGTAAGCACTCGCTCGATCTGGATCTTGTGGAGCAAACTGCTCAATGGTAGGCCCTTTGATAAATGCAACATTGTCTTTGTATGCCGATACCAAATTTTCAGGATGTTTTTTTGATGTGTTTTTGATTAGCGAAAACAACGAATCCTTTTGTTCGATACCGTCAATGTGGAATACTCCATTAAAAATTTTGTGCCGGCAATGCTCTGAATTAACTTGAGAAAAACCAAACACTTCCGAGTCGGTGAGTGGACGATCCAGCTGCTCAGCCAGTTGCTCAAGATAACAGACTTCATCTGGGTTTAGCGATAGCCCTTCCGCCAAATTATATGCCGAAATATCATCGATTTCACGAATGGGTTCGGGGCTAATTTCAACGGTAAATAAATTTTGGCTTAAGCTTTCGAAGCGCTCCGAAATCATGGGGTCAATGGTCATGTCTGCCTGTAGAGGAGTAAATTGTTCAATTCGAATTATTTCCTCGATTCCCATATTTTGTGTGATTTCAACAGCATTGGTACTCCAAGGCGTTACCATACTTACGCGCGGCCCAACAAAAACACCATCGATCTTGAGGGTGTTTAAATATGGTTGGTCTCCAAATAGCCAGCTGAGTTTTGAAATGGTCTCTGGATCGATTGCGTTTTGTGTCTGTAAAGCAAATATGCGTTGGGTTGCATCCCCAAAAAAACAAATCATAAACACATGATTGATTTACAAAAATAATTAAATGATTGCTTGTTACTGAAGGATCGTGATGGGAAAGTACTAAGGGTTTCCACTGAGTTATCAACAATCACGATCGAACGATTCTCGCCATATAAAATCCGTCAAATCCAGACTTAGCAGGGCTGATAAGCTGCTCTTTTTCAAGACTGAACTGTTTTCCGACTTCCGATTGAAGAAAGCTCTCAACCTGACTTTGGTTTTCCTCTTTCAAAATCGAACAGGTAGCATAAACAAGTTTTCCACCTGGTTTGACCATAGTCGCATAGGTATGTAGGATGTATTCTTGTGTTTGTTTGACGCGTTTCAAAAAATCGGTATTAATTTTCCATTTCGCATCGGGATTGCGACGCAAAACACCCAAGCCAGTACATGGAGCATCAATCAACACGCGGTCTGCACGACCATGAAGCTTTTTGATCACTTTGTTGGATTTGATATGCCGTGTTGTGATATTGTGTGCTCCAGCTCGTCTTGCTCGGCGTTTGAGTTCGTGGAGTTTATGGGGATAAATATCTAGTGCAGTGAGTTGACCTTTATTTTCCATCAAAGCAGCAAGGTGTAAACTTTTCCCTCCTGCACCTGCGCAGGCGTCGATGACTTGCATTCCTGGATTCACCTCTGTAAAGCTAGCTACCAGTTGTGAGGAGGCATCTTGGACTTCGAATAAGCCTCTTTGGAAAGCATTCGTTTCAAATACATTGGCTCGTTCTTGCAAGATGAGCGCATCTGGATATTTCTGATGTGAAATCGTTTCGATTCCCTCGGCTGCCAATTCATTTTGAAGCGTTTTTGGGTTGGTTTGCAATCGATTGACACGCAAAACCACACTCGCTTGGGTGTTGAGCGCATCGATTTCTTGTTTCCATTGGGCTTCCCCAAAGTTTGCAACGCCAAGCTCGTCTAGCCAATCCGTAATCGAGCATACGATGGCTCGATGTTGTTGGAGGCTGTCGAACCTCCCTTTAATTCTTCGCTCAGGTGTACCTCGAACTTCATCCCAAGCTGGTAGTGGTATGCCCTGCAATACCCATCTCACTGATAGAAGTCGCCAAAGATCGACCTTGGCATATGGCTCTTTCACACCAGCCAGTTCGGCATACAATCGCTTCCAACGAATGATTTCGTAAGTGTTTTCTGCAATAAATCCACGATCTCGCTTGCCCCACCTTTTATCGGACTTCAGCATTTTCGCAATGACTTTGTCTGCTTGAAGATCTTGATTGAAAATGCTATTCAGACAGTTGATAACTGCTACTGCAAGGTTTTTATGAAGCCGTATAGGCTTGTGGTTTTCCTTCATCGAGTGGATTATTGAAAAGATTGAAGTTCGATGAGCTTTTTGTAAGTCCCTTTTTTTGCAATCAATTCTTCATGTGTTCCTTTTTCTGCAATTTTACCGTTTTGTAAAACGACGATTAAGTCCGCATTTTGGATGGTTGATAGTCGGTGAGCAATGACAAGTGAAGTTCTGCTTTTCATCATTTTGATAAGGGCTTCTTGCACCAATCGCTCAGACTCTGTGTCTAGGGCAGAAGTGGCTTCGTCTAATATCAGAATTTCTGGATTTTTGAGCACAGCTCGTGCGATAGACAGTCTCTGTTTTTGTCCGCCTGAAAGCTTATTCCCTTGATCTCCAATGCTCGTGTCAAATCCTTTGGGAAGTGCCTCAATAAATGAGAGTGCGTTGGCAATTTCTGTAGCATTCTTCAGCTCTTTTTCGGTCGCATCAGGCTTTGCAATTCGTAGATTATTGGCAACTGTATCGTTGAATAAAATGGAATCTTGCGTCACAATTCCCATAAGAGAGCGCAGGTCATTTTTTGTAAATTGACGAATATCCGTTCCATCGATGGATATGCTACCTTCATTGACATCATAGAACCGTGGAACAAGATTTGCAATGGTTGATTTACCACCACCCGATGGTCCAACGAGCGCAACTGAAGATCCTTTTGGAATGGTCAAGTTTAGTTTGTCAATCACAAGTTCATCCTCATAAGCAAAGGAAACCTCGTTAAACCTAACTCCTTTGTTGAATGCACTCATTTTTTTAGGTTTTACAGGGTCAACGATCGGATTGGGTGTTTCCAGTACTTCGAGGATGCGAGCAGCTGCAGCATTTCCTTTTTTGATGCTATACAGGGCCTTACTGATTCCTTTTGCGGGTGTTAGCACCCCATAGGCGAGTCCTAAAAAGGTGATAAACGCAGCTGCATTGAGTTGTTTTTCGACAAGCACCAAGCTACCACCATACCAGAGTAAAACTGCAAAGACACTGATTCCCAAAAACTCACTCAACGGGCTTGACAAATTCATGCGATTGATCAGACTGTTGGACAATTTAAACAAACGCTGATTTGTATCTCTAAATTTGGACTGAAATGACCCCTCTGCACGAAAGGCCTTGATTATATTTAGTCCACTGATTGTTTCCTCGATCTTTGCGAGTACTTCCCCCACTTCAACTTGAACCTTATTTGACTTGGGTTGTAGCGTTTTTCCAATTCGAGTTATCAGAATTCCAGCAAAGGGTACAAAAAGTAAAACAAACAAAGTCAGCTTCGCACTAATGCTAAACATCATAAGTAGAGCAAAGAGGATGGTTAGGGGTTCACGAATGAGCAATTCGATAATAGACAAAAAGCTGTATTGGATTTCTGTAACATCGTTTGAAACACGTGACATCAAATCTCCCTTACGCTTTTCTGTAAAATGTGCCATAGACATCTTGGTGATGGTATTGTAAAGAGCAATGCGGATGTCTTTTAGAATGCCGTTTCGTAAAAATGTAATAAAGAAAAGCGCGATATAGTTAAAAAGGTTTTTCAACAGAAAAGTCACTAGTATCAATGAAATGACCAGGAGTAAAGCACGCTGTGGGTCTTCACCAGCATAGCGTGTGACTTCAAAGCTCATCCGATCAGACACATAGGTTTTAAAATCCAAAGCACTAGAAAATGACGGCTTGGTATAGACTGCTCGATTTTCTCCAAATAAGACTTCTAACATGGGCATCAATACCAAAAACGAAAAGGCATTGAAAAAAGCGTATAAGACATTGAAAAAAATATTCAAGGCCATGTACTTGGAGTATGGCTTAGCAAACCGAAAAATTTTCCAAAAATATGTCATGCTGTTAATCCTAAGTCACCGCACATCCGATCGATTTTTGCAATCAAAACAGAGCGGATATCATCGTATTCAGATTGTTTAGGAAGCGGGCTGTTCACACTAAAATAAAACTTGATTTTAGGTTCTGTTCCACTTGGTCGAACTGCAACCTTGGCACCATCTTCTGTCGTAAATATAAGAACATCTGATTTGGGGAGGGTTATGATTTCTTTTTTACTCTCAATGCAATTGTGCAGGATGCCAACTTTAAAATCTTCAATGGTTTTGATTCGCACTCCACCGATTTGCTCAGGAGGGGATTTGCGAAGATTTTCCATCATTTGCTGAATTTCGAAAACACCTTCTTTTCCTTTTTTGACAAATGACACAAGCTTTTCCTGATATAAACCATAGGCTTTATAAGCTTTAAGCAATTGGTCGAAAAAGCTTTCTCCATTTGAAATGGCAGTAGATGCGACCTCACAAGCCAGTAGGGCTGCAGTAACAGCATCTTTATCGCGAACAAAATCTCCGACCATAAACCCAAAACTCTCCTCGCCACCACCTAGAAATTTTTCACTTGGATAATCTTCAATCATTTTGGCAATCCATTTAAATCCTGTGAGTCCGATTTTACAATCGACATTGTAGTGCGATGCCAACACTGACATCATCGGAGTAGAAACGACCGTTGACCCAATAAAGTAGTCCTGATTTTGCTCTCGCTTAACCCGGTCGAGGATAAACTGTGTCATCACAATCATCGTTTGATTGCCGTTGAGCAATTCCATTTCACCTTTGTGATTCCGAACTGCAATTCCCAATCGGTCTGCGTCGGGGTCTGTCCCAATCACAATATCGGCTTGGACTTCTTCAGCTTTTTGGAGTGCCATTGCGAGTGCGGCTGGCTCCTCTGGATTGGGAGAGTCCACCGTTGGAAAATCCCCATCTGGCTCGGCTTGCTCTTCAACAATATGGACTTGCGTGTAACCAGCTTTTTGCAAAACCGCAGGAATAGCCGTGATCGAAGTCCCGTGTAAAGAGGTAAACACAACTTTGAGTTGCGAGCGATCTCCGTCCCCTAAACGCCCATTGATGACACATGCATTTTGAAACGCCTCATCTATGTTTTTGTCAATCAGAGTGATATTTTCGGGCTTAGCGACAAATTGAATATCAGAAAAATCAACAGCATTAATTTCTTCAATAATGGCATTGTCATGCGGAGGTACAATCTGACCTCCATCTTCCCAGTACACTTTGTATCCATTGTACTCTGGCGGGTTATGGGAGGCAGTGAGTATCACACCACACTGTGCACCCAATTTCCGAACGGCAAAGGATACTTCTGGCGTGGGTCGAAGTGCAGAAAAGAGATATACGTCGATATCGTTGGCTGAGAAAATATCAGCAACGGTTTGCGCTAGCGTGTCACTCTGGTGCCTGCAATCGTAGCCAATAATCACTTTGGCTCTTTTATCTGGAAAGCTCTTTTTGATATAATTGCAAAGGCCTTGGGTATTTCGTCCAAATGTATAGCGATTCACTCTGTTGGTACCGACCCCCATGATTCCACGCATTCCCCCAGTTCCAAAGGAAAGATCCGTATAAAAGGCATCCTCGAGTGCTTTTGGATTGCTGAGAAGGGCATTGACATTCTCATGGGTTTCCTTGTCGAAAGGGTCTTGTTGCCATTTGGCAACTTGATCCATAAAGTTGTGATTCATCAAATTCGATTACAAGCGGCAAATTTAGGTAATCCTTTCGTTATTTATCGCTTCACAGTGTTTCGCGAATCCGATAATTTGGGGTTTTGTTTCGACTTCGCATAAAAAGCTCTGCTAAAAACCCAGCCAGGAAAAACTGACTCCCCAAAATCATGGTCGTCAAAGCCAAGTAAAATTCAGGTCTTTCGGTAATCAGGCGTCCTTCGGTTTCCAAATAGAGTTTGTCAATCCCCAAATACAAGGCAAAGCCAAATCCCGTGACGAGCATCAAGGAGCCAATCAGACCGAAAAAATGCATGGGACGCTTTCCAAACCGCTGAACAAATAACAGCGTAACAAGGTCTAAAAACCCTTTTATAAAGCGATCTGCACCAAATTTGGTTTTTCCATATTTTCGGGCACTGTGTTGTACAATATGCTCCCCAATAGCACGATATCCAGCATGCTTGGCCAATAATGGAATATAGCGATGCATTTCACCATGTACCTGAATGGATTTCACCACTTCCTTTTTATATACCTTTAATCCACAATTGAAATCATGAAGTGGAATGCCCGAAAATTTACGAGCAGCCCAATTGAAAAGTTTTGATGGAATGGTTTTGCCAAAAAGTGGGTCATGTCTTACTTTTTTCCAACCGGAAACCACATCGAGATTTTCTTTCGTTAATTTTTCGTGGAGTGCTACGAGTTCTTTTGGGCTGTCTTGCAAATCCGCATCCATTGTAAAGACAACATTCCCCTTGCAGACATCAAAACCCACATGAAGAGCTTGAGACTTTCCAAAGTTTCGTGTAAATTTTATTGCACGAACACATGCATCGTTTTTACCAATTGACCGCACAAACTCCCAACCATTGTCTTGACTGCCATCATCGACAAAAATCAACTCATATGACCATTTTGTGGACGTCAATACGTCTGTGAGTTGTTGATAAAGCTCTGGGAGTGATTCCTCTTCATCGAGAAAGGGAATCACAACAGAAACATCCATATGAGTTGGTTTGCTCACTCGCGAACTATGCTTGGTTTTTTTTGGTAAATAATCCAGTTATCCATCCAATAACAAGACCATAAAGACAAGAAAAAATTAAAATAAACGGATAGCTCACCCAAAAAAATTGAGCTTGCATATCAACTTGTTGCTGAATTTGTTCAGAGGTGAGTTGAGGATATTTTTCTGCGATTTGCTTTGCGGTCACTTCAGACCCGAGTTTTTCAACAAAATCTGGCTCAATGACATTGGTAAATAAAAGAAGGTAAATCAGAGTTAAAATCCCAGAAACAAGGGCTGTTGCGGTGCCGAGTTTTACAGCTTGTCTTACACTTAATAATCCTCCATTAGCAGATCGAAAACTGACAATGGCGATAATAATACAAGCCGCAGACACGACATAATTGACAATCTGAGGAACGCTAGAACCCGAGTATGTCAGGTCCATAAAATGAATCATCAAGCTAAAAGCAATGGTGATAATTGAGATGATTATGCCATACTTATAGGAAAAGGAACGAATGGTAGGGGTGCTTGTTTGCATGATATTTTGTTTGATTTTATGGTAAAATTAGGAAAAACCATTAAATTTGCGCTCATTTTAATTATAATCAAAGCATGAAATCAGGTATTCATCCCGAAAATTACAGATTAGTAGCTTTCAAAGATATGTCTAACGACGATGTTTTTATTACCAAGTCAACTGCCAATTCAAAAGAGACGATCGACGTTGATGGTGTTGAATATCCTTTGATCAAGCTTGAGATTTCGCGAACATCACACCCGTACTACACTGGTAAAGCCAAATTGGTTGATACCGCTGGACGAATTGACAAGTTCAAAAACAAATACGCAAAGTTTAAAAAGTAAACTTTTCACAAATCGAACCTCTCATTCGAGAGGTTTTTTTATTTTTAGACTTTACGACTACCCATGCAGATCCGATTGTTTGATGGAAAAGACAGAGAGCATTTGCTCCCGTTTGTCTATTTGCGTCCTGTAGCCGATGTATTTATGGGAGCTCTCACATTTCGAGATCGATGGAAACATTTACTAGCAGATTCGGTTAGCGTTGAAACAGTCGACAGTTTGCAGGAGTCCGAAGAATCAACCCCCGAGCGTTGTGTGCTTGCCGCTTTGCTTCCAACTACAAGTTTTGTAGAAGCAGTACAGGCATTGACATCCAATCAAAAATTGGTTTGTGATGGTTTGGTTTTGGCATATCATGGCGAACTTCCTTCCAATGACCCAGCTCTTGCTTCTTATCAAAGCATTTCTATCGATCAATCAGCGTTTACCCATATCAAACATTCATGGGACATTTTCTTGTGCAATGTGCATGCTCTTGCGCATGATATCCCATTGTTGTCAAAAAATCGAATTTCAAATGCGATTTCAGACACCAATTTGACCATTGGTGTCGGCTCGATTTTTATTGGCTCGCAAGTCAATATGGAAGGGGTTACCCTAAATACAACCGATGGTCCAATCTTTATTGATGAAGGCGCTACCATCATGGAAGGGTCTTTGTTGAGAGGGCCTTTGTATGTCGGGAAAAATAGTGTGATTAAAATGAGCACCAAGGTTTATGCGAACTGCTCCATTGGTCCAAGTGTTAAAGTCGGTGGCGAAATCAACAATGTGGTCTTTTTTGGAAATAGCAACAAAGGGCATGATGGCTTTTTGGGCAATGCGGTGATCGGGGAGTGGTGCAATATTGGCGCAGGAACCGATGCTTCCAATCTAAAAAATGATTATGGACTCGTACGGGTTTGGGATTATGCAAGTGGCAATTTCGCCAAAACAGACTTACAGTTTTGTGGACTTTTGATGGGCGATCACTCCCAATGTGCAATTCAAACTACTTTTAATACGGCTACGGTTGTGGGGATTTGTTGTAACTTATTTGGTCATGGATTTCCACGTCAGTTTATCCCCAGTTTTTCAAGAGGAGGCGCACAGGGGTTTGCCGAAAATCGATTGGATAAAGTCATCGAAACTGCAATAGCAATGAAGAAACGTAGGGGCATTGATTTTACTTCTGCTGATCACGATCGCTTACAAGATATTTTTCAAAAGACTGCCAGCTTCCGAAATTAATTCGGGTTTACTTTTTTTACATTTCGCAAGTCAAGCATATTCACTGGATTGGGAATCATTCCCTCCACATTTGGGTGGACAAACCGAAGAACCTCATCATAATACAATAGGATAAAAGGGGCTTGATCGACGAGTTGTTGGTCTAATCGTGAAATCAACGCATTGCGGCGATTCGTATCTAACTCCTCAGCAACCGCTTTGTATCCTTGGTCAAAAGCATTGCTGTTAAAGTGAGTATAATTTGGGCCATTGGGTGAAAAATTATCCGATTGATAGGGGAGAAGATAGTTCTCAGGGTCGGGGTAATCGGCAACCCAACTGGCGCGAAACAATTCCAATTTTCCATTTGACTTGGCTTCCCGCAAGGCCGCTGGAGGCATCACTTCGATTTTGATGGTAATCCCGATTTGTTGGTAAACATTTTGAAGGTATGTACACAAATCAACGTAGTTGGCGTCGGTTGCCAAGGTCAGTGTGGGCGTCTGGATACCCGTGTCATTTCGAAACTGATCGACCAATTCTTTCGCTTTTTCGGGTTCATAGGCATATCCCTTTACATTGAGATCATCGTTTAGCCCATCGGGGATAAAGCCTTTGTTTGCAGGACGTCCGATATTGTTTTTTAAAAATCGAATCATCTCCTCGCGATCGAGACCATAGTTCAGTGCTTTGCGAAGAGCAAGGGACTGAATTTCGGGAAGTTCAGCATCCAAATAAATGCCGATGTACTCCGTGTTGAGGTAGGGAGAACGAAGAAGTTTGACCTTGTCGACGTATTTTGCTTGCAGTTGCCCTTTTTTGTCGAGGAGTTCATCTTTATAAGATGCATCTAGGGAGTTGATCATATCCAGTTTCCCTTGGATAAACAATAGAAATTCACTTTGCTTATCGGGTACAAAAGTGATGGCCACTGATTCGAGGTGTGGTAGGCGATCTCCATTCTGCTCTGTTTCGAAATACAAGGGATGTTTTCGCAGCACCATTTTGAGATTTTGCTTCCATGCCTTTACATAAAAGGGCCCTGTGCCAATGGGTTGAACGCCGATGGTGCTTTGGGGGTCGTTTCCAAGTTCTTTTGGGAGTACGCTGAGGTATTTCATGCTGAGAATCCCCAAAAATGGACTAAAGGGATTTGTCAAATCGATTTTTAAGGTGTGGTCGTCTATGGCTTTATAGCTTTTTACATGTTCAAGCGTCCATAGTCCTGGTGATGCGATGGTTTTGTCTCGAATCCGATCAAAGCTATACACAAAGTCACTGGCGGTTACCGTTCTTGTTTGTTGATCTCCAAAGATTTCGGACTCATGAAAATAGGCATCATCACGCAGGTAAAAGAGATAGGTTTTGGCATCTTCAGAAATCTCCCAATGTGTGGCGATATCGGGTTGAATAGCAAGCTTATGATCGAGTCGTACAAGACCGTTGAAAATTTGATTCATCGCCCAAATACTTCGTAAATCTCGGGCGTAGGCAGGGTCTAGGGTATTGATGTTTTCATGAACATTAAGACGAAACACCTTGTGGGAATCCACCTTCACATCGGAGGAACAACCAGCCAACAGACCGATGAGAATGGAAATAGATCCAATCAAAATCAAGTGATATTTTTTGTTCCTTTTCAAGGATAGTATATTTGCACGATAAAAATAAACCAATTCAACATAAGTTTTGACATCTGCGACTGTTGCTTTTCAAACCTTGGGCTGTAAACTCAATTTTTCAGAGACCTCTACTTTGGCACGTAAGTTTGTCGCAGCGGGATATGAGCGCGTTCCTTTTGAGATGAAGGCAGATGTATATGTCATTAATACCTGCTCAGTTACAGAGAATGCAGATAAAAAATTTATCACCCTTGCCCGTCAAACACGCCAGCGTAATCCGGATGCTTTTTTGATTGCGGTTGGGTGTTATGCGCAACTCCAACCAGAAGAGCTCGCCAAAGAGGACAGCGTTGATTTGGTATTGGGTGCAAAAGAAAAGTTTGATATCATTTCGTATTTAAGTGATTTGTCAAGACCCGAACAAACGCAAGTTCACGCCTGCGCAATTGAAGAAACAGATACCTATGTTGGGAGTTATGCGATTGGGGAGCGTACACGCGCCTTTTTAAAGGTGCAAGATGGCTGCGATTATAAATGCACCTATTGCACAATCCCGCAAGCTCGTGGAATTTCACGTAGTGACACCTTAGATAATGTGATTCGCCAAGCAAAAGAGATTGTCAGTCAGGGGATCAAGGAAATTGTATTGACAGGGGTCAATATTGGTGACTATGGCAAGGGAGAGTTTGGCAATAAAAAGCACGAGCACACTTTTTTTGAATTGGTTCAAGCTCTTGATGATGTTGAGGGAATCGAGCGTTTTCGGATTTCTTCTATCGAGCCCAACCTATTGTCAGAAGAGTTAATCGACTTTGTTGCGCATTCAAAGCGGTTTGTTCCCCACTTTCATATTCCACTGCAAAGTGGGAATAACGAAATTTTGGGGCAAATGCGTCGGCGTTACCAGCGCGAATTGTATGTCGATCGGGTCAATCAAATCAAACGTTTGATGCCTGACGCTTGCATAGGTGTGGATGTTATTGTTGGTTTTCCTGGAGAATCAGATCAACACTTTCTAGATACCTATGCATTCTTAGTTGACCTCCCAATATCTTACCTTCACGTTTTTTCCTATTCCGAACGACCCAATACACCGGCTGCTGAGATGGAAAACCAAATATCAAAGTCGATAAAAAACAAGCGATCTAAGATGTTGCGCGGCTTATCTGCCAAAAAGCGGTATGCCTTTTACGAGAGTCAACTCCAAAAAACAAAAACCATCCTTTTTGAAGCGGAGAACAAGGAAGGATACATCCATGGATTTACAGAAAATTATGTAAAAGTCAGAATACCATGGGACCCTGCCCTTCAAAATCAGACCATACAAGCTACCCTAGCTGAGATTGATCAGAAGGGGATGGTGAGACTCGCCAAAAATGTTTTGGTTTAGATTCGAACGCCAACAGGAAGCATACTGCGATACCTCTTGTTTTTTCTAATAAAACTGACGATTTCAGGGCTAGTCGGCATCATACTTACGTTGCGATCTTCGATAATGGAAAGAACTTTTTTAATGAACTCTTCCTTAAAAGATGCGTCTTCGTGATTTTGAGGTAAAATCAGCTTCGTCAGAAAAATCTTTCTCTCTTGCTGAGCGTACTCAATCTTAGCCAAGCCACTGGCTGTTTCGGTTTCAAATTGACGCAAAAAGGAATTGTCTGTAATTTCCATATAGTCTATATTTTCTGCAAATTTAAGCAAAATAAAAAAGAGTGTAGTTTTGTGGTGTCATGAACGAAAAAATACATGTGTATTGTATGCCAGGAATGGCAGCAAATTCCAAAATTTTTGAGCACATCCGCTTGCCAAAGCCCTATGTGATTCATCTTTTGGATTGGATTGATCCGCATCAGGATGAAAGTCTCCATTCATACGCCAGTCGTATTTGTGAAAAAATTTCACACAACAACCCTGTACTTATCGGAGTTTCCTTTGGCGGAATTATCGTTCAAGAAATGAGTAGAATCATTTCTTGTAAAAAGGTTATCATCATTTCAAGTGTAAAGTCCTACAAAGAATTCCCGATTCATATTTTATTGGGCCGTAAGTCAAAAGCTTACAAATATTTTCCGACCCAGTGGGTTGACAAAACAGAAGATTTTATCGGATTTGTTTTTGGTCCAGCGTTGCGAAAGAGAATGAAACTTCACAAATATTACCTTTCTGTTCGCAATAAAAATTATTTGGATTGGGCTTTGCATCATTTTTTTCAATGGGAAAGGGAGGAAGCAGACCAAGAGGTGATCCATATCCACGGCTCACTTGATGCTTTGATTCCAGTATTCAATCTAAAAAATTATATATCTGTGCCAGGTGGAACCCATGCCCTGATTTTAATCAAAGCTCCTTGGCTAAATCAACACCTGCCGGATCTCATTTCAAAATAAAATGCACGCTATGAACACATTCAAATTAAGCTACTTT
>Ga0208127_1001244_pt1 | contig 12766 bp, 8 predicted proteins | sample ETNtaG_6_FD_185751 | JGI IMG/M metagenome (GOLD analysis project Ga0208127, IMG submission 185751) | Marine microbial and viral communities from oxygen minimum zone, Eastern Pacific Ocean - ETNP201306SV45 (SPAdes) (version 2) | ecosystem: Environmental > Aquatic > Marine > Oceanic ...
TTTCCAGCTTTAATTTGGGTAACAGTCAATTTAACAGGACCTAAAGTATTCGATACTTTTTCAAATGAAAAATTTTCTAACCATTTTATAATATTTGGAAGTTTTGAGATAGGATTATCATTATTTGGATGAGCTGCATGGCTAGCTGTACCCTCTACTTTTCCATCAAATACAACTAATCCCTTTTCTGCAATTGCTAATTTCATCATAGTAGGTTCACCCACAATGGCAACATCAATTTTAGGTAGGTTAGGTAGGAGACTGTTTAAGCCATTTTCACCAGAGCTCTCTTCTTCCGCTGTAGCAGCTATTATGAGATTGTATTTTAGATTTGGATAATCGTAGTAATGAGTGAATAATGCAATTAATGAAACCAAAGCCCCACCTGCATCATTACTTCCTAAACCAAATAATTTTCCATTTTCTATATGAGGTTTAAATGGATCTTTGGTGTAGGCAGAGTTAGGTTTTACTGTATCGTGATGAGAATTTAAAAGAAGAGTTGGTTTATCATCATTAAAAAATTTATTAAATGCGTAAACATTATAATCTTGTTTTTTAAATTCAATATTATGATTTATAAACCATTCTCCAATTCGGGCTGCTGTTTTATCTTCTTCACCTGAAAAGGATTTTATAGAAATAAGATCTTCTATATTCTTGATCTCATTTTCTCTGCTGGCTTTTGCTGTTTTTGAAAAACTTAGCTCAATAACTGGTTTCCAATCTGTGGAAATCATTTCAAGTTGTATTTTTGATCCATCTGGAATGAACTTTTGTTCATTATTTTGTTGACCAGCTAGAAATCTTTTTACAAAGTATCTTTCTTTTATTCCATTATAATAAACAGCTGAAATAGGTTTTTCAGGAATCCACTTTTCCAAAGAGACCATATTATCTGGAAAATGCATATTAACGTCTGGCTTTATCGTTTTAAGTATACCATTTTGAAGTATAATTAATAATTTGTCGTCACTCTTAAATTCTCCAAGAAGTTCACCCCTTGAATCAACATTTAATCTTTGAACTGTTTCATCAAACCAGATTTTTCTTGGCTTTAAAGTCGATAAGCCATGTTCTTTAAACTCTATTTTATTGATCGTATATTTAGAAACAATATTTCCTTTAGACCCTCTTCCTTTAATAACTAGATCAGCAAAATCTAATTCCCATTTAAGTTTTTTAATCGAACCTGTTTGTCTCAAAATTACATTTACTGTTTCAGCTTCTCCATTAGGATTTGAAGTAAAATAGAGTATTTTTGAATCTTTTGTCCCTCTGGTTAAGTCATATACTTTATCTCTGGTTATTCCAGTTACAAAAAATCTTTTTATATATGATGTTCCTTTTTTTCCATCTCTGTATATTAAATTATAAACAGTTCTTTTATCTTTTCTTTTAAAAACACCTAAATGTATAATGTTTTTAGCAACAAATTTCTTTTTATCAATCTTTGTTACAATCATCTTTCCATCTTCTGTAAATACAATAATATCGTCGATATCAGAGCAATCTTGAACAAATTCATCTCTTCTAATAGAAGTTCCAATAAAACCTTCTTCTCTATTTACATAAAGTTTTGAGTTTTTTACAACTACTTTTTTAGCATCAACATCATCAAAGACCCTAATCTCAGTTTTTCTTTTTCTAGATTTACCATAAACCTCTTTTAATCTTTTAAAGTAGTCGATTGCGAAATCTGTAAGATTATTCAAATTAAATTTGATTTTTTCTAACTCTTCTTCAATGGTTTTAATTTTCAAAATTGCTTTTTCAATATCAAACTTTGAAATTCTTTTAATCTTTATCTCTGTTAGCCTTATAATATCTTCCTCAACAACCGGTCTTTTCAAGTCTTTTATAAATGGTTTTAAACCATTGTCAATTGTTTTAATAACACCCTCCCAAGTGTCTTCGTTTTCTATTAGCCTATATACTCTGTTTTCAATAAAAATTCTTTCTAATGAGGCGTAATGCCACTGATTTTCATAATCAGATTTTTTATATTCCAACTCAAGCCTTAAAAGTTCTTTAGTTTTTTCGGTTGATTTTTTTAATATTTCCGAAACTCCAATAAATAAAGGCTTATTATTTTCGATTACGCAACCAAGTGGAGAAATTGAAGTTTCACAAGATGTAAATGCATATAGTCCATCAATACTTTTATCTGGAGACACACCATTTGGTAAGTGTACAAGAATTTCTACTTCATTAGCAGTGTTATCTTCAATTCTTTTAATTTTAATCTTCCCCTTTTCATTAGCTTTCAAGATGGAGTCTATAAGTGTAGATGTTGTTGTAGAAAAAGGAATTTGAGTTATTACCAAAGTATTTTTATTTACCTGCGTGATTTTTGCCCTAACTTTTACTCTTCCTCCCCTAAGACCGTCATTATAGTTTGTAACATCCATTATTCCAGAGGTTGGGAAGTCTGGATACAAAACTATTTTTTTATTCTTAAGACACTTAATGGATGCATCAATGAGTTCAACAAAATTATGGGGAAGTATTTTTGTTGATAAACCAACAGCAATACCTTCACCACCTTGGGCTAATAGTAATGGAAACTTTACGGGAAGATTTACAGGCTCTTTTCTTCTTCCATCATATGAAAGTTGCCATTTAGTAATCTTGGGACTAAAAGAAACTTCATTTGCAAATTTTGAAAGTCGTGCTTCTATATATCTAGAAGCTGCAGCTCGATCTCCAGTCAAAATATTTCCCCAGTTGCCCTGAGTTTCAATAAGTAAATCTTTTTGACCGATTTGAACCATGGCATCAGAAATACTTGCATCTCCATGGGGATGATATTGCATTGTATGTCCAACTATGTTGGCAACTTTATTAAATCTTCCATCATCAAGATCCTTCATAGAATGCAAAATTCTCCTTTGAACTGGCTTAAAACCATCCTCAATAGACGGAACTGCTCTTTCCAAAATTACATAGGATGCATAATCAAGAAACCAATCTTTGTACATTCCAGAAACTCTAATTAAAGAGTCTTCTGATATTTCAGTATTCTCAATGTTTAAATTCTGATTTTCCTCTTCCATTTATGACTCTACAGTATCTAATTCAACCTTTAGATTATTAATTATGAAGTCTTGTCGTTTGGGTGTATTTTTTCCCATATAAAAAGATAACAAATCTTCAATACTAAAATTATCATCTAACATAATTGGATCTAATCTTATATCGTCACCAATAAAGTGTTTAAATTCATCAGGGGATATCTCACCGAGTCCTTTAAATCTTGTGATTTCAGATTTAGCTCCAAGTTTTTCAATAGCATCAACTTTTTCTTGCTCAGAATAACAATAAATTGTTTCTTTTTTATTCCTAACTCTAAAAAGAGGAGTTTGAAGAATGTATAAATGTCCTTCTTTAATTAATTCAGGAAAAAATTGAAGAAAAAATGTTATCAATAACAATCTTATATGCATACCATCAACATCTGCATCTGTTGCTATTACAATATTATTATATCTCAAGTATTCGATACTTTCTTCGATATTTAAAGCTGCTTGCAATAAATTAAATTCCTCATTTTCATATACAATTTTCTTAGTCATTGAATAGGAATTCAAAGGTTTTCCTCTTAAACTAAAAACAGCCTGCGTATTTACATTTCTTGATTTTGTAATAGAACCACTAGCCGAATCACCTTCTGTTATAAAAAGAGTTGAGTCTAAACGATTTTCTTTGTTCATATCATTTAAATGAACCCTGCAATCTCTAAGTTTCTTATTATGAAGATTGGATTTTTTTGCTCTATCACGAGCTAATTTTCTAATTCCAGATAATTCTTTTCTTTCTTTCTCAGCTTGAACAATTTTCTTTTGAATTGATTCAGCAATTTCAGGATTTTTATGTAAAAAATTGTCAAGGTTTTTACCAATAAAATCATTTATATAGGCCCTTACAGTGCCGAGGTTTCCACCCATTTCAGTAGAACCAAGCTTAGTTTTAGTTTGTGATTCAAATACAGGCTCCATCACTTTTATACTAATTGCAGAAATAATAGATTTTCTAATATCACTAGCATCATAAGACTTTCCGAAAAATTCTCTAACTGTTTTTACAATTGATTCTCTAAATGCAGTTTGATGAGTTCCGCCTTGAGTTGTGTGCTGTCCATTAACAAAAGAGAAGTACTCTTCACTATACTGAATTTTACTGTGAGTAATAGCAATCTCAATATCATTACCTTTCAGGTGAATAATGGGATAAAGCAATTTATCTAAGTCATTATTATCTTCTAGAAGATCTTTTAAGCCATTATCTGACTTATATTTTTCTCCGTTAAAAACAATAGATAAGCCTGGGTTTAAATAAACATAATATTTGAGCATTTTAGAGACATACTCATTTCTATATTTATAATTTTTGAAAATTGAAACATCTGGAACAAAAGTCACCTTGGTTCCCTTTCTTTTTGTGGATTCTTCAATTGTACTTTCTTCAATTAAAGAACCTTGTTCAAAAACAACATATTTTGATTTACCATCTCTAACTGATTCAACCCTAAAGCTAGTTGAAAGTGCATTTACTGCTTTTGTACCAACTCCGTTAAGACCAACAGACTTTTTAAAGGCTCTTGTATCATATTTTCCTCCAGTATTCATTTTGGAAACAACATCAACAACTTTTCCTAGTGGAATTCCTCTTCCATAGTCCCTAACTGAAACACCATTTTGATTAATTGAAATTTCTATTGTTTTACCAGCACCCATAACAAACTCATCTATAGAGTTATCTAAAACTTCTTTTAGAAGAATGTATATACCATCATCAGGAGAAGAACCATTTCCTAACTTTCCAATATACATTCCAGGACGCATTCTAATGTGCTCCTTCCAATCGAGAGACTTAATATTGTCTTCAGTATAAGTAGATGAGTTTGGCATAAATAGTAATCAAGCTAATATAGCTCATCAAAAAAAAATAAAAAATAAGCAACTGATAAATTAATTAACAAAGATCAATTAGACTTGTTGAAATCTTTTAGACATTAAACCTGAAATGCATTACATCTCCGTCTTTTACTATATAATCTTTACCTTCAATATTTAATTTTCCGGCTTCTTTAACTTTAAGTTCTGTCTTGTGTTCAATGAAATCTTTGAATGAAATTACTTCTGCCCTAATAAAACCCTTTTCAAAATCAGTGTGAATAACTCCTGCTGCTTGTGGAGCTGACATTCCCTTTTGAATTGTCCAAGCTCTAACCTCTTTTTTACCAGCTGTAAAATAAGTTTGTAAATTTAAAAGATCATAAGCTTTTCTAATAAGCTTAGAAGACCCTGCCTCATCTAAACCAATATCTTCTAAAAAAGCTTTTCTATCATCATAATTATCAAGTTCGTTAATATCTGCTTCAGTTGCAACAGCCAAAACTAATAAATCAGAATTTTCATTATAAATAATTTCTTTAACCCTATTTACATATTCATTACCAGCAACAGCCGAGGACTCATCAACATTACACACGTATAAAACGGGCTTGTTGGTTATTAAATCTAATGAATCAGAAAACTCCTTTTCTTTTTCATTAAAATTCATAGTTCTTATAGGTTTAAAGGATTGTAATTGAACTATCATTTTCACTAAAAGTTCATTTTGAAATACAGCATCTTTATTTCCAGTTTTGATTAATCTAGAAATCTTTTCTTTCCGCTTTTCTAATGTTTCAAGATCTTTAAGTTGTAACTCTAAATCAATAATTTCTTTATCTCTTACAGGATCAACAGTATTTTCAACATGAACAATATTATTATTGTCAAAACATCTTAATACATGTATAATTGCATCCGTTTCTCTAATATTTGCCAAGAATTGATTTCCTAAACCCTCTCCCTTACTAGCTCCTTTAACTAAACCCGCTATGTCAACAATTTCTACATTAGCTGGTATAACTTTCTCAGGATTAACCAAAAATTCTAATTGGTTAAGCCTTTGATCGGGAACATTAATTATGCCAATATTTGGCTCTATTGTGCAGAAAGGAAAGTTAGCGCTCTGTGCTTTAGTATTAGATAAACAATTAAATAAAGTCGATTTACCTACATTTGGTAATCCTACAATTCCTGCTTTCATTCTGGATGCATAAATTTTTGTTTTGACAATAAAACATCCTCAGATTCGACATTATTTTCATCAGGAACACAACAATCAACCGGACAAACTGCAGCACATTGTGGTTCTTCATGAAAACCTTTACATTCGGTACATTTATCAGGAGATATAAAATAAAACTCATCTGAAATGGGTTCTTGATCAGTCTCAGCATTTACAGATTTTCCATTTGGTAATATTAAATCACCTGTCAAACTTGTGCCATCAGAATATTTCCATTCATAAGCAGCTTCATAAATAGCAGTATTTGGACACTCTGGTTCACAAGCTCCACAGTTTATACACTCATCTGTTATTTTTATAGCCATTGTGTGGTGTTGAATCTTTAATTAGATTTGCGCAAAAATAATACCAATAAAAATCACAGACAAGTTTGAATAAAGATTTAAAAGAAAGAATACAAGCATTTTCAGACCTAGGGATATTGTTTAGAGAGAATTCTTCTAGTCAAAAAATAAAAACTTTTCAAAAATGGGACTCTGAATTAAATAAATTATTAAAAGATTCATATCAACACAACTCATGGTTTACAGAAAATAATTTAAAATTGTCTCTAAAAAATTGGTCAGCTGAACTAAATAAAAAAAATATCGAAAATTGGTTAGAAAATTATAAAATTGAATTAAAGTCATCAAAGACTGTAGCTATAATTATGGCTGGAAATGTACCAATTGTGGGTTTTCATGACCTAATGTGTTCTCTTATTTTAGGATTTAAATGTATCGTAAAATTATCATCTGATGATAAGATTCTAATTCCTTTAATTGTTAAGTTTATACAATCAAGATTTGATGGTTTCAAAGAAAAAGTTTTTTTTGAAAGTAATATTTTAAAAAACTTTGATGCTGTCATTGCGACTGGCAGCAATAATTCTCATAAATACTTTGAATATTATTTCGGAAAATATCCAAACTTGTTAAGAAAAACTAGACACTCTGTAGCAGTTTTAAATGGAAATGAATCTGACAGTGAATTAGCAATGTTATCAAATGATGTATTTGATTACTTTGGATTAGGATGCAGAAGTGTTTCAAAGATTTTTATTCCAAAAGGATATGACTTAGACCTTTTATTTAATGCTTTTTATAATAAAAGATTTGTAATAGATCATAATAAATATGCAAATAACTATGATTACAATAAAGCCGTGTATTTAATGAGTGAGGAAAAATTCTATGATAATGGGTTTGTTATTTTGAAAGAGGAAAAAAAACTTGGATCACCAATTGCATGTGTTTATTTTGAATACTATGATGATTTAGTACAGGTTAAAAACATTATAAAGATTAATAATCAAAATATACAATGTGTTGTAAGTAATGAAAAAATCTTTAATGGGATTAGTTTTGGTACTACACAGTGTCCCAAATTAAGTGATTATGCTGATAATGTTGACACATTAAAATTTTTGTTGAAAATATGATGATATTTTAATTAAGGTATTGTTTTTGTTTAATAGTAATTGATTAATTTGCAAACTTTTTAAAAATCTATGAAAAAACACAACTTTAGCGCAGGTCCAAGTATTTTACCACAAGCTGTGATAGAACAGTCTGCACAAGGAGTTTTAAATATTAACAATTCTAATTTGTCTTTAATAGAAATATCTCACAGAAGCAAAGATTTTGTAGATATTATGGATAATGCCACGTCACTGGCTCTTGAATTATTAAATCTTAAAAATAAAGGTTACAAAGCATTATTTCTTCAAGGTGGTGCAAGTATGCAATTTTTGATGACTGCCTACAATTTACTAGAAAATAAAGCTGGATATATTAATACTGGTGCATGGTCAAGTAAAGCTCTAAAAGAAGCCAAGAATTTTGGAGATGCTATTGAAGTTGCATCCTCTAAAGATGCTAATTTTAATTACATTCCTAAAAATTATGAAGTTGATTCTAATCTAGACTATTTACATATAACTACCAATAATACAATTTTTGGAACACAATTTCATGACATTCCCGAGGTTGAAACAAATTTAATATGTGATATGTCATCAGATATATTTTCAAGACAAATTGATTTTTCTAAATTTTCACTCATTTACGCTGGAGCTCAAAAAAACATGGGTCCTGCAGGAACTACACTAGTTGTAGTTAAAGAAAGTATTCTTGGTAAAGTTTCTAGAACCATTCCATCTATGTTAGATTACAAGACTCATATTGATAAAGATAGTATGTTTAATACACCACCTGTTTTTGCAGTCTATACCTCTATGTTGACACTTGAATGGTTAAAAGAAAATGGAGGAATTACAAACATTGAAAAAAAGAATATTGAAAAAGCTAATCTTCTTTATGATGCCATTGATAATAATGAACTTTTTAATGGCTTTGCCAGAAAAGAAGACAGAAGCTTAATGAATGTTACGTTTAACTTAAAAAATCAAGAACACAAAAATAATTTTGATAAATTATGTTTGGAAGCCAACATTAATGGAGTTAATGGACATAGATCTGTTGGTGGATACAGAGCATCTATTTACAATGCATTAAGCATTGATTCCATAAAAGTTTTAATCGAAGTAATGAATGAATTAAAAAGAACTATATAATGATAAATATTTTAGCTAACGATGGTATTTCTAAATCTGGAATTGATGCACTAAAAAAATCAGGTTTTAATATTATCACAACTAATGTTGCTCAAGAACAACTTGAAAATTACATTAATAAAGAAAATATAAGTGTTATTCTTGTAAGAAGTGCAACAACTGTTAGAAAAGATCTTATCGATAAATGTCCAAGCTTAAAAATTATTGGTCGTGGTGGAGTTGGAATGGATAATATTGATGTAGATTATGCTAGATCTAAGAATATCCATGTTATAAATACTCCAGCTGCATCTTCAGCTTCTGTTGCCGAATTAGTTTTTGCTCATTTATATAGCGGTGTAAGATTTTTACATGAATCCAATAGAGCAATGCCACTTGAAGGAGATTCAAATTTTAAAAAACTTAAAAAAGCTTATGCTAAAGGAATTGAATTAAGAGGTAAAACAATTGGTATAATTGGTTTTGGTAGAATTGGAAGAGAAACTGCAAAAATAGCCTTAGGAGTTGGCATGAATGTAATTGCTTATGATAAATTTTTAGAAAGTGCAGTAATTAAATTGGATTTTATGGATAATAAATCCATCGATTTTAATATTAAAATATCAAAATTTGATGATCTTCTTAAAAATTCTGACTTTATTAGCTTACATGTCCCCGCTCAGAAAAATTATGTAATTGGTAAAAATGAGTTTGATAAAATGAAAGATGGTGTTGGAATTATTAATGCTGCTCGAGGAGGAGTAATTAATGAGGTTGAATTAGTCTCAGCTATTGAAAATGGAAAAGTTTCATTTGCAGGACTTGATACATTTGAAAATGAACCGAAACCTGAAATTCAATTATTGATGAACTCAAAACTTTCTCTAACCCCACATATTGGAGCAGCAACAAATGAAGCTCAAGATAGAATTGGATTGGAATTGGCTGAACAAATTACGAATCTTCTAAATTAAATGATAAAAAGAATTAAAGATAAATGGGGAATTGAAAACAACTTTCAGTTCATTATAATTTTAATTGTATTTGCAGTAACCGGTTCTGTATCAGCCAAAATTTCAGGCCCTATTGCTCAATATTTTGAGCTGGACAATTTTCATTTTCTAGTTTATTGGCCTATTAGATTGCTAATTGTATTTCCAGTATATCAAATTTTACTTGTTTGGTTTGGTTTTGTGTTTGGTATAATTACAAGTATTTTGTGCCTCAAGAAAGATAAATTTATATTCAATTTTTTCTTTAAAATGTCTATTCTGTTTTCAAAAAAACTATTCAACTTTCTCTCTCTCGGGATTTTATTCAAAGATTAGTTGTGTTTTAATAACGGGTTTTTAGAATTAATTAATTTTTTAATTTTTGGATCTATGACTACTGAACAATAAGGAACATTTTTGTTTAGATTGAAATAATTGTGATGATAGTCTTCAGCCAAATAAAATTCAGTTTTATTTTCTATGGTAGTAACAATTTTTTTGTCAAAATTTTTACTTAAATGCTCAATGTATTCTTTTAAAATTTCTATTTCTTTTTCATCGTTTGTGAAAATACAAGACCTATACTGAGTACCTATATCGTTACCTTGCCTATTTAATGTTGTTGGATCATGAGTTGAAAAAAATACTGAAATTAAATCTTTGAATGAAATTTTGGAAGAATCATAGTCTATTTTTACAACTTCAGCATGTCCAGTATTTCCTTCGCATACCTGATGGTATGTTGGGTCTTTAACATGACCTCCCATATAACCAGGGGAAATGGAAACAATACCAATAATTTTATTAAAAATAGCTTCAGTACACCAAAAACATCCTCCTCCAAAAAAACATGTATTTATCATATTTCGTTGTTACAATTCATTATTAAAATTAGTTTAAATTTGCTTTGCTTTTATTACTAGATGAAAAAATATATTCTTTTTTTGACATTAATTGCTTGTTCTTTAAATTTTTCACAAGAACGAAAGGAAATTGAAGCTAAAAGATTTAAATCTCCCCCTGTAATTGATGGAATTTTAGATGATTTACAATGGAATAATTTATCTCCTGCTAAAAATTTTGAAAGATGGCAACCTAATAACGGTTCCTCCGAAAAAAAAGGTTATGAAAATTTTGTTTATATGGGATACGACGATGATAATATTTATTTTGCAGGAAAATTTAATAATCCAAACCCAATCCCTGTTGAATTTAGTCAAAGAGATAATATCTGGGAAGTAAATGCAGAAACTTTTTTTCTTTCAATAAATCCATATGATGATAACATAAATTATCAGGGTTTTCAAGTTACCAGTGCTGGAACTTTAGGAGATACTTACACCTCAGAAGATATAACTCCAGAAGATTGGGATTTTGATACCGTTTTCGAAGCCAAAGTAAAAATTAATAATGACAACTGGTCAATGGAGATGAAGATCCCTTACAGTGCTTTAAGATTTCCATCTAAAAAAGTTCAAGACTGGGCAATTAACTTTGGACGTAAAATAGTAGAAACTGGAGAAGTTTATACTTGGAATTTTGTCGACCAAGCTAATAAGAAATATCCTGAATCTATGGGTATTACTAAGGGAATTAAAGATATTTCTCCCCCATTAAGACTCTTCTTTTACCCATATGGACAAACTTCAGTTGATTTTAGTAAGGGGAACAGCCCAATGAATGCTTATTCTGCTGGAATGGATGTAAAATATGGAATAAACAATAGTTTTACTTTGGATGCGACATTAATTCCTGATTTTGGACAAGTCACATTTGATGATAAAGAGCTAAATTTAAGTCCATTTGAGCAAGAATTTGATGAAAATAGAGCGTTTTTTACTGAGGGAGCATCTCTTTTTAAAAAAGCTGATGGACTAGGATTTAGAAGAGGAAGTTTTTTTTATAGTAGGCGAATTGGAGATGAAATTAGTTTTAATAAAGATGAGTACATAAAAGAAAATGAAAGTTTAATTAATTATGATGCAAAGCCTGAATTGTTGAATTCAATTAAAATTACAGGAACGACGAACTCAAAACTAAGTATTGGCTTTATTAATTCAATTACTAATAAGGCTTATGCAAGATTTAAAAATAGTAATGAAGAAATAAGAAAACAACTAATAGCTCCATTAACCAATTACAATGTCCTTCTATTAAGCAAACAAGTACTTAACGATTATTCAACTATTTCAATTGCCAATACCAATGTTAATAGAGGAAAAGATTTTGATAATGCAAACAATACTGCCTTAATATTTGATTTATTTGATTCTAATAGAAAGTATAACTTCAAAGCAGCAGTTTACCAAAGTAACTCAAAATCATTTTCAAATACCAAAGGATTTAGAGGCGGCATTGATATTAATGAAATCACAGGGAATTTTAGATTTGGTTTAGGTTGGACAGGTGTTGATGCTCATTATTACCAAAATGATTTAGGTTATTATAATAACAGAAATGATCAGAGACTTTTTTCAAGAATTAGATACCAAACTTTTGAGTCAACAAAAAATTTTGAAAAAATTAGTGCATATCTAGCATTGAGTACAAGAAGTAGATTTTATCCCAAGCTTCTTAAATCTAATGGCGGAAGAATCGGATTTGATTTTACTACAAAAAAACTGGAAGAGTTTGAATTTGATATCGACTACACCTCTGAATATAAAAATTTTGACGAACCAAGAAAAGAAAATGTATACATAATTGATCCTGAAGAATATGAATTTAGTTTTGCTTATATGTCTGATAAAAGAAAAAAATTCACATATGGGTTTGATATTCAAAGATCTTTTGCAGTTAACGAAGATTTTGATGAAAATAAAAAAGGTATTAAATATGGATTTGGATTTTTATATAGATTAAATAATAAATTAAATCTCCAATATGAAATTGGTAATTCAAAAAATAATGATAATGTTGGATATGTTTTTTCAGAGGAAGATGAGATTTTTTTTGGAAAGAGAGATGTAAAATCTGTTGAAAATGATGTTTCAATAAATTATAACTTTGATTCATACAAATCTATAAATATTAAGTTTAGACAATTTTGGAGTACCGCAAAATACAATGACAGCTTTTATTCTTTGAATGATAATGGCAG
>Ga0208127_1001247_pt1 | contig 12749 bp, 10 predicted proteins | sample ETNtaG_6_FD_185751 | JGI IMG/M metagenome (GOLD analysis project Ga0208127, IMG submission 185751) | Marine microbial and viral communities from oxygen minimum zone, Eastern Pacific Ocean - ETNP201306SV45 (SPAdes) (version 2) | ecosystem: Environmental > Aquatic > Marine > Oceanic ...
GAGAATTATTATATTTCAAAGGATACATCTGACCAAATAAACACAGCGCTAAAAAGTAAGAAGCACAAAGTAGTTGCCATGGGTGCCAGTGTAGTGCGAGCGATTGAGACCAGTGTTATGGCCAGTGGAATGAGTAAGCAGGGTACAGGTTGGACTGATAAATTCATATATCCTCCTTACCAGTTCAAAATAACAGAGTCTCTAATAAGCAATTTTCATCGCCCTGAATCCACATTACTTATGTTAGGAGCAGCTTTTGCTGGCTACGATTTACTCATGAAAGCCTACGAAGAGGCCAAAGAAAAGGACTACAGATTGTTTTCCTTTGGCGACGCCATGATAGTCATTTAACTAATTAGGTATATGATAAAACTAGCTGTCGTATTACCCGCTGCTGGAACCGGTAGCCGCATGAGAATGGAAACTCCTAAACCTTTCTTGCGACTTAAGGGAGCCACTATTTTGGAACATACTATCCGTAACTTTCTTCGGGTAGATAGTTTGGTTCAGATAGTTATTGCTACCTCTAATTCTTGGATGTCTCAAGCAAACAGTATTGCCTCATCCTTTAAGAGTGATTCCTTAAGCGTGGAGGTTGTAGAGGGTGGTTCTGAGCGACAGTTTTCTATACATCACGCCCTACAGTCTCTTGATGATCACGTAAATTTGGTAGCCGTACACGATGCGGTTAGGCCTTTTATCACAACTTCCTTAGTTGAGCTATGTTGTTCCGAAGCAAGAGATCACGGTGGCGCTATTGTCGCTGTACCGGCTAAAGACACCATCAAGCGGGTTGATGTAAAAGGATTCATTCAAGAAACTCCTAAGCGCAGCACCATTTGGCAGGCTCAAACACCTCAAATCTTTCAGCGGCCATTGCTTGAAAGAGCGTATAAAAAGGCCATTGCTGAGGACTACTTCGGAACGGATGATGCTTCTCTTGTGGAACGAATAGGCGGGAAGGTTAAGGTCATTGCAGGTGATAGAAGAAATTTGAAAATTACCTTCCCAATAGATCTAAGAGTAGCTGAAATGATTTTAGAAGAAGGATCATTTGACGTACCCCAATAGTCATGGATATTCGAGTCGGCTTTGGTTACGATGTTCATAAATGGTCGGAAGACCGCCCACTTGTATTAGGAGGGATTGCAATACCGCACGAAAAGGGTTTGTATGGGCATTCTGATGCAGATGTACTACTGCATGCAGTAACTGATGCCTTACTTGGGGCGCTAGCCTTGGGTGATATTGGGACTCATTTTCCGGATACCGATCCGGTTTACAAAGGTGCTGACAGTGCGCTGTTATTGGCCAAGGCTTATGGGCTAGTTAGTGTTGAGGGGTACTCATTAGGCAACATCGACGCTACTGTGGTAATGGAGCGTCCAAAATTACTGCCTTATATCCCTTCTATGCGTGAGCGTGTAGCTTCCATACTCTCCATTGATCTAGGTCGGGTATCAATTAAGGCGACAACTTCTGAGCGTATGGGTTTTGTTGGGCGGGAAGAAGGCGCCGCAGTCATGGCCACCGTGTTGATAAAAAAAAACCGTTAATTCCCTAGTTGGAATGGTCAATTATCACTGTTCATCTCATAGGGTATTTAAATGGTAGAGATAATAAATTTAGTGGCTCAGTACATTAGTCAAGTTTCACCGATTGTCATTTACTTGTTATTATTTTTAATAGCTTATGCTGAAAATGTTATACCCCCGTTGCCGGGTGATGTTATGGTGGCTTTTGGGGGGTACTTAATTTCTCTAGGTAGCATAAATGGCCTGGATCTTTGGTTAGGTACTGTGATTACCTCGGTCTTGGGCTTTATGACGATGTATCAGATGGGGCGTTACTTAGGAGGGCCACTGTTCGAATCAACCAGTGTGTCTAATAAAACAATAAAGAACTCCCAGAGTGAATCTTCTGTAGGAATTATTCATTCGGCAAGAAATACACTGGCGATGCTAATTTTAAAATATGCGAATCCGGGTTATTTACGAAAAGGTAAGCAGTGGATGCATAGTTATGGGCAATGGGTGGTGGTGAGCAATCGGTTTCTTGCTGGAACCCGTTCGGTCATAGCGCTGACCGCAGGGGCAAGTAGACTGTCGGTTTGGCCAACGATTCTAAGTGCATGCATTAGTTCTATGTTGTGGAATGGAGTCCTTATATATGGGGGTTGGTGGTTAGGTGATAATTGGCGTAGAGTAGGTGTTTATTTAGAAGCCTACAGTCAATTTATTTTGTTTTTATTGGTCATTATTGGCTTGATAGGTCTAATCTCCTATCAAAGAAAGAGAAGGAATAAACAATAGTACAAGGTGAAAGGATATTTTTAGGGCGAGTACATTTTAATAATTGTGTAAAAACCCAACTGATTAAATAAAAAAAGGTAAAGTTTTTTACTAGTAAAGTATTGACAATACCAACGGTTTGCGGTATTTTCCAAGTCTTTCGAAAAAAGCCAGTGTAGCTCAGTTGGTAGAGCAACGGTTTTGTAAACCGTCGGTCATCGGTTCGAATCCGGTCACTGGCTCGTTCATTGAAAATATTGACATCTAGTAATTTAAGCGGATATTGCTTCGGCAGGGTTCCTGCAAAATTACACTAATGGGGAGATACCAAAGCGGCCAACTGGGGCAGACTGTAAATCTGTTGTCTTACGACTTCGTAGGTTCGAATCCTGCTCTCCCCACATGCACCCTAGCGGGCGTAACTCAATTGGTAGAGTGTCAGCCTTCCAAGCTGAATGTTGCCGGTTCGAACCCGGTCGCCCGCTCCATCGGCCGATATAGCTCAGGGGTAGAGCACTTCCATGGTAAGGAAGGGGTCGTCGGTTCAATTCCGACTATCGGCTCATGTAAATAGATTTATAAATCGTTCAATTAATACTGATATAAAATGGCAAAAGAGACCTTTCAGCGAACCAAACCCCACGTTAATGTGGGAACGATCGGACACGTAGATCACGGAAAGACTACATTAACGGCAGCAATTACCACGGTAATGGCGAAGACCTATGGAGGCGTTGCTCAGGCGTTTGATCAGATCGATAATGCACCCGAAGAGCGTGAGCGTGGTATTACCATTGCGACGGCTCACGTGGAATACGAATCAGCCGACCGTCACTACGCACACGTAGATTGCCCAGGTCACGCGGATTACGTGAAGAATATGGTAACCGGAGCGGCCCAGATGGATGGTGCGATTCTTGTGGTTGCCGCTACGGATGGTCCTATGCCACAGACTCGCGAGCATATTCTGCTTGCTCGTCAGGTAGGGGTGCCTCAAATCGTTGTATTCATGAACAAGGTTGACTTGGTGGATGACGAGGAGTTACTTGAGCTTGTAGAGTTAGAAGTACGTGAGTTGTTGTCAAGCTATGAGTTTGATGGGGACGACATTCCTGTGATTCAAGGATCGGCGCTCGGAGCGTTGAACGGCGAAGCACAGTGGGAAGAGAAAGTAATAGAGTTGATGCAAGCCGTAGATACTACGATTCCGACTCCAGAGCGTGATGTAGACAAGCCGTTTTTGATGCCGGTAGAGGATGTGTTCTCTATTACGGGTCGTGGTACGGTAGCGACGGGCCGGATTGAGCGTGGGGTACTGAAGCTCAACGACGAGATTGAGATTGTAGGAATTGTAGAAGAGCCGATGAAGAGCGTGGTAACCGGAATTGAGATGTTCCGTCGTTTGTTAGACCAAGGTCAGGCGGGCGACAATGCGGGTATCCTACTTCGAGGTATTGACAAGGAGCAGATTCAGCGTGGTATGGTTCTTTGTAAGCCAGGTTCGATAAACCCACACAAGAAGTTTGAGTGTGAGGTATACGTATTAAGTAAAGATGAGGGTGGTCGTCACACGCCATTCTTCAAGGGATACCGTCCACAGTTTTATTTCCGTACGACGGATGTGACGGGAGCATGTGAGCTTCCATCAGGAGTGGAGATGGTAATGCCAGGCGACAACGTGAAGTTGAGCGTAGAGCTAATTCAACCAGTAGCCATGGAAGATGGATTGCGATTCGCGATTCGTGAAGGTGGCCGTACGGTAGGTGCTGGCGTTGTAACTAAAATCCTGGACTAAAAGTCCGACACGATGTATAGCTAAGGAGTGAAAATCCGCTCCTTAGTGTATACGGGTGTAGCTCAGTTGGTAGAGCACTGGTCTCCAAAACCAGGTGTCGGGAGTTCGAGTCTCTCCACCCGTGCTAACAAAATTGAATTATGGAAAAGATTAATAATTTCTTCGACGGCGTTACTAAAGAATTCAAAAAAGTATCTTGGCCAACACAATCAGAGCTGGTTGATAATACCATCATAGTTGTTGTGTTTTCAATCATACTAGCTGTGTTAATATTTGGTATCGATCAGATGTACAGCACGGTCCTAGAGGCGATATATAACTAATGAGTAAAGAATTAGATTTTGGCTGGTACGTAGTCCGCTGCTTTTCTAGTCATGAAAAAAAGGTAAAAGAGTTTTTAGATCGTGAAATTGAAGATCAAAAACTTGAGCATAAGATCAAGGATGTCCTTGTTCCTACGGAAACTATAGTTGAAATCCGTAATGGGAAAAAAAGAACAAGAGAAAAGAATTTTTTTCCAGGATACATTTTGCTCAATACCCATTTTGACGAAGAAGTAAACAATTTGGTACAAAGTGCCCCTTCATGCATGGGTTTCCTAGTAGTAGGAGGTCAAACAAAGGTACCTACCCCATTAAAAAAGCACGAAGTTCAGCGTATCATTGGACGAGTGCAAGAAGCGGGCATGGAATCAGGTAATATTGAGATTCCTTATCGTGAAGGCGATTTAGTGAAAGTTATTGCGGGTCCTTTTAAAGACTTTGATGGAACCGTACAAGAAATAAATACCGACAAATTAAAGCTGCGTGTCTTGGTGAGTATTTTTGGAAGAAAGACGCCAGTAGAGGTGGATATCAATCAAGTTGAATCCACTGCATAAAGAACCTAGTTGATGCACACTAGCTATTACGCGAAAAAACAGAAGTTATAACACTTAGAAAAGGATCCTGAGAATCCATGGCTAAAAAAGTTGAACGAATCCTGAAGCTCCAGATTGTTGGTGGTCAGGCTAATCCGGCACCCCCAGTGGGACCGGCTCTTGGCCAGGCTGGTATTAATATCATGGAGTTTTGTAAAGCCTTTAATGCTAAGACTCAGGACAAGACTGGTACGGTAATACCCGTTGAGATCACAGTGTTTGCAGATAAGTCGTTTACATTTAAAACGAAAACTCCGCCAGCACCTGTACTTCTTAAACAGGCTGCCAAACTAAAGTCTGGTTCTGGTGAACCGAACCGAAATAAAGTAGGTACGGTCACATGGTCCCAATGCAAACAAATTGCGGAGGAAAAGATGGAAGACTTAAATGCCTTCGATGTTGAAGCCGCCGCAGAAATGATTGCAGGAACTGCCCGTAGTATGGGTCTTAGAGTTAATCGCGACAAGTAAAGGAGTTGTAATCATGGCAAAAAGAGGAAAAAAATACCAACAAGCAGCATCGCTGGTTAATCCAGAGGGTGAATATACCCTCCAGGAAGCTTGTGATCTTGTTAAGAAAACAACTACCACATCATTTGATGCTTCCGTTGACATTGATATCCGATTAGGAGTCGATCCCCGGCACGCCGATCAGATGGTACGTGGAACAGTGAGTTTACCTCATGGAACAGGTAAGGACATACGTGTTCTTGCACTAGTAAATGAGTCAAAGCAAGATGCGGCTAGAGAAGCGGGTGCTGATCATGTTGGATTAGATGATTACATCGCAAAAATTGAAGAGGGGTGGTCAGAGATCGACGTGATCATTGCAACCCCCGATGTAATGGGCAAGCTCGGTAAATTAGGCCGATTCCTAGGTCCTAGAGGCTTAATGCCAAATCCTAAAAGTGGTACTGTTACGATGGACGTAGCAAATGCTGTCAAAACAGTCAAAGCTGGACAAATCGATTTTCGTGTAGACAAAGCTGGTATACTTCATACCACTATTGGTAAAGTGAGTTTTAACGCAGAGCAAATCCGAGAAAATGCAGAAGCATTTCTATCAACGGTAATGCGATTAAAACCGTCATCATCCAAAGGTCTATACGTAAAAAGTGTGTTTATGAGCAGTACCATGGGGCCTAGCATACCTATAAGTAGAACCGCAGTTACATCTCTTAATTAAGGAGGAAATAAATCATGCCTACTGCTGAAAAACGAGCCATATTAGATGAAATTTCAGAAACCCTACAGAATTCTGGCGCACTTTATGTGACCAAATATCAGGGTATGTCTGTCGATCAAGCTAATAAGCTACGTGGTGCATTCCGTAAGGGAAATGTTCATTACAAAGTTTATAAGAATAAACTTATGAAACTAGCGATGCAAGAGGTAGGAGGATACGACGATATGTTGCCCCTACTTACCGATCAAAATGCATTTGCTTTTGTAGAAGATGAGCTATCCGCACCTGCAAAGGTTCTTAAAGACTTTATCAAGGAAAACAATGATAAGCCCGAATTCAAAGCAGCTCTTATTGATGGAGACTTCTATGGTCCCGATCAGCTAGAGGTTCTTGCTGCAATGAAGTCAAAGGACGAGATCATTGGAGATATACTAGGCTTGTTAATGGCACCAATTACGAATGTTGTTGGTGGTTTACAAGCCCAGGGATCTAACCTTGTAGGAGCTGTAAAAACTATCGCTGAAAAAGGCGAAAATTAACCCTTATCAATCAACAAACGATTTTTACTTAAAAACAACTGGAGAAAAAAATGGCTGACGTTAAAGAATTAGCTGAACAGCTAGTCAACCTAACAATTAAAGAAGCAAACGAACTTGCTACAGTACTTGATGAAGAGTACGGCATTAAACCTGCAGCCGCAGCTGTAGCAGTTGCTGGACCTGCCGCTGGTGGAGACGCTGGTGGAGCAGATGAGCAAACTGAGTTTACTGTAGTGCTTGAGAGCGCTGGAGCAAAGAAAATTGCTGTAATTAAAGAAGTACGTGGAATTACTGGTCTAGGCCTGAAAGAAGCCAAAGACTTAGTTGATGGTGCTCCTGGAAACGTTAAAGAAGGCGTTTCAAAAGAGGAAGCCGAAGAAATCAAAGCCAAATTAGAAGAGGCTGGAGCTACTGTAGAGCTCAAGTAATTTCAAATTACAATTCGTTGGTAGCCAATATCGTGAAAACGGTATTGGCTATTGGCGTCTATATTACACGGCCAAAAAAAGGCCAAATTCGATTATCACCCTTCAATCTTTAAGGAGAGGTTCCTTTTGAGTAAGAAGATGCAAACCATCCCCAATACAAACAGAGAATCATTCGGACGCACAAAACATGTGCTAGACTATCCCGATTTTCTAGACATTCAATTAGAATCGTTCGAGAAGTTCGTTCAATTAGACATTGCACCTAATGAACGAGAAAATCAAGGTCTTCAACGAATATTCAACGAAAATTTTCCAATACAAGATACTCGTGAAACACACATTCTTGAGTTTTTGTATTACAACGTTGATGTACCTAGGTATACCATAAATGAATGTCAGGAACGAGGCTTAACCTATTCAGTACCATTAAAGGCAAAACTCCGACTATCCTCTGTTGACGATTCAGACGAAGCTTCCGAAACGATAGAGCAGGAGGTATTTCTAGGTGATTTACCTTGGATGACTCATCGCGGTACCTTCATCATAAATGGGGCAGAAAGAGTTATCGTAAGTCAGCTACATCGTTCACCCGGTGTATTTTTTGGACAGTCCATACACCCTAATGGAACTCAGTTATATTCTGCCCGAGTCATACCTTTCAAAGGCTCGTGGATTGAATTCACCACAGATATTCGTGATGTATTGTGGGCATACATCGATAGAAAGAAGAAAATCCCGGCAACTACACTTATGAGAGCCCTTGGCTATTCTTCCGATGAGGAATTATTGAGCCTATTTGAGTTGTCCGAAACATTAAAGTTTGGTTCAAAAGCTGACTACAAGAAAAATCTTGTTGGCAAGCGTTTGGCTGAGAACATCACGACGGAAGTGACCGAAGAAGTGGTGGACGATGAGACAGGTGAAGTTACCGAAGCCACTAAGCGTGTTAATCTGTTGGAGCGTGACCATGAACTCACCGAAGATGATTATGGACTCATAAAAGAATCTGGGTTAAAGTCAGTATTGGTTCAGATGATATCGAGTGAAGAATCTGAGCGATCGGTAATGATGAATACGCTTAGAAAAGATCCTACACATGATGAGCATACGGCATTAGGAGAAGTATATCAGCAGATTCGTTCAGGTGAAATGCCAGATCCAGAAACTTCACGAGCCATACTTGAACGTTTATTCTTTAGCGATAAAAAATATGATTTAGGTGAAGTAGGACGGTACCGCCTAAACAAGCGATTACATCAAGATCGTACGGATGTTCAGTATTTGACCAAAGAAGATATTGTTGCTATTATAAAAGAGGTAATTCGACTCAAAGATTTAAAATCTCAGGTTGATGATATTGACCACTTAAGTAACCGACGTATCCGAACCGTTGGAGAGCAGTTAGGTCAACAGTTTGCTATCGGTTTAGCTCGTATGGCCAGAACCATTAAAGAGAGAATGAATTCCCGAGATGCAGAGCAACTCACCCCTCAGGATTTAGTAAATGCTCGAACGATTTCTAGCGTTATAAATACCTTCTTTGGGACCAATCAGCTCTCTCAGTTTATGGATCAAACCAATCCATTAGCAGAGTTAACTCACAAGAGAAGAATGTCAGCGCTAGGGCCTGGTGGACTAACACGAGAACGTGCTGGATTTGAGGTTCGTGATGTTCACTACACTCATTATGGGCGTCTTTGCCCGATTGAAACACCAGAGGGACCAAACATTGGTCTTATATCTTCCCTTTGTGTACACGCGAAAGTTAACGACTTTGGGTTTATAGAAACACCGTACAGAAAAGTCAAAGATGGTAAAGTTAGCAAAGAGGTTGAGTATTTAGCTGCTGAGCAGGAGGATGAGACGGTAATTGCTCAGGCTAATGCTGAATTAGATGACAAAAGCTCATTTGTTAATGAAACGGTGTTTTCTCGCATGAGAGAAGGGAACTATACCCAAGCTAGAGTCGATGAAATCGAATATATGGATGTTGCGACCAACCAGATTACCTCACTGGCAGCGGCACTTATACCATTTATTGAACATGATGATGCCAACCGTGCCTTGATGGGTTCGAATATGCAACGTCAAGCCGTTCCTTTGCTTCGCCCAGAAGCGCCTGTGGTAGGTACTGGTCTGGAACATCGTGCTGCTCGCGACTCTCGAGCCATCATTACGGCCGAGGCCGATGGTGAGGTGGTATATGTAAGTGCCACCGAAGTTCGAGTGAAATATGACCGAAGTGAATTAGAACAGAACTGCTATTTTGATAACGGTATAAAAAGTTATCATCTAGAAAAATTTACTCGTACCAATCAAGATACCGCAACGAATCAGCGTCCTATTGTTAAAATAGGTGACCGAGTCAAAAAAGATCAGGCTATCGTGGATGGTTGTTCAACCGATGGTGGGGAGCTTGCACTAGGTAGAAATCTATTGGTTGCATTCATGCCTTGGCGTGGATACAACTTTGAGGATGCCATTGTTATCAGTGAGCGAATTGTACAAGAGGATATTTACACCTCTATACACATCACCGAATTTGAACAACAGGTACGAGATACCAAACGGGGTGAAGAAGAATTAACCCGTGAAATTCCTAACGTTTCGGAAGAAGCCACACGCAACTTAGATGAAAAAGGAATGATTCGTATTGGGGCTAAAATAGCTCCAGGCGATATCTTAGTGGGTAAAATCACTCCAAAGGGTGAAACAGATCCAACTCCTGAAGAAAAATTATTGCGTGCTATCTTTGGTGATAAAGCGGGTGATGTAAAAGATGCCTCGTTAAAGACACCGCCAGGTGTATCTGGGACGGTTATCGATACGCGCTTGTTCAGTCGTAAACGCGATGAGCTCATTTCTCGTAAAGAGGAGAAAAAGAGAGTTGAGGCTGAAAACGAGCGTTATGCCGAAAAGTTATCAGAACTTAACCAGCATTGGGCTGACAAAATGTACTCGTTGTTAAGAGACAAAACATCTCCAGGTGTTTATGATTACTCAAGGGTAGAATTAATACCCAAAGGAGAAAAATATAAAAAATCAGTTTTCGAAGAGATTGATCCAGTCAATATCAATGAAAACATTGATTGGGCCACAGATAAAGAGTTGGTAAAGCATGTAAAATTACTTTTCCACAACTATCGCGAACTTCGAAGAGAAATTGACAGTGAAGCGAAACGACGTACATTTGCTATTCAAGTTGGAGATGAACTACCACCAGGAATTATCCAAAAAGCCAAAGTATATGTTGCTAAAAAACGAAAATTACAGGTGGGTGATAAGATGGCGGGTCGCCACGGTAACAAAGGTGTTGTTGCGAAAATTGTTCCTGTAGAGGATATGCCATTCATGGAAGATGGTACACCAGTAGATATCTGTTTAAATCCTCTTGGGGTACCTTCTCGTATGAACCTTGGTCAAATCTATGAAACCATTTTAGGATGGGCCGCAAAAAAGCTAGGTACTACCTTTGCATCTCCTATTTTTGATGGTGCTTCGATGGACGACGTAAAAGCAAAACTCACAGAAGCAGGTTTGCCAAACGACGGTCGTGTTACCTTGTTTGACGGCAGAAGTGGAGAGCCGTTCTCTCAGCAAACAACCGTTGGCTATATCTATATGATCAAATTGAATCACTTGGTTCAAGATAAGATGCACTCGAGATCTATTGGTCCATACTCACTAATTACGCAGCAGCCACTTGGTGGTAAGGCACAGTTTGGTGGACAGAGACTGGGTGAAATGGAGGTTTGGGCATTATATGCTTATGGTGCCTCTAGTATCCTTAAAGAGATGCTAACCGTAAAGAGTGATGATGTAAAAGGTCGCTCAAAAGTATACGAAGCTATCGTGAAAGGTGAGAACCTGCCTGATGGCGATGTGCCAGAATCTTTTAAGGTATTACTCCGTGAGCTCATGGGGTTAGGCCTTGAAATACATTTAGACTAAACACTGTTAATTATTAAACGGAGAATATTTTGCCAATTACAAAGACATTAGCAGTAACCAACGACTTCAACAGTATCGGAGTATCCTTAGCTTCGGCAGAAGCGATTCTGTCACGTTCGCATGGGGAAGTATTGACACCAGAGACCATTAACTACAGAACCTTTAAGCCTGAAATGGACGGGCTGTTTTGTGAAAAAATCTTTGGTCCTGTTAAAGATTATGAATGCCACTGTGGAAAGTATAAGAGAATCAGATACAAGGGTATCATCTGTGACCGCTGTGGTGTGGAGGTAACTAGAAAAGCTGTACGAAGAGAGCGAATGGGACATATTACCCTCACTGTTCCTACCGTTCACATCTGGTATTTTAAGTCTCTTCCAAACAAAATTGCCTACTTACTAGGTCTGTCTTCTAAGAATTTAGATAAGATTGTGTATTACGAAACATTCGTAATCATCAATGCTGGTATGGCAAAGGATTTAGGCTACAACAAAGGCGACTTTATAACGGAGGAAGAAAAATATGACATCCTCGATCAATTGCCAGAGGAACATTTCGAGCTCGATGAAGATGATGAAGATCGTTTTGTAGTAAAAGAGGGTGCTGAGGCTCTCGAAGCAATGTTAGCTGATCTTGATCTAGATGAGATGGCATTTAACTTGCGTGAGGAAGTAAAAGAAGAAACTTCCCAGATGCGTAAGAAGAAAAAATTAAAGCAACTTCAAGTAATAGAGTCATTCCGTGCGGCGGCTAAACACACTGAAAACCGCCCAGAATGGATGGTACAACGAGTAATCCCGGTAATTCCCCCTGAGTTACGACCTCTTGTGCCTTTAGAGGGTGGTCGCTTTGCAACCTCTGATCTAAATGATTTGTATCGCCGCGTTATTATCAGAAATAATCGACTTAAGCGATTAATTGATATTAAGGCACCTGATGTAATTCTACGGAATGAGAAGCGAATGCTTCAAGAAGCCGTTGATTCTTTGTATGATAACTCTAGAAAATCAAATGCTGTCCGAAACAATAACCGCCCTCTAAAGTCTTTAAGCGATATGCTTAAAGGTAAGAGTGGTCGATTCCGCCAAAACCTTTTAGGTAAGCGGGTAGATTATTCTGGTCGATCGGTAATTGTTGTTGGTCCTGAATTGAAAATGCACGAGTGTGGTCTGCCAAAAGAAATGGCGGTTGAGCTATACAAGCCATTTATCATTCGGCGACTTATCGAACGTGGATTCGTAAAGACGGTCAAAAGCGCAAAGAAAGTAGTTGACCGACGCGATGCGGTGGTATGGGAAGTGCTAGAAAATGTGATTGACGGACACCCCGTTATGTTGAATCGTGCCCCAACTCTTCACCGTTTAGGAATTCAGGCATTTCAGCCCGTCTTAATTGAAGAAAAAGCAATACGACTACATCCATTAGCATGTACCGCATTCAATGCTGACTTCGATGGTGATCAGATGGCTGTTCACTTACCGCTAAGCCACGATGCCGTATTAGAGGCATCTGTACTGATGCTTGGCTCTCACAATATCCTAAGCCCTGCAAGTGGCGGACCCATTGCGGTGCCTTCACAGGATATGATCTTAGGGTTATATTATTTAACGAAACCAAGAAGCGGTCAGCTAGGTGAGGGTA
>Ga0208127_1001249_pt1 | contig 12740 bp, 11 predicted proteins | sample ETNtaG_6_FD_185751 | JGI IMG/M metagenome (GOLD analysis project Ga0208127, IMG submission 185751) | Marine microbial and viral communities from oxygen minimum zone, Eastern Pacific Ocean - ETNP201306SV45 (SPAdes) (version 2) | ecosystem: Environmental > Aquatic > Marine > Oceanic ...
ATGCAGGGTTTTCTAAAAACATTTTGTAATTTAAATTGAAAAATAAGGCAAATTTATCAAAAAGTAATTCATTATTATAATTTATAGAAGTGTTTGAAAGGATAGAAAATAAAATAAAAGAGATTGCAGAGAAAATTTACAAATCCAATCTATCAGATCAGGATGATATTTATAAGTATGCAAAAAAAATATATGAACTAGCCATCATATACAAATTTTTATTAAAAAGTAAACAAGATACTGAGTGGGTATTATACTCTGAGAAATTAAAGGAAACACTAAGTCAGCTAGATTTATCATCAGAAAAAATTCAAGAATTGCCCTACAATGAAAGTGAAATAATTCCATTAATTGATTCTATAAAAGACTTAGTTACTGAGATACCAGAAAGTGAAGATGATAAATGACCCTCAATTATATATTGTGCCCACTCCTATTGGCAATATGAAGGATATTACTTTGAGGGCTATAGAAACACTTAAAACTTCAGATATTATATTGGCCGAGGATACAAGGCATGCAAAAAAACTACTAAATCACTATGATATTTTAACTAATGTTAATAGCTATCACCTTAATAATGAACATAAAAGAGTTGATGAATACGTTCAAATGATAATTAATGGCAATAAAGTCTCCTTAATAACAGATGCCGGTACTCCATGTATATCAGATCCTGGTTTTTTACTGATTCGCGAAGCGATCAAAAATAACATATTAATTACCTGCTTACCTGGCCCTACAGCTTTTGTTCCCGCACTAGTAATTAGTGGACTACCTAGTGATAGTTTTATTTTTGAAGGGTTTTTACCGAGAAAAAAGGGAAGAAAGACTAAACTATATGAAATCTCTCAAAATACCAAAACTACAATCTTATATGAATCACCCTTTAGAATTATCAAAACACTATCTGATCTTAAGGAGACAATTGGATTGAACAGGAAAATTGCTATAATTAGAGAGATATCAAAAATTTATGAAGAAGTATTCAGAGGTACAATTCAAGAAGCAATTCAAGAGTATAATAAAAAAACAATCAAGGGAGAATTTGTGATCTGTATTGATAAAGCTGAATGAAAAATTGGATTAAAATTGATCAACCCACCATTGATGAGGTTAACTCTCTTCAAGCTGACTTGAAAATTCCTCACTTTATTTGCTCACTTTTACTTCAACGTGATGTTAACTCTTTAAATAAAGCAAAAACTTTTTTTAGACCTAAATTGGACTCTCTTCATGATCCATATCTAATGAAGGACATGAACAAAGCTGTAGCTAGAATTAATAATGCAAAAAGAGAAAAAATAATGATTTTAGGAGATTATGATGTTGACGGAACTACCGCAACATCAATGCTATATACCTATTTAAAACATAAGAAACACTATTTACTTTATTATATACCAGATAGATATAAAGAGGGGTACGGGGTATCATCAGAATCAATTGATTATGCAGTAGATAATAACATTACATTAATAATTACTTTAGATTGTGGAATAAAGGCAGTAAAACAAGTTGAATATGCAAATTCTAAAGGTATTGATGTGATTATATGCGATCATCACATTCCTGATATCAACATTCCAAAAGCTTATGCGATTTTAAATCCTAAACAATCAGACTGTAGCTACCCTTTTAAAGATCTTTGCGGTTGTGGAATAGCTTATAAATTAATCACAGCACATAATTTAAAATCGAAAAATAAATCAAATATTCAAAGTCTCCTTGATTTTGTTGCATTAGCTACTATTTCTGATATGATGCCATTAATTGATGAAAATCGAACTATGGTATTTCACGGATTAAACGAACTTAATCAAAACCCTAGATTAGGGCTTAGAAATTTCTTGAAATTAAATAACAACAAAGTAGATGAATCAAAAATATCTTTCAATATAGGCCCAAGAATCAATGCTGCTGGAAGAATGAAAAATGGAAAAATAATTGTTGACCTCCTAGTAGAAAAGGAAGCTAATAAGGCTACCTCTTTATCAAATGAAGTTGAATATTTGAATCTACAACGAAGAGCTAAAGAAAAAGATGTATTTGATAGTTTAATTGAAAAAATTGATAACAGTAAATACTCTAATATTATATATGGTAAAGACCTAAATACAGGTGTAATAGGAATTGTTGCCTCACGAATAATTGAAAAATCATACAAACCCACTATAATAATTACAGACTTTGATGATGGGTTGCTTACGGGTTCTGTTAGATCTGTTTCTGGATTTGATGTTTATGATGCACTAAAAAAGTGTGAAAAGTTCTTATACCAATATGGTGGACATAAATTTGCAGCAGGTTTAAAAATTGAAAAATCTAAACTAAATTTATTTAGTAAACATTTTGAGATAACTGTTAAAGAAGCAGTCAACGGAGTTATGTTTGAAAGAAAACATAATTATGATCTTGAAGTTTTATTCTCGGATTTAACTATCGAAAATGTAAAAATAATTTCCAGAATGTCACCTTTTGGTCTTGCAAATAAAAGACCTATCTTCAGAGCAAATAATTGTATTATAACAGATGATTTAAAGTTTATAGGTAAAGAGTCACAAATTGTAAAATCATATATTTCTGATACTTCTAATACTAAACTTCCATTTGTTTCATTCAGTAAAAAAGATCAATTAATAAATTTAGATAAACCATTTAATATTTTATTTACTGTTAATCTCAACTCGTTCTCTGGTCAAGAGAAAGTTGAGATAATAATTAAAGAAATTTCTTTAAAATAAAAACCCTGCCGAAGCAGGGTTTTTATGAATAAGGAGTTTGTAATAATCTAGAATCTTATATTCAAACCTAAGTTCCATGTTGTTCCTTTTCCAAAGTATACTTGGTTTTCAACATTAACCCCATTCCAAGCTCTTCCTCCATCGTTGTGGAAGTTTGTTTGAGATTGAGAAATATATTCTTCATCTAAAAGATTATTTACATTTAATCTAGCAGTTGTGTCATATCCAAACAATGTGGTTCTATAAGTAGCTCCTAGATCAACAGTTCCCCATGAAGGTAGCTTAATTGAACCACGATTATTCGCTGAATTAAACTCACTATCTAATGGTCCAAATCTTCCATGAAGATTGTCAAAACTCATTATGTCAATATCCATTCTAAGATTTGAAGTAACTCTATAATCAGCACCTAGATATAAAACTGTTTGAGCTGCATCTCCAATCTTAACGCCATCTAGATACAATGTCCCTGTTGTCCCTGCAGGCTGATTATTATCTATGAAATAAGCATCACCATCAAAATTCTTTGAATATTTCCAGTCTCCAATTGAAGCCATACCTCTTAATCTAAGTCTACTTGATGGATACCAAGTCATTTCAGCTTCTATACCTTGATGAGTTTGCTCAACACCATCATATATAATTCTTACTCCTTGGTCATCAATTGAAGTACTTCTTCTTAATGTTCTATCTCCCCAAACTGTATGATAGGCGTTAATGTTTGCCTTAAAGTTGGAAGAAACATATCCATATCCTAATTCAAATGATGTGAATGATTCATTTGTTATATCATCAGCTTCTTCAAAGTCATAGTCAGCATTTGGAAATACACCATCAAATGATGGAGGCCTCATTATCTGCCCTACATTGAAAAAGATATTAGAATTACTATTCATTCTATAATTAGCACCTCCCTTGATGTATCCACCATCAACAGTAATTTTTCTACTCTTTGTAGAAGGGGCTGCAGTATAAAATCCTTCCCATTGATATGTTTGACTAGAAGTACCAAACTGAACAACAGCAGAGAAATCATCACTTCCTGTATATTCAACTAATCCGTTAAAACCAGTCCAGTCAACATGTCCTATATAATAACGTTGAGATCCATTGGGGTTATCCATTCCAAGATTTTTAAATGGACTTGCTTCATATGTGTCCACTATAACTGTTCCAATATCATCTCCATTTCCTGAGAAATTAAAGCCATTAATTGTTGATATATAACCATCTAATCCAAATAATGTTTCAGGTCCTCTTCTATGATATGCTTTATAAGATCTTAAGTCAACCCCCACTTCATATCTAAAGTTGTCAGTATCAATCTTTAATTTAGAAATACCTCCATACCAATTATGAGAGTTAGTAGAAAATCTTCTAATAGTTGTATCGGCACCCCATTTACTAGGAAGACCATCAATAGTATTATGGTATCCTAATCTCATGCCTGCGAAAGGTCCGCTATCTGGTATATAACCTCCCTTTTGATTCTTTAGAACTGCTACATCCCAGTTAATTGTAGTATCTGAATTTCTCCATTCACCATGATCAGCTAAGTAATCAGCAAAAGACTCCCTAAATGCAGTTACACCGTAAGAGCCTCTTCCTCTAAGACCAGTTCCCCCACCTCTTCCTGCTGAGCCATATAGAGAAGTAGCTAGAGTCACATTACTTGAAATTTCCCAATCCCAGTTAAATGTAGCTAAAGGTTTGTTATAATAGTTTCTAAGAACTGAAAATTCTTCTCCCTGATACTCTCCGTATAGTTGATTAAATTTTCTATAATCATCACCCTGAATTGGGCCATAGTCTAGATAATCTTGAAGCTGAGTCCCATAATATGCTTGGTGATGCCACTGTCCTGCACCAATAAGAGAGAAATTGAATTCATGGTCACCACCTCTTGGTGTATATCCAACAGAGAAGGCATATGTTGTACCTTCACCTGCCATACCATTTCTCCAACCATCTCCTCTCCAAAAACCAAGAAGAAAACTTGAAGACCAACCAAGGTCATTCACTCCTGTATTATGGAATGCGGTAAATTTATGATATCCATTATCACCAGCTGCCATTTTAATTCCTGATCCAGGAGTAACTTCAGCAGCACGAGTGTTTACTGAAACTGTACCACCAGCAGATGGAACAGCAAGAGATGTTGAACCTAACCCTCTTTGAATTTGTACACTAGATGTTAGATCAATTAATCCCATCCAATTTGACCAATATACCCGACCATTTTCCATGTCGTTTACTGGCTGTCCGTTGATCACATATGCAGTATTTGTAAATCCAAAACCTCTTACATACATTTGACCATCACCATATCCTCCACTATCTTGATTTGTATAGACACCCGGAGTTCTTTTGAGTACTTCCACAAACTCTAGATTTCCAGCTTTTAAATCAATTTCAGCACCTGAAACTGAACTAAATGCTACTGGAGTAATTCTTTCTCTAGCTACATCTACAACTTTTGAAGTTACAGTAACCTCCGTAAGCGCTATGGAGTCTAAACTAGCATCTTGAGCAAATGTTGTAGCTGTAAATAGTGAAAATAATATTAAGCTTAATTTTTTCATTGTAATTAGTAGTTAATAATTAGTATTTGATTTAAATCAAAAATAGTATTATTAATTATGCATTTAATAAAGTAAATATTAACAGATAATTAATTAAAAATTAAAATTTTTAAAAAAAAACTACTGCAGTTTATCAAAAATCTGAGAAGATGAAACGTCTAGGTTAGACTTGCCATTATTCAAAATCTCTTTAGCTATTGATTTTCCTAACTCAACACCCCACTGATCAAAACTATATATATTTAAAATGGATCCAATGACAAAAATTTTACTTTCATACATAGCTATTAAAGAACCAAGATTATGTGGAGTTAACCTGTTAATAAGTATTGTGTTTGACGGCTTGTTACCGTCAATATTTTGTTGAATTTCATTACCTGACTTAACATTACCAACCAACAAAGCATTTGTTTGAGCTAAGAAATTTGAAGTTAAAATTTTATGTTGTTCTATATCATTATATAGAGGTTCTTTGAAGGCTATAAAATCTGCTGGAATTAGTTTTGTCCCTTGGTGCATAAGTTGAAAAAATGCGTGCTGTGCATTTGTTCCTGTTGATCCCCAAATTATTGTTCCTGTTTGATAGTCAACCTTATTGCCTTCCCTGTCTATACTCTTGCCATTACTCTCCATACTTGCTTGTTGAAGATAATCTGGTAGCTTACAAAGAAATTGATTATAGGGAAGAATTACCTCTGTCTCACATTTAAAAAAGTTATTATACCATATACTAATTAAAGCAAGAACAACTGGTATGTTTTTTTCGAAAGGAGATTCTTTGAAATGTAGATCCATTTCTTTAGCACCAGTTAAAAACTCTTCAAAATTTTTATACCCAATACAAATTGAAATAATTAAACCTACGGAACCCCATAAAGAGAATCTTCCACCAACCCATTCAGGTATTGAAAGAATATTTTTAGATTCAATTCCAAATTCTTTAGGATCTTGAGTATTATTTGATACTGCTATAAAGTGATCTTTAATTGATTTTTCATTTACACTTTCAACAAACCATTTTCTAACTTTTTTGGCATTTTCAAGAGTTTCAATCGTTGTAAATGTTTTGGAAACAACTATAAAAATTGTTGTCTCGGGATTCAAAGATTTAAGTAAATTTTCTGTAAAGTCAGGATCTATATTTGAAATGAAATAGGGATTTATTCCTTGTGAGTAAAAACTTAAAGCTTCAGTCACCATCTCTGGTCCAAGATGAGAGCCGCCAATTCCTATATTTACTACGTTCTCAATTTTTTTACCAGAATATCCAAGTCTTTTCCCATCGTTAATCTCATTTGATATAGCTCTTATTTTTGATAAAGTGTTTTTTACCTCTTCAGATATTTCAGTTGATTTATTATTCTTAGATCTTAATGCTGTATGCAGAACTGACCTGTTTTCAGTTTCATTTATGGGTGATCCATTAAAATACTTATCTATGTTTTCTTTAAGGTTTGTTTCCCTGCAAAGTTCAATTAATAAATCAAAAGCTTTTTTACTTATTCTATTTTTAGAAAAATCAATATGTAAATCATTTAAACTAGCTGTAAAATTTCTAAGCCTGTCATTTTCATTTTTAAAATAATCATTAATATGTAAATTATTTTCTTGATTATAGAGGTCCTCTAGGCTAGACCATGATGTCTGACTTGTTGGATTCTTTTTTGATAAAGGCATTATATAGTAGTTTTATTTTTTATTACAATTGAATCAAGCTTAGACTTAATTAAAACTATATCACTAAAGTACTTCTTTTTTAGTGATTCATTGATTGGTTTAGCCTCTGGAAGCTTCTGTTTAAAAGGATCAACTTCAACTCCATTTTTCCTAAACCTATAACACACATGAGGACCAGAGGTATTTCCAGTCATTCCAACAAAACCAATAACATCTCCCTGTTCGACAAACTGTCCAACTTTTACATTTGCTTTTTGCATATGAAGATACTGTGTAGTGTATGTGTTATTATGTTTAACTTTTACATACCTTCCATTAGCCCTTGTGTAGCTTACTTCAGTGATAGTTCCATTAGCAGTTGATAAAATAGGAGTTCCAACAGGAGCTGCAAAGTCAGTTCCCCTGTGAGGTCTTACTCTATTACCATAATATGCAATTCTTCTTCTAAGATTATACCTTGAAGAAACTCTACCAAATTTTATAGGTGACTGAAGAAAAGCTCTTCTTAAATTTTTAGCATCTTGATCTAAATACTCAACGATTCCTTTAATAGAATCTGTTTCATATTCAAAGGCATACTGTTCTTTTCCTCTGTGAAGGAAATAGGCGGCTTTAACTTTAGTAATTGCCACTGGAATTGTATCATCAACAAATGCTTGAGTATATATTACTTTAAATTTATCCCCTTTATCAAGCCTAAAAAAATCAATTGTCCATGCATAAATGTCAGACAAATAGTAAGTTAATAATGGATCTTGACCTTGCTCTTCAAGAGTTAAATACAATGAATTATCAATAGTTCCAGATGCCGATAAATCTTTATAGCTCCTGGGTTTTGAAAAAGTTTTACCGTACACACTATCTCTAAGTTGAATAAATGAATATCCTTCAATAGTTGGATGATAAACAAATGCTTTAAGTTTTCTTATTGAATCATTTGTAAAAATTAATGTATAAGGCTTACCTAATTGAAGTTTTCTAAAGGTAACATCATCTTTTGTTTTCTCAATTGCTTGGTATATCTCTGGATAGTCAATGCCCTCGTCTTCAAGTATTTCTCCAAATGTATCACCTCTTTTTACTTTTCTTTCTTCAAATACATATTTACTTTGATCATAGCCATATTTGTATATTATAGGATCTTGCTTAATCTGTTTATTCTCCTCTGAGTTACAAGAGAGTAAACTAGTAATAATTAGTAATGTAAATAATTTTCTCATTAATTTCCAATTACAATTTCTAATGGGTTAGCAATTCCAGTAAATTTTTCTAAATCAGCTTTTATTGAACCTACTAAGAGATCTGCTTGAACTCTTATAGGAATCCTATTTTTGTCATTTGTTAGCCAAATAGTAATACTTCCCTCACCTTTAAAAATTCTACTTCTACTTGTTGTTGGCATAAACTTTAAACATTCAATCTTGCCAAATTTTGTATTGATTATATCCTTCCCTAAATATCTTAAAGGTAATTCTCTATTTTTTGAATCATAGAACATATTAATTGTAAATGATTCTCCAACACTTACCTTTTCTTCAGAAAAATTTTTCCTCAAATAATATAATGAAGAAATTAAGTCTTGAACATTATCTTTTGTATTAATTGTCTCGACAGTTTGATTTTTTATATTATTTACTGTAGCATTTTGAAGATCTGAATTGAACTTTACTTCCAAATTTTTTGTGTATCCACCTTCATAAATATTTCTTTTAAAAAAATATGGTGTAACAACCGTATCATCAAAATAGCTGCTGTAATAGTCTTCAACCTTAAAAAAAAGTCGTGCTAAACCAATAGTTTTCCCATATCCAGATGCTAATAAAAAATCCCTACCATCTAATTTTTCATTAGTTAATTTAAGTGATGCATAGCTAGCATTAAAAATTCCATAATGCACAATATACTCTAGATTTTCTCCTGCTTTAAAAGGCTTTGGATCAGAAAGGATATTTTGTCCAAAAGTTATATTTATACTTAAGAAGAGAACTTGAAGGTATAGGGCAAAAATTTTTATCATTTCTTTTTCAAAATTAACGAAAATTAATTTTTTAATTGATTAAAAATAGATCTACCCCGAGAGTTTCCTAGAAATGAAATTAAATCTTTTTCACTAGCATTTTTCAACCTCTTAAATGATTTATATTTCTTTAAAAGCTTTTCTTTTAAAATCGGACCAACTCCTTGAAGATCATCAATTCCTGATTTTAGAGCTTTTTTACTCCTCCTATCTCTATGAAAGTTTATAGCAAACCTATGCGCCTCATTCCTTAATTGTTGAATTAATTTTAAGGTTTCGGATTTTTTGTCAATATATAATGGAAGCTTGTCTCCTGGTTTAAAAATTTCCTCAAGCTTTTTTGCAATACCTATTATAGATATTTCATTGTCTAAGTTTAATTTTTTTAAAATGTTTAAACCTGATGATAATTGTCCCTTGCCACCGTCAACTATCATTAGATTCGGCAAAGATTGTTTCTCATTCACTAGTCTTTTTAATCTTCTATAAATTACCTCTTCCATTGATGCAAAATCATCTGGACCTTTAACATTTTTTATTTTATAAAGACGATAGTCCTTTTTTGAAGGTTTTCCATTTTTAAAAACCACACATGATGCAACTGGATTTGTTCCCATCAAATTGGAATTATCAAAACACTCAATATGAATAGGCTTTTCAAATAGTTTTAAATCCATTTTAGCCTGTTCCATAATTCTATTAACATGTGCCTCTGGATCTACAATTTTAATTTGTTTTAATTTGTCGATTCTATAAAACTTTGCATTACGCAATGATAGATCTATAAGACTTTTTTTCTCTCCCTTTTTAGGAACTTGAACTTTAATTTTCTCACCAAGATTTATCCTAAATGGCAGATAAACCTCCTTTGAGCTTGATAAGAACCTCTCTCTTAATTCAATAATACTTAACTGCAGTATTTGTTTGTCTGATTCATTAAGCTTTTTTCTAATTTCCAGAGTATGTGATCTTACAATTGAACCATATGATACCTGTATGAAATTAACGTATGCATAAGATTCATCAGACACTATACTAAAGACATCTACATCACTAATTTTTGGACTAACTATAGTTGATCTAGATTGATAATTTTTTAGTGATTCGAGTTTTTCTTTAATTTTTTGAGCTTTTTCAAACTCAAGACTATTCGAGAAATCAATCATTTTATCTTCTAGCCTTTTCAAAGACGCCTTGAAATCACCTTTAATAATATCCCTTATTCCCTTTAAGTTTTTTTCATAATCATTAACCTTAACTTTTCCAACACATGGACCATCACAGTTTTCCAGGTGGTACTCTAAACAAAGCTTAAACTTTTTATTATCTATGTTTTCCTTTGTTAATTTATAGCTACATGTTCTTAGTGGATAAATCTCTTTAATTATCTCAAGAAGAGTAATTACTGTTTTAACATTTCTATATGGCCCATAGTATTCTGATCCGTCGCGAATAGCTTTTCTTGTATAAAAAACCCTGGGAAAAGGCTCTTTTTTTATACATAACCAAGGATATGACTTGTCATCTTTTAGAAGAACATTATATTTTGGCTTATATTTTTTGATTAAGTTATTTTCAAGAAGAAGTGCATCCATCTCAGTATCAACAACTATTCTCTCAATTTTATCAATACTTTTTACAAGAAGCCTAAGCTTATTTGTGTCATGTGATTTGGTGAAATAAGATGAAACTCTTTTCTTGAGATTTTTAGCTTTACCTATATATATTACCTCATTGTCCTTATCAAGGAATTGATAAACTCCTGGTTCCTCAGGCAGAGACTTAGCTTTTATATATACTCTAGTTTCTTTCACTGTAACAAAATTAAACCTATTTTTAGTTTAAATAATATTAAGTGATAACTGCAGACAAAACTTTTTTAAGATCTTACTACAAAAAGAAAAGACTTTCTCTAACAAACCAAGAAATTGATCATTTAAGTCATGAAGTTTATAAACAACTAGAAAAACTTAACATATGGACATTAAAGCACTATCATATTTTTATTTCAATAAAAAAAAATAATGAACTGGACACATCTTTGGTGATAAATAAATTAAAGTCAAAACAAAAAAATATTATAGTTCCTAAAATTTCTAATAATGAACTTATTCACCTTGCAATAAATGAAAAAACTGAATTTAATTTAAATCATTATGGCATAGTAGAACCTAATGATGGGGATTGTTTTAAAATTGAGAATTTAGATATCATATTTATACCACTACTAGTTTTTGATTCAAAGGGGCACAGAGTAGGATATGGAAAGGGTTATTATGACAGATTCCTTAAGCTAACAAAAAGCAGTGCATTAAAAATAGGACTCTCATTATTTGATCCTATACATAAAATCGAAGATACTAATGATAATGATATTAAATTAGATTATTGTATCACACCAACAGAGGTCCATAAGTTTAATAACCTTTAGACCTTATTATTAAAGATTAACAGCAGAAGTACTCCTGTACTTATATATGAGTCAGCAAAATTAAAAACATATTCAAAAAATGTGTATTCTTGACCTCCAATTAAAGGAAGCCAATCTGGCCAGACCCAAGTTGCTAATGGAAACTGAATCATATCAACTACACTTCCATAAAATAGAGGAGCATATCCAACCTCAGGAAATAAAGTTGCTACTTGACCGTAACTTGAGGAAAAGATAATGCCATAAAATACAGAATCAATTAGATTACCAATTGCACCAGCTAATATTAAACAAAGACAAAAAATCAATAATTGAGAAGCTCTCTTTTTAATCATACTTCTTAACCAAAAACTTAAACCTATACAAGCGAAAATCCTAAATAATGTTAACATCAATTTTGCAGTATTATCGTCAAGAAAAGGTAATAATGTATTCAGTCTAGCACCCATAGCCATACCCTTATTCTCAATAAATAATAGTTTAAAAAATCCTATATCAATTATAGGAGTTTCACCAAAAATAGTTAGGGGATAGTTTAGCTTAATATAAAATTTAACTACCTGATCTAAAAGTATTAAGGCTAAAATTAGAGCTAATGATTTTCTAGCATTAATATTTTTAATAAAAGGAATCAAACTTTCAATATTTAGTTTTGGATGTTTTTTGCCTCTATACTAAGTGTTGCGTGAGGGACTATTTTAAGTCTTTTCTTATTGATTAGCTTACCAGTAACTCTACATACACCATATGTCTTATTTTCAATTCTCACTAAGGCATTTTTTAAATCCCTAATAAATTTCTCTTGTCTCAATGCTAGCTGAGTGTTTGCTTCTTTTGACATCGTCTCAGATCCTTCCTCAAATGATTTAAAGGTAGGTGATGTATCGTCAGTTCCATTATTACTGTCGTTCATGTAGGCGCTCTTTAGTAAATCTAGATCAATCCTTGCCTTTTCAATTTTTTCGTTAATTATTTTTCTAAAGCTTTCTAATTCTTTATCTGAATATCTGTTTTTTGAACTTTTACTCATGTTAAATTTTGTATATAGTTATCACAGTTTTAATATCGTCAAACTCTAAAGTCTCGCCTTCATCATTAAAATTCTCGCTAAAATATAATTTATTTGCCAATGTTTCACCTTTGATATAGTCTAAATTTGACTTTATAGCATTTTCCAATTTTTCCGACTTTTTGATGTTAATCTCAATTTTGTCTGTTACTTCTAAACCTTTACTCTTTCTTATATTTTGAATCCTATTAACCAGCTCTCTAGCAATACCCTCATTTAT
>Ga0208127_1001250_pt1 | contig 12735 bp, 10 predicted proteins | sample ETNtaG_6_FD_185751 | JGI IMG/M metagenome (GOLD analysis project Ga0208127, IMG submission 185751) | Marine microbial and viral communities from oxygen minimum zone, Eastern Pacific Ocean - ETNP201306SV45 (SPAdes) (version 2) | ecosystem: Environmental > Aquatic > Marine > Oceanic ...
GGCAATGACCTTGGGTTCGTAGCCCTGCACATCAATCTTGATGAGGTCCACAGTGTCGATTTTGTTTTCGCTCAACAAGGCATCCAACGGCCGCGCCTCAACCTCCACTTGTGGGCGTTCCTCATCAGAGGCGTAGAGGCGGTTGTCACCGCGGTTGTCGGTCGAAATGTACAGGGGCAACATGGCGTGCGCATCGGAAGCGGCCACTGGAAAAGCCTTCACATTGCCAATTGCATTGGCGGCGATGGTTTGCTCGAGATAACCAAAGCTATCGGGATCCGGTTCCACGGCGAGGACGCGTCCATTGGGACCGACCGCGCGTGCGGCGAGGGCGGTGTAGTAGCCGAGATTGGCGCCCACATCGAGGAAGGTCATACCGTCACAGCAGGCGGATTGAAAAAAAAGCGTCTCTGATTTTTCATACACGCCGAAATGCAGCGCACCACTGACGACGGGATCGGTGGGGTTGAGCATCACCGTGGCTCCATGAATTTCAACCTGCTTGGGTAATAGCTTCCGGATCGTCCAGTTCGTCAGCTGCCGAAGCGGCCAGGGACGCAGCAGGTAGCAATAAACAAACTCGGCGAGCATGGTTAGGGGTTCTGCTGGCGAAACCACTCCACAAAGCGTGGGATGCCGTCCTCGATTTTCGTTTGAGGATCATACCCGAGCAACTGGCGGGCCTTGTCGATGTTCGCGTAGGTGATCGGCACATCGCCGGGTTGCAGTGGTTGCCGGTCGATCTGCGCCTCTATGCCGAGGGCTCTTTCGAGCAGCTCGATCAATCGGCTGAGTTCGACGGTCTGCGATTCGCCGAGGTTGATCACTTCGTAGCCAAACTCGCGTTCGGTACAGGCGAGAATGCCATCGACCGTGTCCTCCACATAGGTGTAATCGCGTGACGTGCTGCCATCGCCGAACACTGTGATCGGCCGTCCAGACTGCATGAGTTTGGCAAATTTATGAATCGCCAGATCCGGCCGTTGGCGCGGACCGTACACGGTGAAAAAGCGCAGCATGCAGACGTCCATGCCATACACATGATGATACACATGCCCGAGCGCTTCGCAGGCCAGTTTACTGGCGGCGTAGGGCGAGATGGCGCTGAAGATCGGATCCGTCTCGCTGAACGGCACACTGGAGTTCACGCCATAAACCGAGGAAGAGGACGCGATGGTGATTTTTTGAACACCGTGCTCTCGGGCGGCCTCGAGCAAGTGAGTCGTGCCTTCTACATTCACGCGCTGATAGAAGGCCGGTTGCTCTAGGCTGGGCCGCACACCGGCGCGGGCAGCGAGGTGTATGATCTGATCAAATGGCATGCTGCCGAGCACATCATCTAGCTCCGCCCGCTGGGTGATATCCGCATGGACGAAGGCAAAGGACTCGGCGCGCGCCTGCAATTCGCGCAAGGTATTTTGTTTGATGGCCGGATCGTAGAAATCGTTCAGATCATCTAGCGCACAAACCGTGTGACCGGACGCAAGTAGGCGTTCACAAACATGCGAACCAATGAATCCCACACCGCCAGTGACCAACACATTCACGGCGCAAGCCTAACGGGCAGTGGTGGCAGTGTCGAGGATGGCGATAACGCGTGAATGATATGTGAATTTCCTCCTCTTGCCGTACGGGCATGCATCTGGATACTCCCGCCCATGCCCGATAACGAGTTGCTGGAACTGGAAATCCCCCAATTTGAAAAGGTGAAGAGCGGCAAGGTCCGCGAGGTGTTTGACATGGGCGAAAGCTATTTGTTTGTCGCCTCCGATCGCGTCAGTGCCTTTGACGTGGTGCTGCCCAACGGCATCCCGCGCAAAGGCGAGGTGCTCACGCAGATCTCGCATTTTTGGTTCGACCGCTTTGAGAACGACATCCCGAACCACCGCATCAAGGATGGCTTGCCCGAAGATCTCGCTCATCTTGCCCCGCGCAGTATGGTGGTGAAAAAGGCCAAGCCACTCGCCATTGAGTGCATTGTGCGCGGCTACATCACCGGCAGCGGCTGGAAGGAATACCTGAAGAAAGGCACCGTGTGTGACATTCCGTTGCCCGAAGGCCTGTTGGAGTCCGCCGAGCTCGAGGAACCGTTGTTCACGCCGAGCACCAAAGCCGACGAAGGCCACGACGAAAATATTTCTTTCGAAAAAGCTGTGGAAATCGTGGGACAGGAAACCGCTGAAAAAGTACGCGACCTAAGCCTGAAGATTTACACCGAGGCCCGCAACTACGCCCGCGAACGCGGTATCATCATCGCCGACACCAAATTCGAATTTGGCGAGCTGGATGGCGAACTGATTCTCATCGACGAAGTGCTCACGCCTGATAGCTCCCGTTTTTGGCCGTTGGACGAGTACGAGCCTGGTCGCGGACAGTTCTCCTTCGACAAGCAGTACGTCCGCGACTACCTCGAGACGTTGAACTGGGATAAGACGCCTCCCGGACCAGCCCTGCCAGCCGACCTCGTGGAACGCTCCCAGGCTCGATACCTCGAGGCCTACGAGCGGCTCACCGGTCAGGCTCTGTGAACGCCGCGGTAGACGATTTTCTGCAGCACATCCGCCTCGAAAAGGGGCAGTCCGCCCAGACGCAAAAGACCTATGCCGCGTTGCTTGGCCGTTTTGTTAACTGGGCCGAGACCACTGGTCTTGGCGGTTGGGAAGACGTCAAACGCAACCATCTCACGGAATTTCTCAAGCACGAACGCAACCGCGCGCCCGAAGGGCAGGGCGAACAAGCCGATCAGCTCAGCCCGGAATCGGTTTACCTGCAAATCGCCGCCCTCCGCGCGTTTTATAAATACGCGGCCGCCGAACAGATTGTGCGCGCCAACATCGCGGAAAATCTCTCCCTACCCCGCCGCTGGAAACGCCTGCCCAAGGCGTTATCCGATCTGGACATCGACAAGCTCCTCGAGCCGCCGACCGAAGCCACGCCCACCGAGCTGTGCACCACCGCTATTCTGGAGCTGGCCTACGCATCCGGCCTGCGCCTGAGCGAACTGCGCAACCTGCGGCTGGAACAGCTGCATCTGGCCGACGGCTTTGTCACCGTCATCGGCAAAGGCGACAAGGAACGCGTCGTGCCGCTGGGCCGCCCGGCTGTGGCGGCGATGGAGCAGTATCTCGAGGCCGGTCGACCGGCTCTCGTGAAGCCGCGAACCCCGGCCAATGTGTTTCTCACCCAACGCGGCACCGCCTTTGCGGCCAGCACGATCTGGGGTCGGATCAAGACCCGCGTGGTGCGCGCCGGGATCACCCGTAACGTGACACCGCACATGCTGCGGCACAGCTTTGCCACCCATCTCCTGGAACGCGGCGCCGATCTTCGAGTCATCCAGGAACTCCTTGGTCACGCTAGCATCAGCACCACCGAAATCTACACCCACGTTGCTGGGAAACGCCTGCGCGAGGTGCACGACCAATTTCATCCACGCGCCTAAGGCCTGAAATCAGGAGTCCTTTTTCTTAGCCGGTTTTTTACGTTCGGGCGCTTTGGATTTTACGTTTATCGTGTGTGCCTCCACCTTGGTTTCGGAAATGCGTTTGGCCCGACCTCCGACATACATGCCCGCCTTGATATCTCCGAGTCTTGCCTTCTCGCCATCCAAAGTCAGCTTGGCGTCTTCCACTAAGATAAATGCTCGATCCGGGTTACCCTTGGCACCCGGCAATGTCAGTACGCTCTTTTCGGCATCCACCGATTTAATCTTCCCGCGAAATGGGAAAAAGGCACTTTTCTTTTTGGTCGGTTTTTCTGCTTTCGGGTTTTTCTCCTCAGCAAACGTAGGGAATGTCACGGATAACCCACTGCCAATTACAGCGGCCGACAATAGTGTAAGGTAAATATTTTTCATGGGAAACTGTCTTCAATCTAACGCAGAAAAAAGTCCCTGCAAGTGAATTAATAAAATTTAAATTACAAAATATATTTTCATATTAGTAAATTACACAGGCCGAATGGGTTGATGCTAGGAGGTGGAATAAAACTTTTTTTAAATGAACCAATATGGCGTATAGGCGGGGGATAATGCCGCCTCTAGACGCCCTTGTTAGGCGCTGGCTTCCTTCTGTGCCTCTGTGGTGAAAATAAGCTACTGCTTCAGCTTCGCCCGCACGCGATCGTACTCGGGATTGACGCATTTGTTTCCCCAGCGTTTTAGGGTGGCGAGGAGGCCGGCGTTGCTCTCGGTTTTTTGACCTTGATCGCCGGTTTCTTTGATCCAGGTGGCGAGCAGTTGGCGATGTTGTTCGAGGGCTTGGCGGTGCTTGGGATCGTTGGCGAGGTTGTGAATCTCGTGTGGGTCGTTGGCGAGGTCGTAGAGTTCTTCAGGGGCTTTTTTGGGGCCGAAGAAAATGAGCTGGGTTTTGTTCATCTCGCCGTTAGCCATCATCTCGCGGAATTTTTTGGAGACAGGCCATGGATCTTTGTAGCTTGGCTGCATGAAGGGGCGGTCGGTGAGGTAGTTGCGCAGGTATTTATAGCGTGGTGTGACGACGGCGCGGATGCGTTCGATGGTATAGTCGCACCGGTCGCGGGCGGCGGTAACGTATTTTCGAGGTTGATAATTCTTGGCTAGAAAATCGGCGCCTTCCATGTGGTCGGGGATTTTCATGCCGGCGGCGGCGAGGCTGGCGGGGGCGATGTCGATGCCGCTCACTAAATCGGCGCGCACCTGACCCGGGCGGATGCCGGGGCCGGCAACGATCATCGGCATGCGGATGCCGCCTTCGTACAGGAACTGCTTGTGACGATGAAGTTTGTAGCCGTGATCGCTGAAGCAGAAAATGAGCGTGGACTCGGTAAGACCGTCTTTCTCCAGCTCGGCGAGGAGTTGGCCAATTTGTTCATCAGTCTTGAGCAGGCAATCGTAGTGATGGGCGATCTCCTGACGCACGAGTGGAATGTCCGGGTAATAGGGAGGCACGGGCACTTTGGCGGGGTCGATTTTCTTTGGCGCGCGGCCGCCGAGTTTGCCGCCGCGTAACTGGATTTGTCCAAAGAACGGCTGCCCGGGTTTGCGGTTGCGCCAGAAGTTTTGTTTGCTGTTAGGGCTGTAGAGTTCTTCGGGGCTCCATTTAAAATTGTAATCGTCCTTGCCGGATTGGTTGAAGGTGAAGTAGCCGGCGCGCTTCATCATCACGGGAAGAGTCTCCACGCCCTGGGGTAGGCGAATATCATCAAACTCCTTGCCCATACTCTGGCCACGAAAATCAGGTCGCCCGCTGCGGTGGTTGTGGATGCCAAAGGTCGTTTGCATGGCGCCCACAATGATGCTGGAGCGCGTGGCCGAGCACACTCCGGCCGGCGTGTAAAAGCGGTCAAAGCGAATGCCGCGCTCGGCGAGCTTGTCGATGTTCGGCGTCTCGATGAGTTTTTCGCCATAGCAACTGAACCAGCCGCTGACGTCCTCCAGATAAATCCAAAGAATGTTGGTGGGCTGTTTGGGGTTCGCTGCTTGCGCGTGTACGCCGAGCAGGCAAATCATCAGGGCCAGAATGCGTTTCATGGTGCGGGGAAACTCGCAAATCCTTTGAGAGTGAGCAAGCGTTGGGTGAAGAAGATTGCTCCGCCCACAAAATGCAGTTTGAATCTGCTCATGCGTTTATTTGCAATATTGCTGCTGTGTCTGAACTGGGCCCACGCCAAGGCGCCAAATGTGCTGGTGATCATGGCTGATGACATGGGCTATTCGGATCTCGGCTGTTACGGGGGCGAGATTGCCACGCCGCATCTTGACGGTCTGGCTCGGAACGGCTTGCGCTTTACGCAGTTTTACAACACAGCACGATGCTGGACGACGCGGGCAGCGATGTTGACCGGTTATTACGCGCAACAAGTGCGGCGGGATAGCTCGGGCGCCCTGCGGCGGGGCAACCGGCCGGAATGGGCGAGGCTGTTGCCGGTTATGTTGAAGCCAGCCGGCTATCGCTCGTACCACTCGGGTAAATGGCACGTCGACGGCATGCCGATGGCCAACGGGTTTGATCGCTCCTATTACATCAACAACCACGGTTTCTTTCGGCTGAAATTTCATTTCCTCGATGACCAACGTCAGCCGGCTACGCCGATTAGCCCGGGCTTTTATGCAACCGACGCGATTGCCGATCACGCGATCACGGTGTTGAAGGAGCATCAGCAGGAGCATGCCAGCAAACCGTTCTTTCATTTCCTTGCCTTCACGGCGCCGCACTTTCCGTTGCACGCTTTGCCTAAGGATATAGAGCGATACCGCGCGCGTTATCGGCAGGGTTGGGGGAAAATTCGCACGGATCGTTGGGAGCGCCAGAAGAAACTCGGCCTCGTCCACGGTCCGTTGCCCGCCGTGGAGTCCAAGGTGGGACCGCCGTATCATTTTCCGGACGCCTACAAAATTCTCGGCCCAGGCGAGGTCCGTTATCCAGATCCGTGGAAACAACTCACCGAGGAACAGCAAATCTTTCAGGCGGACAAAATGGCTGTGCACGCCGCAATGGTGGATTCGATGGATCGCGCCATTGGTCGGGTGCTGGATCAATTGCGCGCGATGAAAGCCTTTGATGACACGCTGATTTTGTTTATGTCCGACAATGGCGCTAGTGCAGAGGTGATGGTGCGTGGTGACGGGCATGACCCGAAGGAACCACTCGGCTCGGCCTTCACGTACCTGTGCCTCGGTGCCGGCTGGTCGACCGCCAGCAACACGCCGTTTCGCATGCACAAGACTTGGGTGCACGAAGGCGGCGCGTGCACGCCGTTGGTGGCGCATTGGCCGAAGGGCATTGCCGCGCGCGGCGAGTTGCGTCAGACGCAGGGGCACGTGATTGATGTGGTGCCCACGGTGCTGGAGCTGGCGGGCCTGCCGAAGGCGTATCCCGGTCCGAAGGCCCCAGCTGGTCCGGGCCGCAGTCTGGTGCCGGTGTTTGCCAAAGACGCGGCCCTGAAACGCGACACGCTATGGTGGGCGCACGAGGGCAATCGCGCGGTGCGGGTGAAGGATTGGAAGCTAGTGGCGGCCAAGGGTCAGCCGTGGGAGTTGTTCGATCTCTCCAAGGACCGCGCGGAGGCGCGCAATCTGGCGACCCGTTTCCCGGCCAAGGTAAAGGAACTGGAGCGCGTGTGGCAAACGCAGGCTGACCAATTCGCCCGCGATGCCGCAGGAAAGCCGCAGAAGTAATCGGTGCGCGATTGACCCGTAGCCGGTTTGCGGTTTCAATCGCCGGCCGATTCCCATGCGTAAGTTACTTCTTTCCCTGTGCGCGTTGCTGCTATTGGCCGGCGGCGCGGTGGCGGCCAAGCGGCCGAATTTTGTCTTCCTCGTTTCCGAGGATAACTCAATCCATTACCTGAAGCTGTACGGTTACGGCGCGGCTACGCCGAATATCGAGGCCTTGGCCAAGGATGGCTTAACCTTCAATCACGCCTTTTCCAATAGCCCGGTGTGTTCGGTAGCACGTTCCACATTGGCCACCTCGCTCTTGGCGCCACGGGCCGGGTTTCAGTACCACCGTAAATCAGCTATGGCCAATCTGCCCAAAGGCTACTATCCATGGAGTGCAATGTTACGCAAGGCGGGCTATTACGCCGCGAACAATTCCAAAACGGACTACAACTTCGTGAACAATATGAAAGAGTTGTGGGATGAATCCTCACGCAACGCGAGCTGGCGTAAGCGCGCGGAAGGGCAGCCCTTCTTTTATATGCAGTCCATGGGACAATCGCACGAGAGTTCCCTCCATTTTTCGCAGCAGGTTTACGAAAACGAAAAGACAAAGCATGACCCGGCGAAAGTGAAGCTCGCGCCCTATCATCCGGATACACCGCTGTTTCGTTACACCCACGCGCGCTATCTGGACCGCATTCAAACCATTGACAGCCAGCTCGGTAACGTGGTGAAACAACTCGCTGCCGACGGGCTGCTTGAGGACACATTTATCTTTTACTTTGGCGACCATGGCGGCGTGTTGCCGCGCGGCAAGGGGTACGCTTACGAGAGCGGTCTGCACGTACCGTTGGTGGTACGCATCCCGAAAAATTTCGCGCATCTCGCTGATCACCAACGCGGCACCCGCACCGATGGCTTTGTGAGCTTTATCGACTTTGGACCGACCGTTCTCAACTTGGCCGGGCTTCAGCCGCACAAACTAACCGATGGTCGGGCGTTTCTCGGTAAGAACGTGAGCGCCAAGGCGCTCGCCGCGCGCGATGAGGTCTTTGGCTACGCGGATCGGTTTGATGAAAAGTATGATCTCGTCCGTACCCTGCGCAAAGGTAAGTACACCTACATCCGTAATTTTCAGGGGTTTTATCCGGATGCATTGCAGAATAATTACCGTTACAAGATGCTCGCTTTCACCGAATGGCGCGAGCTCGCTAATGCCGGTAAACTTAATGAGGCGCAGATGCAATTCCATCGGCGCCGACCGGCCGAACAGCTTTTTGATGTGGAGGCCGATCCGCATGAGGTGAACAACCTCGCCAATGATCCGGAGTACACGAAAGTACTGGCTGATCTCCGGAGTCGTATGCAGAAGAAACTACGCGAGGTTAATGACCTTAGCTTTTATCCGGAAAGTTTCATGGTGCAAAACGCACTGCAAGACGGCGTGACTTACGGCACTACCAATCACAAGGAAATCAATCGACTGGTGGATATCGCCGACCTCGCGCTGCTGCCGTTTGCCGAGGCCCACAAACCGCTCGCCGCCGCGCTCCAGGCTAAGCCGCCGATGGAGCTTTACTGGGCCTGCACCACCGCCAGCGTCATTGGCAAGGAGGCGCGGCCGCTCGTGCCCTTGGTGAAAAAACTATTAAAGCACGAAAACCTCATGGTGCGAATGCGCGCCGCGGAATTCCTCGGCAGCATCAAGGCCGCCGATCCCATGCCGACTTTGTTGAGTGTTCTAAACACTGCCAGAACCGAACAGGAACTGATGCTCACCTTTAACGCGGTTGTTTACCTGCGGGATTACAAGGGGTATCAATTTGATCCTGGAAAGCTGGACCTCAAATTCAACGGTGGTGAAATTGTCCGTCGTACCAGCTACCTCGAAGGCAACCCACGGCGTCCAGACCGAAAGAAGCCGAAGAAATAATAGTGGGTTCGGCAAAGATGAACGGCAAAAATTCAATGACCATCAATCAATCACTTATCAAACGCAGGGAGTTTGTGAAAACGATGGCGACGAGCGGAGCAATGACGCTGTGCTCGCAACACCTCCCTGCCGCCGATGGGTTGAAGCCTCTATCGTTCATTGTTGTGAGTGACACCCATCTCGGACGTAAAGACAATCAGTCGGCAGAACGTAACTGGCTAAAGGCGATCGCCGAGATCAATTCGTTGCCTGGACGGTTTGTTTTGCATTTGGGCGACGTCGTGGACGGCGGTCGGGCAGCCCAATACTCGATCTATGCCGAAACCCGAAAACTGCTAAAGAAGCCGATTCATGAGATCCCCGGCAATCATGACCCGGCTGATTTATTTTCGAAACACGTCGTTAAGCAGATTGATCGCACTGTTGATTACGGTGGTGTTCGGTTCGTATTATTCAATAATTCGCACCGCGACTCGCATGATGGATTCATCACAGCCAAGCAAATTAAATGGCTAGACACCCAGTGCAAGTCGGCTGCCCAAGAAAGCTTGAAAGTAGTGATCGCTTGCCATGTTCCGATTCACACGAATCGAAATCCAGACCGCGGCTGGTACGTGAAGCCCACCGAGGGACAGCAGGCTTTTTATAAATTGCAGCACCGATATTCTGAACACATTCTGGCATGCTTTCACGGTCACTTTCATAATGGGATCCGCGGTTGGCGCGATAAGCACCAAATGGTGGAGAGCCTATTTCCGTCCATTTGCTATAACCAGAATCGAGGGCTCAAGGATCACATTGACGAAGGTAAGGCCACCGGATTTTTCGTCGATGAATTGCGGCCCGGATTTGTCCTTGCCGAACTGGGCCACGGACGACTGGTTCTGCGTTACAAGCCCCTCGGCGATAAAATGAGCGGGGAATATTCGGCGCAATGGTAATGAGCAGGGAAAACGTGCTGATGGATTCCGGAACTCAATCCAACGCCACAAGGAATGGAAGCAGGAATACGAAATATGGCAGCGCGTTTTGGATGCACAAAAGCGGCATGATGATTTTGCCGAGCTTCCGTTGAAGTATGCCGCCGTTTAATACTTCGGTCTATAATTGACCCATTCGCCGTTTCACTGTTTGCTCGGGGCGTTCCGATGAAAAAGATTCTACTTCCTCTTTTACTGGCGATAGCCTTTGTGAATCCCCTGCTGGCAGCCAAACGGCCGAACGTGGTGTTGGTGATTACCGATGACCAGGGCTACGGCGATTTGTCATGTCATGGAAATCCAATCCTGAAGACGCCGCATCTGGATAAGCTGCATGCGGACAGTGTGCGGCTCACCGATTACCACGTGGCACCGACCTGTTCGCCGACGCGGGCGGCACTGATCACCGGCCGCTGGACTAATCGCACCGGCGTATGGCATACGATCATGGGTCGTTCCATGCTGCGCCATAATGAGGTGACCATCGGAAAAATTCTTGGCGATGGCGGCTATCATACCGGCATGTTCGGTAAATGGCACTTGGGCGACAACTATCCGTATCGCCCGGAGGATCGCGGATTTCAGGAGGTGCTGCGGCACGGTGGCGGCGGCGTGGGCCAGACACCGGATTTCTGGGATAACGCCTACTTTGATGGCGCCTATTTTCATAACGGCAAAGCCGTGCCCGCCAAGGGCTTTTGCACCGATGTCTTTTTTGATTATGCCAAGCGTTTCATCACCAAGGTGAAAGACAGCGAAAAACCGTTCTTCGTGTACCTCTGTACCAACGCGCCGCACGGTCCTATGCACGCGCCGGAGGCTTCCAGCAAACCCTATCAGGACCAGAGTGTGAACCTCGCCAACTTCTACGGCATGATCGCCAACATCGACGACAATGTCGGTGCCATGCGGCGGTTCCTCAAAAAAGAAGGACTGGCCGACAACACCATTTTCATTTTCACCACGGACAACGGCACCTCCGCCGGCGCGCGCGTGCACAATAACGGCATGCGCGGCCAAAAAGGCAGCGAGTACGATGGCGGCCATCGCGTGCCGTTCTTTATCCACTGGCCCAAAGGCGGCCTCACCGGTGGGCGCGATGTGGACACCATCACCTCATATGTCGACATAGTACCGACCCTTATCAATTACTGTCAGGTGCCTTCTCCCAAGGGCGTGAAATTTGATGGCGTGAACATCCGGCCGCTGGTCGAAGGCAAGGCGAAGAACTGGACGGATCGCATTCTGGTGACCGACAGCCAGCGCGTTCGCGACCCCATCAAGTGGCGCAAGAGCGCGGTGATGACCGATCAATGGCGCCTCGTCAATGGCAAGGAGCTGTACGACATCAACGCCGATCCCGGCCAAAAGCAAAACATTGCCGCCACCAATCCCAAGGTAGTCGCGCGCCTCACCAAATTTTATGATGCGTGGTGGGAAGAAATCGTCCCGACCTTTGGTCAGCCCACCGCCATTTATTTGGGAGCCGATGCGCCCCTTGCCAACCCTGTGACGCTTACCTGTCATGATTGGATTGCCGATGGAAGTACCCCGTGGAACCAGCGCCACATTCGGAGTGCCGAGAAACGCCCGAGCAACACCGGCTTCTGGGCCGTGGATGTGAAGCGGGCAGGGGAGTACACCGTGGAACTGCGTCGTTGGCCCAAGGAAGCCGATGCCGCCATCACCGCCTCCATGAAAGCGGGCGCCGATGTGCCGGGCGTTACTCCGTTCCGCGCTGTGGACGGCAAACCCTTCGCCGCCGCTAAAGCCCACCTCAAGTTGGGCGGCCAGGAACTCACCCTGCCGGTGAAGGCCAACGCCAAGAGCGTCACCTTCAAGCTTAAGCTCAAGCCCGGCCGCGACGAGTTATGGGCGAAGTTCACCGACGCCGAAGGCACCCCCATGGGCGCATTTTATGCGTATGTGACTAAAGTGCCGTAGCATCCACCCAAAACAGTGAATAGGCAGTAATTCCATTTATCTCCCCCGATTAATCATCGGGGGATTTTTTGTGCTAAACACCGTTTTATTAATTATAATCTTAGTTGGTTATTGTAGTGGGAAACACACAGTCAATTACGGTACAACCGGGGCATATGAAGCATTTGGTTTTGGTAATGATGGTTGGAGTGTTGGTGGGGTGTGGTAAGAAACCAACCGGACAGTCTGTATCCGATCAGGAACGCCCCGACGTAACCAACCCATCTAAACTTCCTGCCAAGACCGAGGCGCAGATTGAAGCAGAAAAAAAGGCGTTTGCTGAAATCAAGGCTAAGGCAGAAGCGGGAGATGCAGATGCGCAATTAGCCCTTGGGCTGATGTACAGTATAGACGAAGGAGTGGAACAGGACTTGAAGGAATCGGTTAAGTGGCTCCAGAAAGCTGCCGATCAAAGAAACGCAAAGGCGCAATACATGCTTGGAAAGTTGTATTATGACGGCGAAATGGTTGAGCAAAATTTCAAGGCGGCATTTAAGTGGTTCGAGAAAGCTGCCGATCAGGGAGATGTAGAGGCGCAATACAAGCTTGGGTTGATGTATCGCCTAGGTGAAGGATCGAAGAAGGACTTGAAGGAAGCGGTTAAGTGGCTCCAGAAAGCTGCCGATCAAAGAAACGCAAGGGCGCAATACATGCTTGGGAACATGTACAACAAAGGCGAAGGAGTGCCGCAGGACTTC
>Ga0208127_1001251_pt1 | contig 12732 bp, 27 predicted proteins | sample ETNtaG_6_FD_185751 | JGI IMG/M metagenome (GOLD analysis project Ga0208127, IMG submission 185751) | Marine microbial and viral communities from oxygen minimum zone, Eastern Pacific Ocean - ETNP201306SV45 (SPAdes) (version 2) | ecosystem: Environmental > Aquatic > Marine > Oceanic ...
CTGGATCAGTGTTTACTAATTATAAGCCACAAAGACGTGTTGGTGATGCAGTATCATGCGGTGGCGCAGCTGCTACCGGTTCTTCAAACGTCTTTGTAGGAGGTTAACCCCTTCTCTTTATAGCAACATAAAGGAAAGCCAAGAATCCCGCAATCAAAGCATAAGAGCTTTGCTCTGGAACATAAGTTTGTTGTAACTTAATGTTATCTAACTGAATCAATGCTGGGCCAGTATAAGCTTGAGGGATATTCTGAACAAAGGACATTGTAACATCAGAACCAACGATGTTCTGAAAGTTGATTCCAACATTTTGAAAACCACTATCAAGAACCTTTGTGTTTCCAACAGCATTGAATAGATCTTGGCTCAATAATGTTTCTTGAGTGTTATTGTCCGTGATAACTACTTTAATGGTGCGATCCTCAATTACTTCGTATCCACTTTGATTTGCATATGTCTGTAAATCCCAACCTGCTCGTACATCAAACGAAACCGCGGTTGTGTATTCATCAATGATTCCAATATCCTGCGACAAAGTAATTTCTTGAATAGGCCCATCAAATCCACTAAAGAAAGAATAGTTACCTTCCATTGGAGCAGGTGTAAAGAATCCAAAGTTATTTGCCCAATCAGTTGCACCAGTGAAATCTCCTCCTTCAACTTTTGAACTGAAAGAATTTTCTGTTTCACCAGTGAATGTCCATCCTGTGAGATCCCCAGTTTCAAAATTACCATTGACTATTGATGCAGATGGAATGGTTGCACCAGGAGGTGGAGGATTTACCGCAGGAGATTCCGCGAATAAGAATGAACCGATGAATAGGAATGGTAATAATTTTTTCATTTTTTGAAGAATGCTTTTACGAAGTTAAGGATTTCCCCAAAGAAGCCAACAGTTTCCTGTTTCTTTTCACTCTTTGGTAGTATATGGAACAGTAAACCAAGTAAGGCAAAAGATAATATACCTAGCTTGAGTAACTGTGAATCAATTTGTTGAAATATTTCTTTAATCATTTTACGGGTGATACGGTTCGTGCTGGACCTGCAGGAGAAGCTACAATGGCATCAATCGGTGTCATTATAGGAAAATCTTGATGTGGTGTAATCGGATCTAGATCATTGTCTATGTACCCGCTATCATTTGTCTCGCTTTGAATAGAATCTGTTTGTACGTCAGATGTGGTTTCGCTTCGATCAGCTTCCCCATTACTTTCTTCATTTTTCGACTCTTCTCCACGCTCATTCTCATTATTGTCCTTTGGTTGTTCTTGTTTATTATCAGATTCTGCTTCCTCGGCAGATTCCTCGTTTGCGGTTTGTTCTTCAGATGGTTCTTCTGTTACCTCTTCAGTAACTTCCTCAGTTACCTCTTCAGATTGTGCTTGTTCTTCAGCAACTTCCTCTGTTACCTCTTCAGCAACTTCCTCTGTTACCTCTTCAACACTCTCTTCTGCCTCTGCTGCTTTTCTCTCTTCTCTTTCTTCATATGTTTCCATATTGTCAGCAACATCCGACATCGTATTTGAAATAGCTTCAAGAGGTGCACCAATAACAGGTATATCAGCCATAGCCATAATCCTATTACTCATTTCTTCCATAAAATAGAAAGCAAGAGTTTGATTATAGTCTGCCTCTACAGATTCAACCACCGCTGCCACCTCTTGAGTTGTTTCGATAGCCTCAACTCCTTGGAAATATGTAGCAGAACTAAATGCTACAGAACCAGCTGCACCTAATGATTGAACATTATTTACAACCTCGGCGCCATAGTCTTTCACCTGTTTAAAGAAGTTTCCGCTATCCTTTATCTTAACTTCGACTTCCTCTTCGGCTTCGTATTCATATTCAAATGCCGGATCAGTTTCCTCAAGCAATTTTGCAGCCGCAGATTTAAAGAGTTCATGCTCTTTATTTACATGCTTTGGATCACTAAATTGTGCTACGAGTTTCTTTGCTTCTTCTAATGTAAGTTCTTCTGCCATATGGAATAATTTGGTTTATTTCACCAATTATGTAATGCCATACGGCCTCAAAGCATAGTGTAGTTAAATCTATTTATAACTGTTTATTATTTAAGAACTAAATTATTATAAATAGATTTATGTTTGGATTGATTACAATGCTACTTACAACACTTGGTGCCACTGGTATGGGATCAATTTTGAAGATGGTCGGGGGTTTATTCGCAGGAATAGCCGATGCTAAAGCCGCTGCAGCTCAGCGGGAACTTGCAAGAGATTTAGCCTTATCAAATGCAAATAAAGATTTACAAAAGGCTATGTTTGGAGAAGCCAATGCAGAAACATCTATGTTTACTCGTGCTACTCGTCGGATCATTGCTCTTATTGGGATGCTCAACTTTTTCGTCATCTCCATTCTTTGCACAATCTGGCCAGGAGTCGAACTTATCACCTTCACCCCACCAGAGAACAAAGAATCAATTAGAATCCTCTGGGGACTCGTCACCTTCCCAAGCGGAGCAGACATCACCACAACAATCACAACAGGGCACATCGCTTTGGTCTCAATGGCCTGCCTCGCAAGCATCATCGGGTTCTACTTCACTCCGTCCGCAGGAGGAAAATAAAAAGAAGGCTTTGTGGGAATATTAATCCCATTTAATAATTCTACCTTTTAACCAACCTTTATCGAGGTACGATGTGATGTTCTTCGACGTATCCTTTATTCGTTGGATTGGATACAATAGCCATATACCACTTGGTATATTTGTTCGATATAAATACATTCGTGCTGTTCATTGCTGTTAAAGTTTAGGTTGAATAGTGCTGGTGGGAATTGCCGTTCCGCGACCAGCTTTATTTTTATTTATACAAATCACCTTTCTTATAAATAGATAATATGGCACAATATCACCTAGATAAGGTAGCATTTAATACCAACAATACACGACAATTTGAAGGATATATGTCGACGATGAATGGTGCTGTTGGCCATATTCCTTTAGCAGCTGGTCAGATTCACGGATATTCTCATATTAATAAGTTTGGCTATAGTGATAATATAGCAAATCTAAGTACTGTATGGGACGGCTCAAATATCTATACTTATTCAACATCTGTTGGTACGGTTACTGTTACAAGTGATGCGGCCACAAATGGTGATGATGGTGCTGTTATTGAAGTTCAAGGATTGGATGCAGATTATAATATTGTTATTCAAGATATTGAAATCTCTGGTTCAACGGGTACAGGATCAACCGATTTAATTCGTATCTTTAGAGCGAGAGTAAAAACACCTGCAGCAGATGAAACAACAAATGTCGGTAATATCGATATTGATATTGCAGATCAACTAAGAGCAAAGATTCTTGAAGAAAAGGGTCAGACATTAATGGCAGTTTATACTGTGCCTGCAGGAAAGACCGCATATCTTTTGAATATTACAATGTCTGTTGATAAGAATGTCGACGTAATTTATAAACTAATGGCAAGACCGATCGAGAACGGAGGATTTAATATCAAAGGACAATTTGGAACATTTGGCACACCAATCGATCACAATTATCCCGTTCCACTTAAATTTGAAGAAAAGACTGATATCGAAGTAAGAGCAGATGCAGGTAACGCTTGTGGAGGCGGAGCAACATTCGATATTATTCTCGTAGATAATCCGACATGATTTTAAAGATTCTCTTATTATTACTCGCTCTGACAATCAGTTTTTGTTTTTATTCCTTAACAGAACAGGTAATTAATTTAGAGAATCGAGTTGAACTACTTGAAATTCAAATAGAAACACATAATTCAGAACTAAACAGAATAAACACACTCTTTCACTTATTAATCGATAAGATAATCGATAATTCATATAACTTAACTTAAATGGCTTGGAATAACATACCTAATAATATAAATTGGCAATTTGATGATAATCCGCCAAATCCATGTGGAGCACAAAGCTCTTTATGGCAGACTGGAACAGATGGAATTCGAACCACTACTCGTGGTGAAAAAGTCTATATGAATTGCCGGCACAAAGTCTTACATCCAACACAAGATTCTATCCCAAATGAAATATCCAAAACATTTTGGGATTCTGCCGATATTCCATTTTTTAAGGGTAATGATGGGGTAGCATCTGCAGCATATAGTTTGAGAGATTTAACTGGAGATGATGTTAGTGTAGTTCGTGTACGTCGTTCCAGCGATAACGCAGAGAAGGACTTCACGGCATCCGAGGTTGCTGATGGTACGCTGGAGGATTGGGTAACAGCGAACCAAAGCGGTCGAATAAATTTTGCGTCAGGCAGCAACGACTGGACGTCTTACGGGAGACGCGATGATGCACCTGCTGATGCTATATTTAAGTGTAATACATACGGAACGCAATCCTTGAGGCAAGCTTATGACCATACATCTGATCCCGATGGGATTGGCGCATCGCCTACGTCCGATTCGGATTATTCTTTTAAGTTCGATTCAAGGAAATCTGAGGGTTACAACAGAGTTCATGGTCTTAAAGTGGAGACAATAGAAGACAACGAGATTCCCTTCAGTGTAACTTTTAAATACTTTATTCCAGAAGGTCAGCCAAACATAACGGCTGATTACACGTCAACTATAAGCGGAAATTTAACCACGACGGGCGAGTGGACAGAGGTAACTGTTAGAAATACTTCTAATATTTCCGATGGACTTTTACTTAGGTCACAAGCCGTCACCACTACTGGAGGACTGTTTTACATAGCTGACGTAAGAATTTCTGCTGACACGTCCCACGGACACGTCGAGACTTGGTATGACCAGAGCGACAATGGCTATGACGCGCGGGAACTTACCGCAAAATATCAACCTAAAATTGTTGAGAATGGAAGTTTAGTAACTGACACTGATGGTAAAATTGCAATTAAAGGTACGGGCTCAAAACTAAGGTTGGGACACTTTTCTTGGCTCGGCGAATCGCCAAGAGAAATGTTATCCAGCGATGGCACTCATTCTTTATTTATTGTGTGTGATTTGCCCGACCAAACCGCTGGTAATGCGAATTACAATTTTATTTCTCGCTTTTACTCAACGTCTTTATCGCCTAAAAATAGAAGACCCCAAGTTTATTTAAGAAAAACAAATGGAAGTTTAAGTGGTGCTGCTGAAGCTAATTCATCAAAGGTAACAGTAAATAGTTCTGATGCTCAATCCGCTCAGTTAATTACAGACATTGTAAATCCATCAGGCACAACTAAGGCAGAAAAACATTCAGTATATGTTGATGGAACTTTTAATGCTGAGCAACCCTTTGGAACTAGCTGGACTCCAGATGGAAACACAACCCTTCATCAAACTGCAGTACTGTTTTCACGAGGAGAAACAACAGTAGATACCTACATATCAGAGGTTATTTATTACCCATCCGACCAGTCTTATAATCGCCTTGCTATCGAAACAAACATCATTAACCATTACAACATCTAATGTATCTAATATACCAAACAGAAATAGAGGCTATTGCTCGCGCCGACGAAGAGGGCAAGTACCTAAATTACTCATACTGGACCGAAGGTAAGGGCACCCGCTGGCTGACAGCTCCAGAAGAGACTGCCGATGGTCAATGGGCATTATCGGTTAATTCATATAATTTATCAGAAGAAGAATCTAACAATACTGTTGATTCATTCACACCTGCACCTGAACCAGAAGAAGTATAATGACCGGAGATATTCTAAACTTCATTAATCAGGTCGGAGTACCGATCACAGTTCCCCTTGCCCAGGTCCAAAGCTTATCAATCTTTCTTTAGCCAATTTTCTTAAAATAATTTGGCCAGAAGGCGGTATCATCACCGATCGACGAACTGTATTATCACCCTCAGGTTCAATTATTCGAATCTGCTCAAAATCAGTTGTGCTTTCATTCGCAATATGAACGAGTTTTGCGTTATCATAATCAGATAGTGCTGGAGTTGTGGTAGGAGATCCTGGTACCACTGTTGCTATACCTAGTGGTTGTATATCATACTATTATTCAATTTTATGATCATGCGAAGTACTATTATCATATAAATAATAGTATGATATAGACTCTTTAGATCACAAATCCTATAACTTAAATGGGCTGGCAAGATATATACAAAAATCCTTATTGGCAATACGATAATAATCCACCCGATCCAGGTGGAAGACAAACTGCGCTATGGGCAACTGGCACTGATGGAATTCGAACCACCGCGCACGGCGAAGAAGTCTATATGAATTGTCGTCATAAGTTTCTGCATCCTACACAAGAATCAAAACCAAATGAGATTTCAAAAACATATTGGGATGCAAGACCAACTCCTTTCACAAGTGAGAATTATCCCAAAGCCGCATATAGTCTTAGAGATCTTTTTGGCACAAATCCTCGTTGTGTTAAAGTTCGTAAGGGAACTTATGATCCAAATGATCCGCCGAGCGATCCCGAAGATTATGAAAAAGATTTTAGGGTAAGTGAACTCACTGATGGTACACTCACAGATTGGGTTGGTGCAGGAAACAATGGCTATATTGAAACGTGGTATGATCAAGTAGGCAACATACTTCACGACCCAGAAAATATTACTGGATTTTTAGTAAGAGGTTTAACCAACCCAACTGAACTCAACGGCGAATGGAATAGGAGTGGTAGCAATGATGGCAAATCAATGTGGGCGCACGAAGTTAATACCAATCTTAGAATAGTTTGGAATAACACTCTCGGTCAGTGGTTGATGCGTATAGCAGGAGGTGGGGCAATTTATTTTAGATCTTCGGTTAATACCGATTATCCATTCCATAAAAATAATGTTTGGGTGGCAGAATCGGGCTCATATACAGGCACACCAACATTTCATAGTTTTGATGGTGGATGGTATGATCCAGTTGAAGGCAAAGGAGGTCAATTACATAATGATGCGGAATCTTTCCAACCTCTTATTGTGTCAAATGGAACCTACTTAGGAGAAATCGATTTTTCTGATGAGTACGCTGATCCAAGCTCACCGGGTGAAGCATCTGAACTTAATCGTGATAGATTGAATTCTCACTTTAAATTTAATATAAACCCTTGGGGCCAGGATTATTTTTCCATATTCACTGTTGCCGCATTTGATAAAGATGCGGGAGAACTTGTTGATGATAATCGCAAACCTCAAGTCTTTCTCGTAAATCGAGCGCCAATCGATCCTGGTGATAGTTTTCAACGGATTGTATTTAGTAGTAATGGTAATTATCAACTTACTTTAGATGATGGACCTGACCAAGTTGTTATAGGATCTGGCCCAGAAGATTTTGGTGATAATTCTTATCATGTTTTCAGTAGTGTCATATATGACGACAGACCGTATGGAGGTCCAAGAGCCAGAGTCAAGAATTATGTAGATGCGGGTTACAAGGCTGGAAGAAATTTAATGTCTCCAGGTGGAAGCACTGGGCCTATAGGGTCGACTGAAGGTGATGATACAATATATTCAGCACCGTCAAATCCATTCTTGGGTAAAGTTAAGGAAATAATCGTGTATGAATCAGATCAATATATTAATAGAGATAGTATTCATTCAAATATTAAAGAATGGTATCAAATACCATAAATATATAAATAAAGTATATGACTGGAGATATACTCAATTTCATTAATCAGGTCGGAGTACCGATCACGGTTGCCCTTGCAACAGGTGGCTTTTTATTCCTTATCTTGAAATTTATTCTTGCTCAAGTAAAGGATCAAATTACTGGTATATCAAATTCTCTACTCTCACTTGAGAATAAGTGTGATGTGATGAATAATGATATTGTTAAAATCGATGCTCTTTTCTCAAGTGCATTCAACGTAGAACCGAATCTTGAACGAATCGCTGCTAGCGAGGGTAAAGAAGATTGCAGAGACGATTAATATGAGCGGAAGAGATTTTACATTTTGGGCAGACACGATTGGAACATACGGATTCCCTGTCATTGCTTTATTGCTTACTGGATATTTTATCTGGTATATCTGGAAATGGGTAACAAGAGAGGTGAAGCCAGCACTCAGTCAGTGTGGTAGTTCTCTTGGTAAACTAAAGAAACAAGTTCAAGCACTTGATAATGATATGATTCGGCTTGATATGAAGTTAAAGATTCTCATTCAAGAAAGACATATCACAGACAAGCATCGAACAGCAGATGACATTCAAAGGGGAAAATAGTTCTCTATACAAATATTATAAAGAAGAACTTGACGAGATCCTAAAACACAAATGGATCGAATCAGAGAAAGCTGGAAAAGATATTGGCTTTGAACGGGCCTTAATGGATTGGGTTCATAAACATAGGACTTCTTGGCGACAAGACAAGAAAAAGTCTCACCAAAATTAATTGATGAGACTTTCGTAGTGCCTTCACGGAAATTTAATCAACCTGGGGCTTCTTAACTGTCTTCTTAGCAGCAGTTGTCTTTTTCTTGGTAGCAGTTGTCTTCTTCTTAGTAGCAACTGGCTTCTTTTTAGCCTTGAGTTCCTTCAACTCTTTTTCAGCCTTATCAAGAAGTTCAGCTGTTTCAAGTACAACCTTATTGACTTCATCGATATTATTGCGAGCTACAAGAGCGCCTGCAATAAAACCGACAATAGCACCAACGATTAGTCCAGTAATCATAATTTATCCTTATTTTTTATTGTTTATTTTGTGTATATACCTTGTAGGTAAGTTTCAAATTGTTCAATTTTCTCAAGGCGGTTGGGCCATAGAATATATTCTTTCTCTGGGTTAGCCTTAAGGTTATTCAATAGTGGTTGAATAGCATTATAAAGAGCATCAATTTTTTCTTGTGTTGCAGTTGCAACTTGTGTTGTTTCTTGAACTTTCTGTTGGGCCTCGGTTGCTTCTTTGTAAACATTAAGTTCACTTTCATCAACTGCTGTGAAGCCAAAATCAAACATTGAATCGCTCATTTCTTTGATTTATTATTGTTTATTGCTGTATTAAGCTTAGGTGTAACCATTCGTCCAACGTGCTCGTTAAATACCATTGGACCAGAGGAACGTCCCATGCGCTTTGATTTATGTGGATTTGGTGCTCTTACATCAACACCGGGTTTTACTTTTTTACTCATGTTTATTTATTTATACTTATTTAATATTCCAAGGTTTATCTAATCGATCAAATTTTATTCCTTCAATTTGTAGTGCTTGAAACCAGACTCGAGTTTCTCCATCTTTATCTCGACGCCAAATTCCTGGCCAAATATCGGTTGCTCTTGACCAACCTCTTTTTTCTAGTTCAATTGTCGCTTCGGCTCGAGTCATTAATCAAACATTTTAGATACTCCCATAATAATGGTAGCGAACAGACAACCAGCAGAAACTGACATTAATATAAAAGACAGAATTGATAGAGGCGACGTGTCTATCTGACACGTATGCGAAGAATAATCTTTTCCTTTCTTCAAATGATTTATGTGTTCTTCATATACTTGATGCTTTTCTGCTATACTTCTTTTGCTCATTGTTTTCATAATTTAAATTATACTATATGTTTGAATAATTGTAAACCACTATTTAAGTGAATACCAATTAAATTGAAACCATAACCAACCGGCATAATTGTAATAAATTTCGAAATCTGGGTCAAAATCTTTTTTATACCATGGTATGAGATAACATTTATTTTTTATGACATTTACACGCACATTCACCTTTCTTATGTTTTATTACTTTCATCACCCACGATGCTATCGGCATCAACATTAAGGCAATGAAATAAAAGTGGCATCCAAAACAGGCTTCCATTATTCCCATTCTGCTCCGATATATTCACTAAAGGTTTTCTGAAAACCAAGACAATCCTTTTCATTACCATTAAAGATATAATCAAAGAGCCAATCCTTTGCGCTATCTTCTTCTATACCTTTGATCCACTCTTTCTCTTTACATTCCTTCCAAAGAGCTTCGAACTTCCAATCTTGAAATTCAGATAATTGTTGAATAAAGCTTCCAACATCAAGAGCTTTATCATCTAATTCTGCTTTAACTGTGATTCCTTCATTTACCCTCATAAGTTTATATCCTTCCTTTGTTGGAATCCATTCAAACTCGTCACCTTCTTCCCACCCAAGTTTTTTGAGTTCTTCGGGTTCGAATTGAATACCAACCTCTCCATCTTCTAATTGAATTATTTTTTTAGTTAGTTTCATTATCTTTTTCCATTCTATAAATTCTGATTTAAGTCAATAAAATAAGGCTTATATTCTCTTTCTTTTTTCACACTTAATAATTTAGCCATCTTAAATGCTTCTTCTTCTGTTCCAAATTGTACTTCTCCGCTACGATACATATAAACGCAAAGCCTTTCCTTTTCAGTTGGGCATTCATCTTCATCCCAAAATCTAGCTATAATGTAGTTGTATTTTTTACTCATATTTCTTCTTTAGTATATTTGAAACCACCGTTAATCAATGGGTCTGTTCGCAGGAGAATGTTTGCAGTCGCGCTCAGGGAATGTTTCGGGTATCAGCTTTCCAAGCTCCAGAAACCAAGCCTCATCCATGCAGCGTCCAGCGGCGTCATATCTGGCGATGGCTCGCACTAGTTCAAAGCATCGTTTCTGTTTCCATATCCACTCAGACTCGATATCCACCGGGGGTTTCACCGTTTCGTCGTAGTTGGTTACTGGCGTTTCGCTGGGCTGGCTACGTGGTGTTCCGCACTTTGTGCCCTTACTATCCTCGAAGTAAGTTTCTTTACCGTTATCATCGTATTCATACCTACACCAATAGTCTTCATTGTCCTCGAAGTAAGTTTCTTTACCATTGTCATCGCATTCACGCTTATACCAGTAGTCATCACTATCCTCAAAGTAAGTCCGATTACCATTGGCATCGTATTCTGATTTACTCCAGTAGCCCTCGCTGTCCTCGTAGTAAGTCACGTTACCATTGGCATCGTATTCTGATTTATTCCAGTAGCCATTCCTTTCCTCGCAGTAAGTCCGATTACCATTGACATCGTTAATCTCAATAGGAAAAGCAAAGTCAATCTCTAGTTCTTTATATGTGTCACTTAGTTTTTTCACTATTCTTTTCTCCGCGTTCATTCCACTCCCATTCTTTGCGATATTTAGCAACTACTTCTACTAGGTTGTCCCATTCATCCCAGTCTAAAGCAAGACTACGATCTTCATTCATTTCGTCTTCGCCAACAATTTTCAAATACGATCCTGCGGCTTCATCATCGGGCCCTACCTTTATTGTATTGTAAATCGGATGCCAATCGGCGCGTTTTGATTTGATACTTACTTGTGTTATTACTTCTTTACTCATATTAAGTTTCGTTTCACTTGTCTTCATATTCATATCCTTCTGCTTTTTCATATATTGCTCGTTTTACTGAGTCATATTGATAACCAGCACACAGCATTAGTTGACATACATAATCGAGGAATTCGATAGCAGAAAGGTCATCGCCTTCTGTTTCAATAGAGATTTTATCTCTGTGTTGTTCTAATGTTATTTTCATAATGTAATTATATCAGAGTTCCGTTATTACTTCAACCATTGATTCTATTATACTGTTAATTTATATGCTCCTTCTTCTCTATCCCATTCGATTGATTTGGGTGTTGCATTTGGGAGGTCTTTATGTAGATCTCGCAAGTTTGTTTTGACCGAAATAAATGGGCCCCCACTTGGGTCTACATGGTAGAGTGAGCCATCATCATTTATCGATGCACCAACGTGTCTATCTCCCGCTACATCAAAATACCAGAAATCATTTTTCTGATAGAAATATCGTGGTTGGTGAAATCTGTTCAGGTATTTAATTTTCTTACTCATAACATCCTTCCTTAAATGCCCATTCTGTATCTAATATTCTGAGAGCATATCTCGTAACGTGCATCATTGCTTCACCATCTTCACACACTCCATACTCAGTAAATCTGCTACCGATGGTTTCGATATACCATCCTTCCTTACCTTCTTTGAACCGGCAAAGGGTATAGCAGGACTCTTCTCCATTAGATGAAGTTTGCCAAGCAACGATTTCTGGTGGTCGCTCACTGGATGCGTGATTGCCGTTGCCTGACTCGTCTTGCCAAGTCTGAACAACCGCTCGTCTGAACTCTACATTTTTATATCTCATCTCATTTCCTCCATAATCGGTTCCAACTGTTCGCGAATGTATGTCATATCTGCTAACTCTTCCATCATACAATCAACGATAATATCAGTCTTCTCGTGTACATGAAGTTGAATACCATCAACCAACGGTTCAAACTCTAGAGTAAAATATTGTCCGATCACTTCGAATGATTCACGATCGTGATATTCAGTTAACTTGAATCCAAACAATTCTGAATTTGCCGCCTCTAGTGCTTTTTTGTATGATTCTGTCATAGGTCTTCCTTTATTTTTTCATCAATAAATTCTCTAATTGTCCAAACTCCTTTGTTGGCCCAAACGTCACCCCGTTCGATATAGTTATGTAATGTTAAGTCGCTGGATTGTAACCAGTCCAGGCGCTCCTTATCCTTATGGAGTTCGGCGTTCTCGCGCTCACGCTCCTTATCGAAATGAAATTCGTCCAATTCAAATCCTTTTTCAATAAAGGCATCCCGAATATTATCTGCGCCATATCCAACAGAATGTAGTAAACAATAGAAGTGTTCGATCATTTCAGATATTGTTAATCCTCCACTCTCTGTTTCGAACGTATGTTTTTCGTCGTAATTTTCAATCGTGATTTTCATTCCTATTCTTTATTTTGATATTAGTTCAACTAAAGCAACTATTG
>Ga0208127_1001252_pt1 | contig 12716 bp, 8 predicted proteins | sample ETNtaG_6_FD_185751 | JGI IMG/M metagenome (GOLD analysis project Ga0208127, IMG submission 185751) | Marine microbial and viral communities from oxygen minimum zone, Eastern Pacific Ocean - ETNP201306SV45 (SPAdes) (version 2) | ecosystem: Environmental > Aquatic > Marine > Oceanic ...
AGTGACTAACACAGCCGCCGAACCGACGAAAGTCATGGTCTATCTAGTCAGCCCCACAAGTGCTCGTCGCGCAGTCCCTCTTGAAGTCCCGGGTTTATCAAGCCGCTCACTCGAAATAAGCGACCACACAACCGACGAGTTGGTATCAGCTCTAGTCGAGGCTCCGATACCTGGAGTAGCTGCTAGCCGTCGTATCCAATCAGTTTTTGGTTCGGACGTTACGCCTTGTTCGTCGGTTGTCGCAAAGACATGGCATGTGGCCTCTGGGGATACGCAAGCTGATGCTATGAGTCAGTTAGTCATATTCAACCCTCTTCCAACGGACGCTGTTATCGATCTCAGTTTTGCCAGTGAGGCTGAGGTAGGTCCTTATACCCCACCAGAACTAGTCGGAGTTGTAGTCCCGGCTGCGAATACGATTTCTGTTGACTTAGGAGCGCATGTCCGACGGCGCGACGTGCTCAGCGCGACTGTGAAGGCCCGTTTAGGCAGCGTCGTCGTTGATCACATTCAGACCTTTGACGGCTCTTCGGGCCGCGTCGGCTTTTCAGCAAAGCTAGCTATAGCGACTACATCTGAATCGTGGTACCACCCAGTCGCTCGTCTAGGAGAACAGAAGGTTGTATCTATTGTTGTCAGCAACCCGACAGATGTAGTAGCCGACGTTGACGTCATGCTTGTCAGTGGTGAGGGGAAAGTCGGCTCGATAGTTGCCAGCGTCGGTCCTTATGACTTGACCGAAATCCGAGTGTTACCCAAAAGAGAAGAAAAACTTGTTGCCAATACATTGTTTACGCAGCTTGATTCTTTTGGGGTTATTGTCGCCACATCGGATGGGGTTCCCATTGTGTCTGGCCTCCAGCTCTTAACGGGTCCAGTAGGTTCCCCTGGAAACGAGAGCCCGGAAGAAGAGCTCCTTCGAGAAAGTGATCGAACGGAACCTGTTCAACTCCCAATTGGTCGTGAAAGTGGCCTTTCCTTATCGAACGGAGTGCCTAATGGGTCACGAAACTGGCTCTTGGTTCTTCCCGACCTCCCAGGTGAGGTACTTGTCGCGATTGAAAATGCGGGTTCCTCAAATGTGACAGCGTCATTAGTCCGCTATGGGAAACGTCAACGATATGAAGTGGAAGTTGCGGCCTATGGCACTCAGCATCTCCGGATGGCACCTGGAAGCACAATAGAAGTGAACTCTGACTCGGAAGTCGTCGTGTCCGCTATGCATCAGGAACCAAATGGCGCTGGGTTGAGTTCAATTCCTGCTACCAAGTTCATAGGGGGTAGCTGATGACGCGATTGCTGATTGCCGTTGCTATTGCTGGAGGTGTGTCTCTTCTGGCGGTCCTCTTTAAGAGCGTTAGTGCTGCACAGGTTGTCTCCGTGAAACGCAACGCGCTTCCAACCAGAATTCCTGCTTCGGAAGTCGGCCTTGAGGCCGGTCCAGCGGTCATTGTTTTTACTGAGTCATCATGTGATAGCTGCCAAACGGCGGTACGACTCGTCCGGGGTCCAGCCGGCGCTGGGATTCGGGTTGCCGATATTGAATATGGAGCGGAACCCGAGCTACACAAGAAGTTTGCTATCGACACGGTGCCTACAACCCTTGTGGTCGATAGCGAAGGAAATGTTTTGGCGGGTTGGACAGGGCGAGTCGACTTGAGTCAATTCACTACTGCCCTTGCCGAGCTCGGTCAGTCCGATTCAGATTGACCGACAGTCGGAGGTATGGCGCCTTCGGCTATCTCGCTTGACTTTTTCGCGGATTTGGTCGGTTCAGGGATCAGCCGAGCAACTTGCTCTCCACTAATTGTTTCCTGGTCTAAGAGAGCTGCAGCTATTCGATCTAACGCGGGTCTATGTTCGAGTAGTGCCTGACGAGCTCGATTTTCTTGTGTGCGCAAAATACGCTCAACTTCTTCGTCGATTACTCGAGCTGTTTCATCGCTGTAGTCGCGCCCGCTCACCAAGCCATCACCTAAGAACACCTGATTGTCAGAACCCCATGCCATTGGGCCCACTCGATCGCTCATTCCCCATTCAGCAACCATGCGCCGGGCGAGTTCTGTTCCCTGCATCAAATCGTTGGCAGCCCCTGTAGAAGTCACTCCAAAGACGGTGTCTTCGGCCATCCGACCACCGAATAGAACTGCAAGTCTGTCTTCTATGTAGTCCTGTGAGTAGGAATGACGCTCTTCTGGCAACTGCATAGTGACACCCAGGGCCTGGCCCGTCGGGAGAATCGTTACTTTGTGGACCGGGTCAGCGTTCGCAAAGAGCGTCGCTATAAGAGCATGACCACCTTCATGGTATGCGGTGACCTCTTTCTCTCTATCGGTCATGGCCACCGATTCGCGCCGTTGCCCCATCAGAATCCGGTCGCGCGCCATTTCGAAATCATCTTGAATGATCGACTCACGATCCATGCGTACAGCGTTTAGCGCAGCTTCGTTAACAAGATTGGCTAGGTCGGCACCACTCATACCAGGTGTACCTTTGGCGACAGTAGCAAGATCTATGTCTTGAGAAGCTGTCTTGTCCTTAATGTGAACCGCCAGAATGGCGCTGCGTTCTTCGAACTCTGGAAGCGGCACCACTACTTGGCGATCGAACCGACCAGGTCGAAGTAGTGCTGGGTCCAAAATATCGGGGCGGTTGGTTGCGGCCATCATGACGATGCCTTCAGTGGCTTCGAAGCCATCCATTTCGGCGAGCATCTGGTTGAGTGTCTGCTCGCGTTCGTCGTGGCCGCCACCTACTCCGGCTCCACGTTTCCGGCCGATTGAATCAATTTCATCTATGAAAATAATTGCTCGCCCTAATTTGCGTGCTGTTTGGAAAAGGTCACGAACTCGACTGGCTCCGACTCCAACGAACATTTCCATGAAATCTGAACCGGTGACTGAAAGGAAAGGAACACCTGCTTCCCCAGCTACAGCTCTAGCAATCAGGGTTTTTCCGGTGCCAGGTGGACCAACGAGCAACACTCCTTTGGGGATTCTGGCTCCGACGGCGGCGAACCTTTCCGGTGCTTTTAGGAAATCTACTACTTCAGTGATTTCTTGTTTGACGCCTTTATAGCCGGCTATGTCATCGAATCCCGTATCAGGTCGTTCTGTAGTGTAAGTGCGGGCTTTGCTTCGCCCGATTGACATGATTCCACTCATCTGGCCTTGCGCCCGTCGTTGCATCCACCAGAAAAGCCCAATGATTAAGACGAACGGCAACAGAATCGGGAGGAAACTCAGAAACGGATTCGATTTTTCAGTTCGGAACTCGACATCGATATTACGGTCGCGAAGAAGCTTCAGGTCAGCTTCAGGTAGTTCGATTGGTCCCTTGCTTGTGTAGGTGGTTCCGTCGATGGCGTCAGCTTTGATGGCTCCTGTTTGGTTGGTTACAACAACCGAGTCGATTCGTCCATCGGTGACCTCGTCTATGAGACCGCTGTAGTCGATAGCTGTGCCGGTTTCACGGTTGAGGAGCCCAGGAACGATAACCGAGGCTAAAACTAATGCGATGAGCATCCAAATAGACCAGCGGGGCCAGCCTTCTCGGCGGCCCTCGCTACCTTCAGATTCTGATTCCTGTGGATCGGACGCCATGTGACCATGCTAGAGGTGCATTGGTGCCAATCATCCGACGAATAAAGGTGTCCATAGGATCCCTGATTTTTTTGGTCGATTCTGTATCTTCAGCTACGTGACAACCATACGACCCCGACTCTGTAGCCGCCCGCTCTGCGCTAATGACGCTCAAATTCTGCTGTTATTTGACTACGACGCCCGGCTGGTGGAACTCAAGGCCATAACTGAGACCCGTGATTCGAACTTGATGGAGTTGTGCTCAGTTCATGCAGATAGGTTTCGACCTCCACAAGGGTGGTCTTGTCATGATGAGCGCGAGGCAACCTTCAGTTTTGACCGGCCGGGCAGTCGATACGCGTTTAGGGACTAGGTCTCTAAGTTTCAACTAGTTATTTGACTCCTGATTCCTCTTAGACCTTGCCGAGTGACAACATAGGGTTGAATGGCCGCTGTGAACGGAGCTCAAACTCGCCGAACCGCTCTGCGGCGGTCGGTCTTTTTGCGAGCTCAATACGACATTCAGGATTGGGTTTCGTTCCTCGTGGCGGTTACCGCGTCGGCGATGGTGTTGTGGGGTCTGGGCCCGTCAGACGTCTTTATAGATAGCACTCCCACCGGCGGTGATATGGGCGCCCACGTGTGGGGTCCAGCCTTTTTGAGAGACGAGTTACTCCCGTCATTTCAGTTACGGGGGTGGAGCCCCGATTGGTATGCGGGCTTCCCAGCCATGCACTTCTACATGGTGCTCCCGTACCTGGCCATTGTCTTAGTCGACTTGTTCCTGCCGTACGGAGTTGCCTTCAAGCTGGTAGCGGTATCAGGCGTTGTGCTCATGCCACTAGCCGCATGGCTTATGGGGCGAATATCCAGATGGCGAGAACCGCTCCCAGCTCTTCTTGCCGTAGCTGCGATGTTGTTCGTGTTCGATTTCAATTTCACGATCTATGGCGGCAACATTGCCTCAACGTTGGCGGGCGAATTCGCGTTTTCGATAGGACTAGCGGCCTCCCTGATTTACCTAGGTTTCACAAATCGGGTTCTAGAAGCTGGGACGCACAAGGGACGGGCATCGCTAGCACTTGCGGTTGTGGCCTTATGTCACCCGATCACTTTATTGTTCGCTGTAACGGCAACCGTTATCCAAGTAGTCGCCCATTCGGTTCACCGGCGCGGTGAAAGAGCGAGCTCCAAAACCGCTGCAACCATGCTCCTAATAGTGGCAACTCTTTCAATAGCGACCTATTGGGCAACTTCACAACTTTTCTTACCGTTACTGATATGCGGAGTTGTGATTCTCATATTGCTCCTGGCTGAAGCTAAAGCCGCTGTGCGACTTTTGTTTGTTGGTCTAGCGGGCGGGGCTCTTTCGGCGTTTTGGACAGTTCCCTTTCTGATTCGGCGTCCATATTTGAACGACATGGGATGGGAAAAACTTGACAACATAAGAGAAAACCTTTTCTTCCCTGACCGTTTGCCGGGCGATAGTGCAAAGATGACCATTATCTGGTTGCTTGCGCTGGCAGTGATAGGAAGCGTCGCTGGTTTGCTGAGCTGGTATCGACCAGCCCTTGTCTTCGTCGGTTTAGCTAGTGCAGCTGGTTTGGCTTTCTCCTATTGGCCCCAGCACCGACTCTGGAATGCTCGGTTACTCCCATTTTGGTATTTAGCTTTGTATTTCTTGGCAGCAGTTGGTGTGTGGTTCTTATCCAAGGCCTTTCAATCAACGGACCTAAGAAGTTCGGGTAAGCAGTCAGTTCGAATTCGTCACAATTGGGTGCCGATCACAACACCAATTCTCGTTGTAATAGCCGTCTGTCTGTTCGTAGCCGTTTCACTGGGCATCGCCCCAGGAGGAAGTTACGAAGAGAACGGTGATTTCCGATGGGGCCCCGTAACCGTATCTGCGAAAGATCGAAACTTCGTGTCCGGCTGGGCTGCTTGGAATTTCACCGGCTATGAGTCTCGATCGGAGTTCCCGACCTATAAGAGCCTCGTGCAGACGATGAACGAACTGGGAAAAGATGTTGGTTGTGGTCGGGCACTTTGGGAATACGACCGTGACGAACTCGGGTCCTACGGAACACCGATGGCGCCGATGCTGCTTCCCTACTGGACAGATGGATGTATTGGGTCGATGGAAGGCCTCTATTTCGAATCTTCGGCGACCGTGCCGTTCCACTTTTTGATGCAGTCTGAGTTGTCGGCCAACCCGTCGCGCCCAATGAGGGGACTTGACTACCGCGGATTAGATCTGGAGTCGGGTGTGCGCCATCTGCAACTATCGGGTGTCCGTTATTACTTGGCCTTCAGTCCAGAAGCGGTCGAACAGGCAAACCGGTATCCCGAACATTTAGAACTGATTGCTCGATCTGACCCATGGCAGATATATCTAGTCGCTGACTCCCAGATCGTCGAAGGTCTGAAATTTCAGCCCAATGTCGTGGTGCCGGGAGACCTCGGTGGCCGCGACTGGACTGACCCCGCCGTGGCATGGTTCAACGACCCAACGCGATCCAAGGTGATAGTGACTGCCGACGGGCCAGATCATTGGAACCGCATAAAGATCAACGAACCTTCGTTCCTAGGGAGAAGTACTTTCAGCGACTCCCTTAAGAAGCCATTACCTCCGGTTTCGGTGACAAACATTCTTGAAAAAGGCGAAACCATTAGCTTTACGGTCGACCAATTAGGGGTACCCGTATTAGTCAAGGCGTCTTACTTCCCCAACTGGTCCGTCGAGGGAGCATTAGGGCCATACCGAGCAACACCTAATTGGATGGTCGTAATCCCAACGGAGAACGAAATCACTTTGCGGTTTAAAGCGACCTGGGTGGAATATCTTGGATGGTTCATCACGCTCGTGGGTGGCTGCGCAGTCGCATTCTCGATCCGATCAAAACGCCAAAAGCTGCTCGCATGACCAAGCAGCTAGTCTCGGTCATCCTGCCGGCATACAGAGCAGCGCCGGTTGTCGTCGCGAGTATCGACAAGATCCGCAGTGCCACCAAGAACACTGATATCGAGATCATCGTGGTCGATGATGGATCCGATGACGATACTGCCAACGAAGCTCGAACTGGTGAAGCAGACCAGGTAATAGAGTTTAAGGAAAATCGCGGAAAAGGAGCGGCGGTCCGGGCCGGAGTCGCCGCCGCCTCAGGTTCGTATGTGGTTTTTACTGATGTAGATCTCGCTTACGAGCCATCCCAAATCCTGAAATTAGTCGAGAGCCTCAAAGCGGGGGCAGATCTTGCAATAGGCAGCCGACGACACTCAGCCAGTAAAGAGATCGTCTCAGGGAGTATGGCGAGAAAATGGGGTAGTCGGATATTTAGCAGGCTGACATGGGTCCTGGTTCCCAGCCCTCACCTAGATACTCAATGCGGCCTCAAAGGATTCACGGCTCAAGCCGCTGAGCAGATTTTCGGTCACACCAAAGTGGATGGATTTGCGTTCGATGTGGAAATTCTCTTTGTAGCTAAACAACTGGGGCTGACCATTACCGAGATTCCAGTGACTTTGGAGCATATAGAACAAAGCACTGTGAGGTTTATACCCCAAGCGATAAGAATGCTCTACGACGTAGTAAGAATCAGGATCTGGTCGGTTCTTGGCAGATATAACGACGCGTCGTCAAGGCTTGGCTAGCCTGCTAGGCGCAATGGAAGACCTAGTGGTAATCCCACCAATCGAAGAAGACCGTTTAGCGGCGGTGTTTAAGGCATACGACGTCCGGGGACTGACCCCCGAAGAATTAGATGAGCCGATGGCCAAATCCTTGGGCGCTGCTTTTGCGAACTTTTCAAATGCCACTGAGATCGCTGTAGGTCGCGATATGAGGACTTCCGGTGAAGCATTATTGGACGCTTTTAGTGAAGGAGTGGTTTCTCAAGGTGTCGATGTGCGAGATATTGGTCTTGCATCGACTGACCTTCTCTATTTCGCTTCGGGGTACTTGGATGTGCCAGCGGTTATGTTGACAGCCTCCCATAACCCAGCTTCATACAACGGCATGAAATTTTGTCGTTCGCGTGCCCGAGCCATAGGAATCGATAGCGGGCTTGCCGACATACGCCAGTTAGCCTCAAAGCCAGCCATAGTTGCAACCAGCATAGGCAAGGTCGAAAAACTTGATCTCCTCGACCAATTCGTGCATCACGTTCACTCGTTTATCGATGTTCAGGCGCTTGAACCGCTGAAGATTGTTGTTGACACAGCAAACGGCATGGGGGGGCTGGTAGTACCAGCTGCATTGAGGAATTTGCCCTTTCAATATGAGATTCTTTTTGAGGAGTTGGATGGTACGTTTCCGAATCATCCGGCAGACCCGTTGCAGGCTGAAAACCTTGTTGATTTGCAGCGTAGGGTGATCGAATCGAATGCCGATGTGGGGCTGGCGTTCGATGGAGACGCAGACAGGGTTTTCTTGGTTGATGAGAATGCCGATTTGATCAGCGGTTCTATAACAACAGCGTTAGTAGCTTCGGCGCTGTTAGAAAGCGATGGTCCGGGCCCGATCCTCCACAATCTAATCTGCTCCCGATCGACGGCGGAAGTGATCAGAGAAGCTGGTGGCGACCCGATCAGAACTCGGGTTGGCCACAGTTATATCAAACAAGTTATGGCTGAAACCGGGGCCATGTTTGGCGGCGAACATAGCGGGCACTACTACTTCGCTCGAAACTATGGAGCAGATTCAGGCTTGATAGCGGCTCTCATCGTGCTGGAACGCCTGTCGCTAAAAGGGGGAACACTGTCCTCCTTAGTCGCCCCGTTACAGAGGTATTCGAGCTCTGGTGAAGTAAATGCCGAAGTTGTCAACACGACTGAAGCCATCGAAAAAGTATCTGCTTTCTTTACGAAATATCAGCAAGACCGACTAGACGGTTTGACTGTTGACTGCGGGGAATGGTGGTTTAATCTCAGGCCATCAAACACGGAGCCATTGCTGCGACTCAATGTTGAAGCGCCTGATGAGAAGCAGGTTGCACAGCGAGTTGAACAAATTTTGGCCCTTTTTAGTTAGATGCTGCCGTACCCTGACTTGTATTGAAAAACTCATGACGTGATGTCAACGTCGAAGGGTTGAAGGAGATTACCCATGGCTCTTGATCCAGGTTTACTGGAGATTCTTGCTTGCCCTGATGACAAAGGTCCACTTCGTTACTTTCGCGACGAGAACATTCTTTACAACCCGAGACAAGGTCGCACGTATCCGGTCCAAGAAGGAATTCCCGTCTTATTGGTATCGGAATCGACGTTGGTGGGTGAAGATGAACAACGACGGCTAGATGCGCTCACCGGAGATGAAACGGGTAATCGGACTTCTGAGAGTTGACGTGATCACCGCACCCGATTCACTTGGCATGCAGGAAGCCACGCTTGACCTGCCGGACCAGATTGAACGCTCATCCACCGAATCTCGGCAATTCGATGGGCTTCCAAGTGCTTCAAAGATTGACCAAGTGGTAGTCCTCGGCATGGGAGGTTCTGGTATCGCAGGTGACATCGTGGAGGCCGTGGCTGGTCCGCAAATGACAGTCCCAGTCGTCGTTAGCAAAGGATATGAATGCCCCAATTTCGTGGGTCCGAGGACGTTGGTATTAGCTGCTTCGTTCAGCGGAGAAACCGAAGAGACACTTGAAGCTGCATCCACGGCCTACGAACGTGGCGCGCAAATGTGCGCTGTGAGCTGCGGGGGCACTCTTGCTCGCTTGATTGGCGAGTGGGGTGGGTCTTTCCACGAAGTTGATTCGACTATTCCCATGCCTCGTTGTGCTGTTGGTGCCATGTCGATCCCATTGCTAATTGCCTTCGATCGAATTGGGCTGGTCAGGGGAGCCCAGGACCAAATAGACGATGCTGTAGCCACGCTTCGATTGCGGTGCGCCTCGATCCGAGGCGGTGCTGATATTTCCAAGCAGGTTGCTGAGAGAATAGGTTCGGGCGTGCCTCTTATCTACGGGGGAGGAAAAATCGGCGAAGTAGCAGCAGCTCGCTTCAAGAATCAGGTCAACGAGAATTCCAAATCCCCCGCATTTTTTAACGCGCTGCCGGAAATGTGCCATAACGAGATGGCTGGATGGGGAAATGTAGACGGTCTTAGGGATTTAAATCTTGTGCCTGTGCATCTTCGACATACATATGAGCACCTGCGGCTAGCACCACGGTTTGACTTCAATGAGGCTCTGATTGATCGGCAAAGTCTTGGAGTAATCGGGGTTCGGGCGCAAGGAGAGACATCTCTTGCTCAATTGTTTGATCTGATTCTGGTTGGAGATCAGACGTCGCTGGAGTTGGCGGCTATGCATGGGCAAGATCCGGGCCCGATTGACGTCTTAACCGAATTAAAGCAGCAGCTTGGTAAATGATCATGGCAATCGGATGCTGCGCGTACCGGTAGAGTTTCAAATGTTACGCCCAAAATTCCCACGGGCGACGAAGCTGACAGGAGCGCCGCATGGCACCCAATAGTTCTCTCGACGGAGACTACAAAGTCGCTGACCTGAGGCTCGCCGAGTCGGGTCGGAAGCAGATCGAGCTAGCAGAAGAAGAAATGCCAGGCCTGATGGCCCTTCGGGCACAGGGATACGACTCGAAACCACTGGCTGGTGCCAGAATCATGGGTTCGTTACACATGACTGTGCAAACAGCCGTACTGATCGAAACTCTTGTGGATCTGGGTGCAGAAGTTCGATGGGTGTCGTGCAACATTTTCTCAACACAAGATGACGCTGCCGCTGCAGTAGTAGTTGGTAGAAACGGAAGTACCGATGACCCCAAGGGTGTGCCAGTTTACGCATGGAAGGGGGAGACTTTAGAAGAGTATTGGTGGTGTACAGAGCAGGCTCTTAATTGGCCAGGCGAGACCGGCCCCAATTTGCTTCTTGATGATGGTGGAGATGCAACGTTGCTAGTTCATCTCGGCGCCAAGTATGAGGCTGTGGGAGCTGTACCCCCGGTGGAAAGTGCAACTTCGCATGACGAAGAAGAGATCCTCAAACTACTTTCAACTGTCGCTGAAACTCGCCCGAGTTTCTGGTCGGACATGATCTCAAATATCAGAGGCGTCTCAGAAGAGACGACCACTGGAGTTCACCGTCTATATGAGATGGTGGAACGGTCGGAGCTGTCCTTTCCGGCCTACAACGTCAACGATTCCGTAACCAAGTCAAAGTTCGACAATCTATATGGGTGCCGTCATTCTCTTATCGATGGCATCAATAGAGCCACGGATGTGATGTTAGGCGGAAAGGTCGCTTTCGTAGCTGGATATGGCGATGTCGGTAAAGGGTGCGCCCAGTCCTTGAGGGGACAGGGCTGCCGAGTGTTGGTGGCAGAGATAGACCCGATAAACGCCCTGCAAGCAGCGATGGAAGGTTTTGAAGTAGACCGATTGGAAAATGTGATAGGCGAAGTGGATATCTTCGTGACCACTACGGGAAATCGCGACATTATTTCTGCTGAACACATGGGGGCGATGAGACACAATGCCATCGTCTGCAATATCGGTCACTTCGACAACGAAATTGACATGTCTGGACTAGAAAAAATGTCCGATGTGCAACGGCGAAACATCAAACCTCAAGTTGATGAATATATTTTCCCTAACGGCAATAGCGTTCTTGTGCTAGCTGAGGGTCGGCTTGTCAACTTAGGTTGTGCTACAGGTCACCCTAGTTTTGTGATGTCTATGAGTTTCACCAACCAGGTGCTGGCCCAAATGGAGCTGCACGAAAAGGCGGAAGCTTTGGAGAATGATGTGTATCTCTTACCTAAACGTCTGGATGAAGAGGTAGCAAGACTGCACCTTGACAAGCTCGGGGTGAAGTTAACATCGCTGACGCCTGATCAGGCGGAGTACATAGGGGTGCCGGTAGACGGGCCATTTAAGCCTGATCATTACCGCTACTAGGTTAAGCACGATAACTACTCAGTGGCCCTCGGGAGTAGCGATACGCCGATAGCCTTGAACTGATGTCCGTGTTCCAAAGACTTTTGCGCGCCGGTGAAGGTAAGAAGATCCGGGCGCTTGAATCGCTCGTTCCTGAAATAAATGCTGTAGAGGCTGACTACGAGAAACTTTCAGATGACGAGTTGCGGGCCAAGACAGGCGACTTCAAGCTCGAAATTGACCGCGGTGCAGATCTAAACGACATTTTAATTGATGCCTTTGCTGTGACTCGTGAAGCGGCACGAAGAGTTCTTGGCCAGCGCCACTATGACGTTCAGCTTGTCGGCGGCGCGGCATTGCACTTCGGTTGGGTTGCTGAAATGCGGACAGGCGAAGGCAAAACGCTTGTCTCAACGTTGCCGGTGTACCTCAACGCTCTATCGGGCAAAGGGGTCCACATCGTTACTGTCAACGATTACCTTGCAACGAGAGACGCCGAGTGGATGGGGCGAGTTCATCAATTTCTTGGACTAGAAGTTGGGCTTGTTGTCCCAGGTCAGACCGACCCTGAGGTAAAACGGAAGCAATATCTCGCAGATATCACCTATGGCACGAATAACGAATTCGGATTCGATTATCTCCGAGACAATATGGCTCCAACAAAAGATCAGCAGGTTCAGCGCGGCCATAACTATTGCATCGTCGATGAGGTGGACTCGATTTTGATCGATGAAGCTAGAACTCCACTGATCATTAGCGGTCGGCTAGCGGACGCAGCGAAGCTGTACTCACAATTCGCGCAAATAGCTCGGACCATGACGCGCGACCTGGACTACGAAGTCGAAGAGGACAAACGAAATGTTGCTGTCCTTGAGCCTGGAATCGAAAAAGTCGAACGAGCCTTAAACATCGACAACCTATACGACCAAGTCTCATCGAACCTCGTTCATCAAATGAGCGCCGCTTTAAAAGCTAAAGAGTTGTATCGACGTGATCGTGATTACGTTATTCAAAATGGCGAGGTTCGAATTGTTGACGAATTCACTGGTCGTATTCTCGAAGGGCGCCGCTGGAGCGAAGGTCTACACCAAGCGGTCGAAGCCAAAGAAGGCGTAAACATCAAGGCAGAAAACCAGACCCTTGCAACAATTACTCTTCAAAACTATTTTCGGTTGTACGACAAACTTGCCGGGATGACGGGCACGGCCACGACCGAGGCGGCTGAGTTCGGTAACACC
>Ga0208127_1001255_pt1 | contig 12689 bp, 11 predicted proteins | sample ETNtaG_6_FD_185751 | JGI IMG/M metagenome (GOLD analysis project Ga0208127, IMG submission 185751) | Marine microbial and viral communities from oxygen minimum zone, Eastern Pacific Ocean - ETNP201306SV45 (SPAdes) (version 2) | ecosystem: Environmental > Aquatic > Marine > Oceanic ...
AAGTCCCCTCGTGTAGGAGTTGCTTGGGTAACAATTCGTATTTGATCATCGGAAAACGATGTCTTTCGGGGAGTGGATGCGCATAGCATGCATCAAAAGCAATATAAAGCATGGACTTAGACGCTCTGGATTTTCAGTTTGTCGAGTTGGGCTTGGATATCGTCATCTTCTACTTTTGAAAATAACAATTCACTGGGGGCGAGGACTGTTCGGGGGGAAACGAATTCGGTTTGTACCAAGTCATCCCATTTAGATTTGAGAGGAAGGCCCAAAATTTGTTTGAGCTTGTCAGCCGTTTGTGGTAAAAAGGGCGTGCTGGCAATCGCCAAAACAGCGGCAATTTGCAGGCCATTGTACATGATGGTTTTAACGCGATCTGGATCGGTTTTTTGCTGTTTCCAGGGCTCTTCATCGGCAAGATATTTATTGCCCAAGCGCGCAATTTTTAACAAAAGTTGACTGGCTTCGCGAAAGCGATAGCTCTCCACTGCGAAGGCGATTTGCGTTGGTAAAGTGAACAACTCTGCTAAGGTTTCCTCATCGACTTGCGTATTTGTATTTGGTTTCGGTACAACACCATCATAATATTTATGGGTTAGCACCACAATTCGGTTGATAAAGTTCCCGTAGATGGCAACGAGTTCGTTATCATTTCGGGCTTGAAAGTCATGCCATGTAAAGTCATTGTCTTTATTTTCGGGCGCATTGGCAGTCAGGACATAGCGTAATACATCTTGTTTTCCTGGGAAATCTTTCAAAAATTCATGCAGCCAAACGGCCCAGTTTTTTGAGGTGGATAGTTTTTGTCCCTCTAAGTTTAAAAATTCGTTGGCAGGTACATTGGTTGGCAACACAAAAGACCCTTCCGCCTGGAGCATAGCGGGGAAGATAATACAGTGAAACACGATATTGTCTTTGCCAATAAAGTGGATGAGCTTGGTGTTTTTATCTTTCCAATAAGGTTCCCAGTCTATGTTATTTTTTTCAGCCCATTCTTTGGTTGCGGAGATATATCCAATTGGTGCGTCAAACCATACATAGAGGACTTTGTTTTCACCTCCTGGCACAGGTACAGGAATCCCCCAATCTAGATCTCGTGTCACTGCTCGTGCCTTGAGTCCATCGTCGAGCCAGGATTTGACTTGGCCATAGACGTTGGGTTTCCAGTCATCAGCGTGTCCTTTCAGGATCCAATTTTCCAAAAAGGTCTGGTATCGATCCAAAGGTAAAAACCAATGTTTGGTAGCTTTTGTAACGGGAACACTGCCAGAAAGCGTGGAGGTTGGATTGATCAAATCAGTTGCATTTAGCGAGCGCCCACAGGATTCACATTGATCGCCATAGGCCTCTTCATGGCCGCAATGCGGACAAGTACCTACGACAAATCGATCTGCTAAAAATTGTTTAGCTTCCTCGTCATAGAGTTGTTCGGTAGTTTCTTCAATAAAGTCGCCGTTGTCGTGTAGCTTTTTAAAAAAGTTACTGGCAGTTTGATGATGAATGGGATCAGAGGTTCTTCCATAGTGGTCAAAAGAAATGCCAAAGTCATGAAAGGACGACTTGATCATATTGTGATAGTGATCAATGAGCTCTTTTGGAGATTTCCCCTCTCTTTTTGCTCGAATGGAAATCGCCACCCCGTGTTCATCACTACCACAAACAAAAAAAACATCCTCACCTTTCATACGCAGGTAACGAGCATAAATGTCTGCTGGAACATAAACCCCAGCGAGGTGTCCGATATGAATTGGCCCATTGGTGTAAGGAAGTGCTGCGGTAATCGTGTAGCGGTTTTTTGACATGAAGGAATCTCTATTAACCGCAAAAATAAACAATAATCTCCCCTCTCATTGTTTTTTATATCTTCAAATTTTAATCAACCCCAATGAACACTACCATTCGTGGCCGAATAGGCGAAGGCTTAGTCGCAGAAAGCTATCAAAAACAAGGGTTTATTATCTTAAAACGCAATTACCGTTTTGGTAGGGCAGAAGTGGACATCATTGCCCAAAAAGGCAATATACTTGCAATCGTAGAGGTCAAATGGCGCAGCAACACCTACTTTGGAGATCCACAATCTTTTGTTTCCAAAAAACAACAACGATTCCTCATCACGGTAGCAAATCATTATGTTAACTCCAATCATTTAGATGTAAATGTTAGGTTTGATGTTGTAAGCATTGTTGGTCAGCAACCCAAAATCGACATTCAAATTATCGAAAATACTTTCTATCCATTTCCCTAGGTGTGTTATTTGTAACAAATTGTTTAATTATTTACTATTTTCGCGATGGATTTATTAGGACAAATGAAAACAATTTCTTCTGCTGTTGAAGATTATATCAAAAGCAAACCCTTTTTGGTCAGTGCATTGACCCAAGGAATTATCAACCTGACGTCTTTAGCTCGTATGATGAACAAAGATATCAGTAGCGTAATGAATAAAGATGTGCGAAATGGCGCGATCGTGATGGCGCTTAAACGCCTCTCTTCGGATTTTGAATTTCGTTCTTCTTTAAAAATTTTACGTACCCTGCGCAATATTGGTGATATCACAGTTCGCTCTTCTCTCATCGACTATAACTTTAAAACATCGCCAACCCTTATGACTTCTCAAGCAAAATTGATGTCCGAGATCTCTGATGATAAAAATAATTTTTACACCTCATCTAGAGGAGTCAATGAGTGTAACGTTGTGGTCAGTGGTAACTTTGCAGACTTGGTTGAAAGTTGTTTTTCCAATGAGACTTGTATTCATAAGGAAACAGAATTGTCTTCCATTTCGGTGAAGCTACCAATTGAGAATGTTTCGGTTCCAGGGATTTACTATTTTGTTTTTCAACGCCTGTCGTGGGAGGGAATCAATATCTATGAGGTTATTTCCACTTCAAATGAGTTTACGATTCTGGTCAATGAGGAACAAGTCGACAAGGCCTTTCGAATTATTAAGGATCTCAAACAACTTTAGGTCGTAACTCGCCCAAATAGCGCAGCGCTTCCTCAATTGTATTTACCCCCTCAAAAGATAATAACAAACGGGTATTTTCGCCTTGTTTTCGCTCTTTCAAAATCCCTTTCTTTGCGTGTGATTGGAGTTTCCTCATCATATTGCTAAAATCATCGGATTGAAAAAAGTTATCCGTGCTTGTGGTGTCAAAATAGCCAATGAGTTTATTTTTTTTCAAAACGACCTTTTCAAAGTGTAGCTCATTTGCCAACCATTTGAGTTGTACACTTTGTATAAGAGCTTTGGAAGTAGAAGGCAAAGGACCAAAGCGATCTTTAAGTTCAAGGACAAATTGATCGAGCCCAGTTTGATTGGTCACTTCGTTTAAACTTTGATAACAACTCAATCGTTCCTGTACGTTGTTGATGTAGGTGTCTGGGAAAAGAATTTCGAGGTCAGTGTCGATTTGCACTTCTTTTCGGGTTGGTTCATGATCGGGATAGAGTTCTTGAAAATCCTCAATTTTTAACTCTTCAATCGCCTCTTTTAAGATTTTCTGATAGGTGTCAAAACCAATATCATTGATAAACCCACTTTGTTCTCCACCGAGTAAATCCCCTGCTCCACGAATTTCCAAATCACGCATAGCGATTTGAAAGCCAGAACCCAGAGCGGTATGCTCGGCAAGTGCTCGCATTCGTTTTCGTGCCTCATCGGTCAAGGTAGACAAAGGTGCAGACAAAAAATAACAAAAGGCCTTTTTATTGCTTCTTCCGACTCGACCGCGCATTTGGTGCAGATCACTCAACCCAAATTGATGTGCATTGTTAATGAATATCGTATTGGCGTTTGGCACATCAAGTCCATTCTCTATGATGGTTGTTGCGATCAGGATATCAGTCTGCCCCTCAATAAAATTTCGCATTCGACTCTCAATAGAGGAGCCCTCCATCTGACCGTGAATGCTTGTAACTTTTGCATCGGGAACCAGACGTTGTATCATCCCAGTAAACTCAGCTAAATTCTCAACCCGATTGTGTACAAAAAACACCTGACCTCCACGTTGCAATTCATAGATGATGGCATCGCGAATCAAGGGTTCACTAAAGCCTACAACTTGGCTATCGATTGGGTGTCTGTTGGGTGGCGGAGTATTGATGATTGATAAATCGCGAGCTGCCATCAAGCTAAATTGAAGGGTACGAGGGATTGGTGTAGCTGTGAGTGTGAGCACGTCCACATTATTTTTTAATGCTCTGAGCTTTTCTTTTATGCCCACACCGAATTTTTGCTCTTCATCCACGATAAGTAATCCGAGATTTTTAAAGTGGGTACTCTTGTTGACCAGTTGGTGCGTTCCAATAACAATATCGATCGTACCGTCTTGTAGACCTGCCAGAATTTGCTTTCTGTCTTTAGCAGATCGAAAGCGGTTGAGATAATTAATTTGAACCGGAAAGTCGTGCAATCGTTTTGAAAATGTATTGTGATGCTGAAAAGCAAGGATCGTGGTGGGAACAAGAACTGCCACTTGCTTCCCGTTATCAACGGCCTTAAAAGCAGCACGAATTGCCACTTCCGTTTTTCCAAAACCAACATCTCCACAAATCAACCGATCCATGGGTTGTTCACTTTCCATGTCTTGCTTAACCGCTTCTGTTGCACTTCGCTGATCAGGAGTGTCTTCATATACAAAAGAGGCCTCCAACTCATGCTGCAAATAGCTGTCCGAGTGGTGCTGAAAGCCCTTTTTGAGCTTGCGTTTAGCATAAACTTGGATGAGGTCAAAAGCAATTTCTTTTACCCGCTTTTTAGTTTTTGTCTTTAGTTTTTTCCACGCTGCTGATCCAAGTTTATAGACTTTAGGAACTGCACCGTCTTTCCCTGAATACTTTGCGATTTTGTGGAGAGAATGAATGCTGACATAAAGAATATCGCGTTCCCCATAGATCAGTTTGATCGCTTCTTGTTGTTTTCCTTCAACCTCTATCCGCTGGAGTCCTCCAAACCGACCAACTCCGTGATCGATATGGGTCACATAATCCCCAACACTGAGTTTGTTAAACGCTTTAAGACTAATCGCTTGCTTTTTGGCATAGCCATTTTTGAGCCTAAACTTATGATGACGTTCAAAAAACTGATGGTCAGTGTAACAAGCCACTTGGTTTTGCCTATCGATAAACCCGCGATAAAGAGGCATAATATGAACGTCAAATACATCTTCGGATGCCAGCTCATCAGCAATTCGAAGAAAACGGTCTGCTTGCGGTTGTGAACTGAAGAAAATATGATTGCGAATGCCCTGGGATTGGTTTTCGATCAGGTGCTCAATAATATGTTCAAAATTTCGATGAAAGCTCGGTTGCGGCTGACAGTCAAAAGCGATGTGGTTTAACGTTTTCTCTCCTCCAAAATGAACGGTGGTTCGGTTGACAAGTGCTTTTTCAAAATCTTGACCACGCACAAACAAATCTTCAGGTTTGGCGTGCGCTATTGGGCTTTCCAAGTCTGCATGCACCTTTATTGACTTTTCATAAAGCTTGTCCAAAACAGAACAAACGTCTGATAAACGCGGGACTAGATAGGTAGTTGATTCGTGTAAAAATGACCAGAGGGGTTGACGTTCTTCACTTTGTAATTTGTGTTCCAAATGTGCCACAACATCAACAGTTTGCAGTGACTTGGTGGACAGTTGGGTTTCTATATCAAAGCAATTGATTCGATCGATTTCGTCTCCAAAAAATTCGATGCGATAGGGCTCATCTTTATCAAATGAAAAGATATCGATGATCCCACCACGAACCGAAAAATCACCTGGTTGGGACACAAAATCAACTCTTTGAAAATCGTATTCGAACAAGGCCTCATTGACAAGGTCTCGACCTAGACTTTCACCAACTTTGATCGTCAGGGTTTTTTTCTGCAGCTCTTTTTTTGTGATGACTTGTTCAAATAAGGCATCGGGATAGCTGACAAGAACGATTGGTTGTTTGGCATGACTACACCATTTGAGGGCTTCAGCACGCATCATCACATTGGCATTATCTACTTCTTCGATCTCATAAGGACGACGATAGCTAGCAGGATAAAACAGCACCTGATGATTGGGCAACAATCGCTCGAGATCGTTGTGCATATATGCTGCCTCCTCTTTGTCTTCAAGTACCCAAAGCAGATGCTTTGTACTTTGTTCAAAAAGAGTAGCGACTAAAAAGGCATAGGAAGAGCCCGCGAGACCTGAAATACTGACTTTTTCGCTCGCCTCAACGTGGTTGTAAAGCTGTTGAGTTTGTGCACTTGTCAGCGTACCACTCAATTTGCCAAATGGATTCAATCCAATTTTTTTGCAATGATACAAACTCTGACGATAGCCCACATACAAATCCCAAAAAGATTCCATCCTGTATTTGTAGCCATATTCTGCTTATTGTTACCTTTGCGCCCATGAAAAATCAGGTTTGTATTCGCCAAGCTACTGTTGAGGATACAGAAGCGATTTTATCGCTTATTCAGGAGCTTGCTACTTTTGAGCGCGAGCCCGAAGCAGTAGTACTCACCAAAGAGGAGCTTGTTCGGGATGGCTTTGGCGAACAGCCGGCTTTTGTGTGTTTTGTAGCTGAGGAAGACAAACAAATTATTGGAATGGCATTGGGTTACCCACGCTATTCAACTTGGAAAGGCAAAACCATGCATCTTGAAGACTTGATCGTACAAGAACAGCATCGCGGCAAAGGAGTTGGATTTGCCTTATACAAACGATTTATCCATTATGCCGCTTCACTTCGTGTGAAACGAATTGAGTGGGCGGTCTTGGATTGGAACCAATCTGCTATCGATTTTTACGAACAAACAGGTGCCAAAGTATTGTCCGATTGGCGCACGGCGCAAATGGGCGAAAACGAAATTTCTCATTTTATAAATCAATACCCTGATGCGGATATTTAAATTTGGAGGAGCGTCGGTCAAAGATGCCGATGGGATACACAATATGTATCGTGTACTGGAACAAACGGGTCATGAAAATACCCTGATTGTGGTGTCAGCCATGGGAAAAACCACTAATGCACTCGAAAAACTAATCGAAGTCTATTTTGAAGATTCCCAGAAGACGGAGTCGCAACTCAACGAAGTTATCGATTATCACTTGGGAATTATGAATGAGATATTTGACCATCCCAAGCATGAAGTATTTGATGAGGTCAAAGGACGATTTGATCACTTGCGCACCTTTTTGAAAACTAACAAGTCTCCGCATTACTCTTTTGTCTATGACCAAGTTGTGAGTACAGGCGAACTGGTGTCTACGACAATCATCACACATTATCTCAATTCAAAAGGGATTTCTTCCGACTGGCTTGATGCGAGAGAATGCATCCAAACCGATGCAAGCTATCGAGATGCGAACGTGGACTGGACTCAAACAGAGGTCGCTATCAATGAGCAAGTCAGCCCAAACCGATTGTATATCACGCAAGGGTTTATTGGAAGCGATGATAACAATTTTACGACTACGCTTGGCCGTGAAGGGTCTGATTATACAGCAGCGATTTTTGCGTATTGTCTCAATGGAAATTCTGTTACCATTTGGAAGGATGTGCCTGGTGTTCTCAATGCCGATCCACGTCATTTCGAATCTACCCAGCTCCTTCATCATATCTCTTACCAAGAAGCTATCGAGCTCGCTTTTTATGGGGCATCCGTAATTCACCCCAAAACCCTTCAGCCATTGCAACGCAAAGAGATTCCACTTCACGTAAAATCGTTTATTAATCCCAATAACGAAGGAACCAAAGTGAGTAAAGGGATTGCGATCGATCCACATGTCCCATGTTTCATTGTCAAAAATAACTTGGCACTAATCCGCCTATCATCACTCGACTTTTCCTTTATCATTGAAAAAAACATCAGCGATATTTTTGCGATGTTGCACAAGCATAAAATGAAAGTTGATTTGATTCAAAATTCAGCGATTAGCTTTTCAGTTTGTGTCTTTGATAAGTTCAATAAAATGGAGGAACTTCTCCACGAGCTTCGCGGCCGATTTCAAGTGGATCAAACGGCAGGTGTTTCTCTCTACACAATTCGACATTTTCAAGCTGAAAGCGCAGATTTTTTGCTGCATAAATATGAACTGTTACTCGAGCAACGCACCCAAGAGACTATGCAATTGGTGATGCGCTAACCCCCGATTTGATGTTGCTCCACAAAGGCATGAGTAAACCTTTTGATTTCGTCTCTAGTCGCAGCAAATGCAGCTTTGATTTCTTCCGCGTTTTCTGAAACCAACTTGGAGGGATCTGTAAAGTTATGATGAATCCGAAGGGCTGTCTGGCTCGGAATAAAAGGACAGTTTTCTTGTGCGTGATCGCATACTGTTAAAATGTAATCAAACGGAATGTGGAGATACTCATCGACGTGATTTGACGTATGCCCTGAAATGTCTATTCCGTCATCCGCCATTGTTGCAATTGCCTTAGGGTTGACACCATGCGTTTCGATTCCCGCGGAATATACCTTTAGATTTTGCTTCCCAAAATGAGTAAAATAGCCATGAGCGATTTGACTTCGACAAGAATTACCTGTGCATAAAATAAGGATGTTTTTCATGGGCATAAAAATAACAACTGATAGAATTTTGCTTGTAAAGACGAGGTTAAGTTACTCGGTTTTAATTTCGGTTAAAAAAACGTTCTTTTACCTTATCGACAATAACTTGCGCAAGTCGTTCTTTACTTTGATGCGTCCATCCAGCAACGTGCGGACTGAGTAATATATGCGGGTTGTCGATGAGTTGTTGTAGTTGAGGGTTGTGGTCGATTTGTTCAAAAGATGATTTTTCAAAGGGGAGCACGTCCAAACCTGCCCCTTTAATTTTTTTATTTTCCATTGCTTCCAATAGGTCATCAATAACTACTTGGTTTCCTCTTGAAGTATTGATCAGCCAAAAGGGTTTTGCCATATGATTGATAAAATCCATATCGATAAATGCTTCGGTTTCCGGTGTTTGTGGCAGATGCAAACTCACAATATCAGCTTCCGATTGTAAGACTGCTAATGAAACTTGCCTCGCATAATCATCGCCTTTATTGGGTAGGATATCATGACACAATACTTTGGCATCAAATCCCTGAAGTTTTTTGGCAAAATGACTTCCAGTATGACCATAGCCAATGAGTCCAATTGTTTTCCCGTCGAGTTCTTCTCCTCGATTGCCTTCTCGTTCCCACTTACCATTGGCGATATCATTAGCGCCTTGTGGAAGATTATTTAGCAGTCCCAACAACATCGCCAGTGCGTGGTTACCAACTGCATTGGCATTGCCCTCTGGAGAGGAAATGATCTCAATCCCTATAGACTTTGCGTATGTTACATCGATATTTTCAAGACCCGATCCCACACGAGCGATAAAACGAAGATGCTGAGCTGTATCCAAAAACGCTTTGTCGATTGGAAAACGACTGCGAATAACAATGGCATTATGGTTTTCTATGTTGGCCATGATGTCTTCTTTGGAACTTTTAAAGTCGAACACATTGGTACAACCGAGTTTGCTCAATCCTTTCGCTAGGATATCATGGTTACTGTCTAGATGGAGAACACGCATGACTGTTGACATTTGGGATTAAACCAATAACCACTTGGCAATATAAAAAAAGAGAAAGATTCCAAAGATGTCATTGCTTGTAGTGATAAACGGCCCTGTAGCAATTGCAGGATCGATTCCCCTTCGATTTAGTATGATGGGTACGAAAGTTCCGATGAGCGCAGAGACAATAATCACACAAAGCATCGATAAAGCAATCGTCAAACTGACATCGGCCGGTTGTTGGGTGACAACCCCAAAAAGAATGACAAGTAGGGCGAGTGCACCCCCGTTGATGAGTCCGAGACCAACTTCTTTGAGTAAGCGGTTGAGAAGACTTCCTTTGACCACATCATTGGCAAGACCTTGAACAATGATTGCGGATGATTGTACGCCAACATTACCAGCCATTGCTGCAATCAAGGGCGTAAAAAAGAATAATGCTTTGTACGATGGGTGATTCATAAAGCTCTCAAAGCCTTCGAGGATAAATACACTTCCGAGTCCTCCGATCAAACCCAAAACCAACCATGGGAGTCTTGCTATAGTCAGTTGAAGAATGGAGTCATCGGCTTCAACGTCAGAGGAAATTCCCGCTGCGAGCTGGTAATCTTTTTCTGCTTCATCTTTGATCAAATCAACAATATCGTCGATTGTAATCCTTCCAACGAGCTGTTTGTTTTCATTGACAACGGGGATTGCCTCCAAGTCATATTTTGACATGATTTTTGCTACTTCCTCTCCGTCCGCATCAACTTGTACATAATCGACCTTTGGAATATAAATGCTTGCGATTTTACTTTTCTCATTTGCGGTAAGTAAATCTTTTAAGGACAACCGTCCAAGCAATACATTTTCATTATCAATGACATAAATAGAATGAACTCGAGTGACCTCTTGTGCTTGTATGCGCATTTCGCGCACACAGCGTGTAACTGTCCAGTTTTGATTGACACAGACCAATTCTTTGGCCATCAATCCACCCGCAGAATTCTCATCGTAAGCAAGGAGCTCACGGATATCATCAGCGTGTTCTGTGTCTGAGATTTGGTCGATTACCTCTTTCCGGATTTCCACGGGGAGTTCCGCTACGATATCTACTGCATCATCGGTATCAAGTTCATTGATTTCGGTTGCAATTTCCTCTGAAGAGAGCGCATCCAAAATACTTTCTCGGACATCTTCATCAAGCTCGGTAAGCATGTCTGCTGTTTTTTCAGAGTCAATCAGCTTGAACAAATACACCGCTTGTTCGACTTGGAGGGCGTCAAAAATTTCCGCTAAATCTGCGTAGTGATATTCTTTGAAAAGAGTTTGAAGTGCCTTGTCATTTTCAGAGGCAATATCTCCGATGACTTGTTTTAGAAGTTCTTCGCTAAGCTGAAAAGGCGTCATGAGCAATCAAATTTGTGATGCGAACAAAATCCGAAACGCCCAATTGTTCAGGACGCTGTCCAAAGATAGTGTCTTCTTTTAAATTGGCAGGTAAAGAAAAGGTTTTTAAACTGTTTCGCAGGGTTTTACGCCTTTGCTGAAAGGCAGTTTTGACCACTTGGAAGTACAAGCGTTCATCACAATCCAATTTGATATTTTCTTTTCTTTTCAGTCGCAAAACAGCCGATGCAACTTTCGGTGGAGGATTAAAAACAAAACGGTTGACATTAAATAAATATTCTGTTTCGTAAAAACTCTGCGTCAATACAGACAGTATGCCGTAGGCTTTTGATCCAGGCGGTTCACAAATACGCTCGGCAACTTCTTTTTGAAACATGCCGACAAATTCAGGAATTCTCTCTCGATTTTCTATGGTTTTAAACAAGATTTGAGACGAGATATTATATGGAAAATTGCCAATAATTGCGAGTGGACTCGGAAGTTGATTGACAAAATCTGATTTCAGAAAATCTCCAAAAACCATATTGGATTTTAATTTTGGATAGTTGTTTTGTAAGTAATCAATGGATTCCTCATCAACTTCAATGGCATGAATGGTGAAATCCGTTTGTAGTAAATATTGAGTAAGCACACCCATGCCTGGTCCAACCTCCAAAACGTTTTTATATCCTAGGCCGGTGAGTGCTCCCACAATATTTTGTGCGATATTCAGATCGGTCAAAAAGTGCTGACCGAGATGCTTTTTTGGCCGAACAGTCAAGGGATTAGTTTTTCGAGTTCTGTATCAAAGCTTACCCACTTATTGGGAAAAGGGGTATGGAGTTGTTGGTAGATACTTTTTAATCCAATATTTTTAAAATCACGGACTGCTGAAGAGGAATTAAACTCGATTTGAAGCCCAAAAGTTGGATGGGTATTGGCATCACTATGTATGCGCAATAATGAACTCTTGTGGTCTAGTTTGGGAATAATTTGCTGTTGAACAGCGGAAACAAAACCCTCTTCAACAGATGGGTCAACACTAAAGGTGATATTGAGAATATGCATACAGACAATTAGTGAATCATGTCAAAGCCAGTGTAAGAAACCAGAACTTCTGGAATGCGAATACCATTTTCAGATTGGTGGTTTTCTAAAAGTCCAGCCATGATACGCGGGAGAGCAAGTGCACTTCCATTTAGGGTATTTACCCATTTCCGATTACCATCACTGTCTTTAAAACGAAGCTTTAGGCGCGTGGATTGATAACTCTCAAAGTTGGATACAGAGCTCACTTCAAGCCATCGTTCTTGCGCAGTAGAATAGATTTCAAAATCGTAAGTTAATGCAGAAGTAAACCCAAGATCGCCCCCACACAAACGAAGGATTCGATAGGGTAGTTCGAGCTGTTCGAGAATCCCTTTGACATGCTCAACCATCTGATCGAGTGCCTCATAGGCCTTGTCAGGATGTTCGAGACGTACAATCTCGACTTTGTCGAACTGGTGCAAACGGTTGAGCCCACGAACGTGAGACCCGTAACTTCCCGCTTCGCGACGGAAACAGGGAGTATAGCCAGTTTTTGTGATGGGTAAATCATTTGCATTGACAATTTCATCTCGAAACAAATTGGTGATGGGTACTTCAGCAGTGGGGATCAGATAGAGGTTGTCCGCACCAACATGATACATTTGCCCCTCTTTGTCGGGAAGTTGTCCAGTCCCAAATCCAGATTGTTCGTTGACAAGATGAGGAACCTGTACTTCTTCATAACCTGCAGCGGTA
>Ga0208127_1001257_pt1 | contig 12684 bp, 12 predicted proteins | sample ETNtaG_6_FD_185751 | JGI IMG/M metagenome (GOLD analysis project Ga0208127, IMG submission 185751) | Marine microbial and viral communities from oxygen minimum zone, Eastern Pacific Ocean - ETNP201306SV45 (SPAdes) (version 2) | ecosystem: Environmental > Aquatic > Marine > Oceanic ...
CTAATGGTCTTGAATATCAATCTTTCCATTGGGCGCATGGATTGCATTCCCCATATTGGTGGTTGCAATGTCTTTTTTGGAAAACTAAAGAAAACTCTTTTCTAGTTAGGCAATACCATAAGTTACTAGTTTGGGATTTAATGAAAAAACCCCTACTTACAAAGATACTAGAAGTGATTCTTCAGCCTCTTATAGGAAAAAGTCTAGTAATGTATTTTAGGAAACCAATTTAAATGGACAATACAAGTCTTGAGTTTTATAAAAGCTCAGTAGATTACATACTGGCTGTTCAAAACAATGATGGATCTATTCCCTGGGAAATTGGAAAGAAACTTGATCCATGGGACCATATTGAAGCTGCTATGGGTCTGGCAATAGCTGGAAAAAAAGTTGAAACAGAAAGAGCTTATAAGTGGTTGAGGGATAATCAGCTTCCTGATGGTTCTTGGTATTCTGAGTATATTCAGTCAGCACCCACCACCAAAAGAAGAGAAACAAATTTCTCCGCTTATATTGCAACCGGACTATGGCATCACTACTTAATTTTTAAAGATGAACAGTTTCTAAATGAAATGTTGCCTTCATTATCTAAAGCAATTGATTTTGTTATCTCCATGCAGACAGAAAATGGAGATATTTACTGGGCTGCTGAGGATGGTAAAGAAATATTGGATGATTCATTAATTACTGGCAGTAGCTCAATTTATAAAAGTTTGGAATGTGCCTCAGCAATTTTTAAGATTTTTGACAAGTCTGTAGAAAAAATTCATTTCTCTATGAATAGATTGAGAGAATCAATAAATAATAATCCTGAGCGATATGATAGAAGCTGGGAAAGTAAATCCAGATATAGTATGGACTGGTATTATCCAGTTTTGTGTGGCGTCTATGATCAAGATAGAAGTATTCAGCAAATAGAATCGAAATGGTCTGATTTTATTGTAGAAGGAAAAGGCTGTAAGTGTGTAAAAGAAGAGCCGTGGGTAACGGTTGCGGAAAGTTCGGAATTAGTCCTTGCTCTTGTAAGAATTGGATTGTTTAGTGAAGCAGAGAAACTTTTAGATTCCTTGCATCAGTGGCGTGATAAAGAGGATGATCTTTATTGGACAGGATATGTTTATCCAGATGATAAATTTTGGCCAATTGAAAAACCCACTTGGACTGCTGGTGCAGTCTTACTTGCTGCTGACGCTGTCTACAAGTTTACATCTGGATCTGAACTTTTCTCTAAAGCTTGGGCGTAAATTAATCCTTAACTTTTCTGAGTATTCTCAGAGACTTGATGGCTTCTATTTCCTCAAATTGACCACTATCAAGAGCCTTCATGTAGATATTGAAAGGTGGCCTCCCTCCATCTTTCGGATTAGGGAAAACATCATGAATTGCTAGTACACCGTGAATAATCAACCTATTAACCCATAGTTTATAATCTTTTTGAGCCGCTTCTTCACTATGCCCACCATCAATAAAGATAAAACTGAATTCTAATTTCAAGTCAGCATAAGCCTCTTCCGATGTTGAAACTACTGGAATTACAATTCCTTCTAATAAAGAACTTTCAATAGTATTAAGAAAGTAAGGTAGGGTATCTATTCCCTTTCCCGTTTTATCAACTAAATCAGGATCAAAATATTCCTCTCCCGGTTGCTGTTCTTCTGACCCTTTATGATGATCAATAGAATAAAGCTTTTCGCCATTTTCTTTTGTAGCGGAACCAATATAAATGGCAGATTTGCCACAATAACTTCCTATTTCAAGGGCTGGGCCATCTTTCGTAGCAATTTTTGAGTAAGCATATAAGGCTTCGCCTTCCAAAGGGTCAAGAAAGCCTTTAACTTTTTCTATATCAATTGGAAGATTTAATTTCATTAATTTTTAAAAATATTTGGATTTTGATCAAACTTACTAAAATGCCTAAATCAATAATATAGAACAGCATACTGATCTCAAGGTATATAATTAACTCATATGAATCTTAAGATGTTAAATAAAGGACATGTTCTTGTTTTTGGAGATATCATTTTAGATCGTTATATTTCCGGAAGTGTCGACAGAGTTTCTCCAGAAGCGCCTGTGCCTGTTCTCAAGCCCTCTAATGAAGAGATCAGATTGGGTGGAGCTGCAAATGTTGCTCTTAATTTATCTAGTCTTGGTTCTAATACGACATTAATTGGAGTAACTGGAAAAGACGAGTCGTCTACTCAGATTATTGATTTACTCAAGAAAAATAATATCAAGAAAGCTTTAAGCAAATCTAAACATCCTACGATTTCAAAGCTTAGAATCCTGGCATCTCAGCAACAATTAATAAGAATAGACAACGAAGAAGAATTTTCTGAAACAGACTGGCAATCAAGCTTGTCTAACTACAGAAAGTACATAAATCTAAAAAAAAATAAAGTTCTCATCATCTCCGACTATGAAAAAGGGACCTTAAGAAATATCCCACTAATCATTAGAGAAGCAAAAAAATTAAAAAAAATAATCTTAGTGGATCCTAAAGGAGATGATTTCTCAAAATACAAGTCCGCTGACATTATCACTCCAAATTTTCAAGAATTTGAAAGGGTAGTTGGAAAGGTAAATAGCGAACCTGAAATTACGAAAAAAGGAAAAGACCTTATAAAATCTCTTAATCTTAATTCACTTTTAATAACCAGAGGTTCAGAAGGTATGACCCTCTTAGATAAAAGAAATGGAAAGGTCGTTAGAGAAGATTTTCCTACAGAAGCGAGAGATGTATTTGATGTCTCTGGAGCTGGTGATACTGTTATTGCAAGCATTGCTGCAGGACTAGCAGGCGGTTTTAGTCTCTCAGAATCAATTCGACTGGCTAACTTAGCTGCCGGAATAGTCGTAGGTAAATCTGGTACAGCTACAGTCAACCAGGCTGAGTTAGTTCCTTACTTGGGTCTTACCGAATCTTATGTTTCGTTTAACGAAGTAAAGGTCTATTCAAAAGATCTTCATGAAAGAGGCAAAAAAATAGTATTTACTAATGGATGTTTTGATATTTTGCATGCCGGGCACGTCGAGTATCTTGAGGCGGCTAAAGAATTGGGAGACAAGCTGATAGTTGCTGTAAATACAGATAGATCAGTTCGTAAGTTAAAGGGTTCAAGTAGGCCAGTTAATACTCTAGCTCATAGAGCTAAAGTTTTAGCTTCTTTGCAATGTATTGATAAGGTTGTTTTTTTTGATGAAGACACTCCTATAAAGCTAATTAAAGCGATTAGACCGGATGTGCTTGTAAAAGGAGGTGATTACAAGCTAAAAGACATCGTTGGTCATAAAGAAGTAAGCCAGTCTGGCGGCTCTGTTGTCACAATTCCTTTAGTCAAAGGTTTATCAACTTCAAAGATAATTTCTAAGAAAATTTAATCTATATTTCGATTTAGTCTCCTCTTTTCCCTTCTTCTTTCTCTACTTGTCCACTTGGGATAAAAAGATTCAGTTTGTCCTGACTTAAATCGTCTATGCATCCAAAGATAACCACTTGGATCCTTTTTAATGAACTCTTCATAAGTTTTGTTCATTTGAAATAAGAACTCTTCTTCGTTTATAGTTTTATCAATATTTTTGATTTCGATTTCATATTTATCATCTACTTTTGAAACATCAGCCAAAACTATTTTTATGTCTTTTTGAAGAAATAGGGCAGGAAAAGTAACTGTTGCAGCTTTGTGCCCAAAGAAAGGAATCATTTTGGATACTTTTAATCCATAATCTTGATCCGCTGCATACAAGAACTTCTTACCTGATCTAATCCACCTTACAGCCTTCATTGCTTCTTTATTAGTTAAAGAACCCTGAATATAGTTATTTCTTGCTTGAATCATTACATAATTGATAGCTTCATTTGTTTGAGACTTATACATCCCTGTAAGGTCAAAATGTTGACTCAATAAACGAAGATCTAATTCAAGATGTGTAGAGTGTTTTATAAGAACTAGCACACCTGTTTGAGCACCATCTAACAACTCTTTATTTAATAATCTGGTATCAAGTTTTTGAATTCTCTTATCAGAAGACCACCAGCCTATAGCCATCTCAAAGATACCCCTACCAATGGCTTGGAAGTTTTCTTTAACTAAGGCATCTAGTTGATTATCTTCAAGATCAAGGCAAAGCTTTATATTGATTTTACATATCTCTCTTCGGTGAGGACTCACTTTGTAAATTAAGCTACCAACTACACTGCCTAAGGTCATTAAGACTGAATAAGGTAGATATGAGGAAAGCCTTAGTAAGCCAATACCTAGCCAAGTAAGTAAACTTTTGAAAGATGAGAGAGATTTTATAAGCTTTGGCTTTCTTTTCTCTGGTAAGGACTTAAGACGGTTCATTGTTTGGCCAACTTTCCAGACTATCTAAATACTTCTTTACGCCTTCTTGGACACTGAGAAATTCCTCCTTATAACCTGCTTCTCTTAATCTTGAGATATCGGCCTCTGTGTAACTTTGATAGGCACCTTTTAGTTTTTCCGGAAATGGAATGTAGTTAATTTTTCCTCTTTTATTCCAATTTATGACTGAATGGGCCACTTCATTAAAAGTCTGACTTCTGCCAGTACCCACATTGAATATACCTGACACGTTTTGATTTTCTAGAAACCATAGATTAACTTTAATTACATCTTCTACATGAATGAAATCTCTTCTTTGCTCTCCGTTTTCATAACCATCGGAACCTTCAAATAATTTAATTTCTTCATTTTCTTTAAGTTGGTTATGTAAATGGAAAGCAACGCTAGCCATAGATCCTTTATGTTGCTCTTGAGGTCCATAAACATTGAAATATCTCAACCCAACTATTTGTGTATCTTTCTTTAGCAATTCTTTTCTTACCAACTGATCAAATTTAAATTTAGAGTAGGCATAAAGATTTATAGGATTTTCATTTTCTAAAGATTCTTGGAAAACTGTTCCCGATCCATAAACAGATGCTGAAGAAGCATAAATCAAGGGAGTTTGAGATTCTTTTGAAAGTCTTAAGAGCTCTTTAGAATATAAGAGATTATTTTTGTATAAAAACTCGGCATCCCATTCCATGGTATTGGAGCAGGCTCCTTGGTGAAAAATAGCCTTAAACTTTTTCCCATCAATCTCATTACTTTTAACTAAATTAATAAATTCATCTATATTTAAATAGTCTTTAATTTCGCAATGAATAATATTCTCTTTAAGACTTGGATCATTGTGATCATCTACCGCAATAATATCTTTATAGCCAATTTTATTTAGACCTTTAATTAAGTTAGATCCAATAAATCCATTACTTCCAGTTACAACTATCACAATTTTTATTTTAATTTAGGAATATGAGCTATGTTAGCATAGGCTTATGCCAAGAAACCTTTATACGGCTCTATTTTGCTTATTATTACCCGTTTACTTCGTTAGGTTATGCTGGAAAGGTCTATCTAATAAAGAGTATTTTTTAAGGTGGTCAGAAAGGCTTGGGTTTGGCTCAGAAATCCCTTCTAAAGATAAATCATTAATATGGATTCATGCTGTTTCAGTGGGTGAAGTAAATGCCTCTATGCCCTTGCTACGAAGATTAATAACTGATCATCCTCATTCAGAATTACTTGTCACTACAACAACACCCACAGGGTCAAGGTTATTAATAGAAAGGCTTGGAAATAAAATAAAGCATCAATATTTGCCGGTGGATATACCTTTTTTCTTAAATTACTTTTTAAATAAATGGAATCCTAAAATATTGATTCTTTTAGAGACTGAGATTTGGCCTAATTTAATAAATATATGCAAGAGAAGGTCAATCTACACAGCTTTAGTGAATGCCAGACTATCTGAGAAATCTAAAGACAATTATCTTAAGTACAATTCTTTGATGAAACCGGCAATAGAAAATATAGACCTTATACTTGCACAGTTTGAGTCAGATAAAAGGCGGTTTTTAGAAATAGCAGACAGAAAAGACATTAATACTTGTGGAAATTTAAAATTTGATCAAGACATACCTTCTGAACTTGAAGATATATCAAAAACAATCAAACAAGATTGGTCGATAGATGGAGAACTTAGACCAATATTGATTGCAGCAAGCACTCACGAAACTGAAGAAGATGAGGTTTTAAAGGCATTTAAAAAAATCCTTATAAGTAGCCCAAATGCATTACTTATTCTTGTTCCTAGGCATCTTGAACGATTTGATAGAGTTAAAAAGATAATACAAGCTTCAGGGCTGGCTTTAGTTTCTCGTTCAAAGAAAGAAGATGTAAAGAAAAATACTCAAGTACTTCTAGGAGATACTATTGGAGAGCTTAATTTTTTATACTCCTTATCGGATGTAGCTTTTGTGGGAGGCAGTCTGATCGATCATGGAGGTCAAAACCTACTAGAGCCTGCAGCTCAAGGGTTGGCATTAATATCCGGTCCAAGTTTAAGAAATTTCTCTGATATTTCTGATCAATTGATCAAGAAAGAGGGTCTTACTGTTATTAGGAGCGCGGAAGAATTATCAGAAAAGTTTATTGAACTAGTAGAAACTCCAGACGTGCTCAAGAAAAGTGGGGAAGCAGCTTTTGAAGTTTTTATGACTAACCGAGGAGCTTTAGAGAAAATAATAAATTACCTTCAAGAACCTCTTCAGGCCTAATTACAATTTGCCCGATTCTAGAGCTTTGTGTTCTATCTGAGCACAGTCTTGGTACATCTAAATATAAATCACACCAAATTCTACTCTAATTAACTAATTTTTAATTGGCATGAACATTGCATATATAACTTTGTATTTTTCTAATTAATAAAGGAGAAAAGAATGAAGTTAATAACAGCAGTTATTAAACCTTTTAAACTCGATGACGTTAGAGAAGCTCTACTGGCGGTAGGTGTTTCAGGACTAACAGTTACGGATGTAAAAGGTTATGGTCGACAAAAAGGCCATACGGAGCTTTACCGAGGGTCGGAGTATGAAGTTGATTTGTTGCCAAAAACAAAATTAGAGATCGCTGTTTCCGATGATAAAGCTGACGAGGTTGTAGAAGCAATAAGTTCTTCTGCTAATTCAAACAAAATAGGTGATGGAAAGATTTTTGTCGTAGATCTTAACCAACTGGTCCGTATTAGGACTGGGGATCTAAACGAAGATGCGCTTTAAAAATAAGGAGATAAAATGACAGAACTAGAATTTGCGCTTAATACCTTCTACCTTTTAATGAGTGGAGCACTGGTCATGTGGATGGCTGCAGGCTTCACAATGTTAGAAGCTGGATTGGTAAGATCAAAAAATGCTGCTGAGATAGTAACTAAGAACTTAGGTTTATTCTCAATAGCTTGTGTAATGTACTTGGTGTGTGGCTTTTTTATCATGTACCCTGGCGATTCAGCTGTATCTGCATGGGTCCCAGGATTTAGCCTTTCTTACTTAGGTTTAGGAATGGGTGATCAGGATATGTCATACGGTTCATATTCAGAAGGATCAGACTTCTTCTTTCAAGTTGTTTTTGTTGCTACGGCTATGTCGATAGTTTCAGGTGCTGTTGCTGAAAGAATGAAGCTAATGCCATTTTTTGCTTTTGCAGTTGTCTTGACGGGTTTTATATATCCTGTTCAAGGTTACTGGAAATGGGGTGGAGGAGGCCTAGATGCTCTAGGCTATACTGACTTTGCTGGATCGGGTGTGGTTCATCTTTGTGGAGCTGCAGCTGCTTTAGCAGCCGTTTCTATCCTAGGAGCTAGAAAAGGAAAGTATGGTGATAACGGATCTGTGTATGCCATTCCTGGCTCGAATATTCCCATTGCAGCGCTTGGTGCTTTAGTTTTATGGCTGGGCTGGTTTGGTTTTAATGGTGGCTCTCAATTAGCTATAAATACTGCTGCAGATGCAATAGCTGTTGGACAAGTCTTCTTGAATACCAATATGGCTGCTGCAGGTGGCGTGCTTGGTGCGCTCTTGGCTAGTAAAATTTTCAGTGGCAAAGCTGATGTAACCATGGCTATAAACGGTGCTATTGCAGGGCTGGTTGCAATAACAGCAGCACCTGACACACCTACTGGTGGCCTGGCTACTCTTATTGGATTGATCGGTGGGGTAATAGTCTACTTTTCAGTGATTATCTTAGATACTAAGTTGAAAATAGATGATCCTGTAGGTGCTATATCAGCGCACGGAACGGTAGGAATATGGGGCATCATGGCTACTCCTTTGTCTGGGGCTGGAGCATTCGGTACCCAATTTTTAGGGGCACTAATAATCTTTGCTTGGGTCTTTGTAACAAGCTTCATAGTTCTAAAGGTTCTTGATTCCTTAGTGGGTATCAGAGCTTCAGAAGAAGATGAAGAGCTTGGACTAGATAAAGCAGAAATTGGAGTAGAAGCTTACCCTGATTTCAAGTAAAGCTGCGCTAAATTATGTCAAATTGTTTGCATAATAAAAAATGGGTGATCCTTACAAGGTTCACCCATTTACTTTTTTTGAGAGTAAAAGGATTTACTTTTATAACAAGGATGTTAACTCAATTTTAGTTATGGATATAAAGCTTATAAAACCTAAAGAAGTTGCCAATATTCTCATGTGCAGTGAAAGAACTTTAGAAGCATGGCGACGAGAAGAGAAGGGGCCCTGCTACTATAAGATAGAGGGAAAAATTCTTTATAAACTTGAAGACATTCTAAATTTTATAGAATCTTCAAGAGTATCAGCTCAATAGTTAGTGTTGAAAATGATAAAGTTTCTTTATGGTGCAAAATCTTTTGTCTTGCACCAATTTATCTCAATTATTTTGAATAAAATTTCCTAAAACCCCTCAAAACACTGCATTACACCATAAAACCCTCTTTGGCACGAATATTGCATATATATCTGTAAGTAGTTTTCTATTTGATAAACAGTGTTTTGTATCTATAGTGGCTAGACCAATTATTAAGGAGTTTTAATGAAATTAATAACAGCAATAATTAAACCTTACAAACTTGATGAAGTAAGAGAAGCTTTGTCTGAAGTAGGTGTTACAGGTCTTACGATTACAGATGTAAAAGGGTTTGGGAGACAAAAAGGACATACTGAACTGTATAGAGGTTCGGAATACGTCGTTGATTTTCTTCCTAAAACTAAGATAGAAGTTGCAGTATCTGATGACAATACAGATCAGGTAATTGACGCTATATCGCAAGTTTCTAATACTGGAAAAATAGGAGACGGAAAAATATTTGTGTCTTCGTTAGAACAAGTTGTTCGCATAAGAACAGGAGAGCTTAACGAAGATGCCCTGTAATCAAAGGTGCATCAATGATAAAAAAAATTCTTCTTCTTTCATTAGCTTTATTTTCTGTAGGTATTTCAGCAAATGAGTTAAATTCTGGTGATACAGCTTGGATCCTTACATCTACAGCTTTAGTGTTGTTCATGACCCTTCCTGGTTTATCTCTTTTTTATGCCGGGCTTGTTAGAAGTAAGAATGCTATATCTGTTCTTATGCAATGTTTTGCAATCGCGTGTATCGTATCAGTTGCTTGGGTGGTTTATGGTTACAGTCTTGCTTTCACGGAAGGAAACGCATTTATTGGAGGAACAAGTGCCTTTTTTCTTAATGGAATAGGGCGTGACACACTGGCACCCGGTACGACAATGCCTCACTCGCTCTTTGTAATTTTCCAGATGACTTTTGCAATTATAACTCCAGCTCTAGTAGTCGGAGCTTTTGCTGAAAGAATGAAATTTGGTGCTATGTGTTTATTTTCTTTACTCTGGTTTACGGCTGTATATATTCCAGCATGCCACATGATTTGGGGTGGTGGATATTTAGCAGATGTAAAAGATTTTGCGGGCGGTCTTGTTGTCCACTTGACTTGTGGAGTTGGGGCTTTGGTTATAGCAATAATGCTAGGCCCTAGGAAAGGATTCCCCTCAACTGCTATGCCTCCTCACAATAGAACAATGGTGGTTACTGGTGCTGCTATGCTTTGGGTGGGATGGTTTGGATTTAATGCAGGAAGTTCATGGGCAGCTGATGGCTTGGCAGGTATGGCAATGTTGGTTACACATATAAGCGCAGCAACTGGTGCTTTGACATGGATGGCTATAGAGTGGATAAAAGGCGGTAAGCCTACAATAGTTGGTATAGCTACTGGCATGGTAGCTGGACTAGCTACTATCACTCCAGCAGCAGGAAGTGTAGGACCTGAAGGTGCAATACTTATCGGTTTAATGGCCGGAACAATTTGCTTTTATGCTACTCAGGCAGTTAAAGGCGTCATGGGAATAGACGACTCATTGGATGTTTTTCCTGTTCATGGTGTAGGCGGAATTATTGGAATTATCATGGTTAGTTTTCTCGGTGTACAAGGAGGGTTCCTCGGCTCAAGTGCTGGAGAAGATTGGATCCCCATGGAACAATTTATGATTCAATTAAAGGGAATAGCTGTTATCGGCGCATGGACAGCTCTTGCCTCTTGGTTAATCCTGAAATTCATAGGCTCTTTCACCCCGCTTAGAGTCACAGAAGAAGAGGAATACGAAGGATTGGATGTTGCAGAACATGAAGAAAGAGGCTACGACTTAGCCTAATCTTGATGCGCAGAGGAAAACCGGCTCTTGAGCCGGTTTTTTTTTCTCTTAATAAACTATCATATGCAAGTGAAAGAAAATCTAATACTAACAATAATGGGTCCTACCGGAGTCGGTAAAACCGATCTTGCTATTGATTTGTTTGCCAAACTACCTATTAAGATAATTAGCGTCGATTCAGTCCAAGTTTACAAATTGTTAAATATAGGAAGTGGTAAACCTTCTAAAGAAGTTCTAAAAGATTTTCCTCATGACTTAATAGATCTCATAGAACCAGCTGAAAACTACTCTACAGCAAGATTTCAAAAAGATGTTATTCAATCCATAGAGGATTCTTTTAATTCAAATTTAACTCCAGTCTTAGTTGGAGGAACAATGATGTATTTTCATCATTTAATAAATGGCATTTCTAATTTGCCTATTGTCCCAGTTGAAATAAGAGAGGAAGTAGAGAGAGAGTTCAGTAAAAAGGGTCCTAATGTCATGCATGACTACTTAAAGGATGTAGATAAGAAATCTTCATTGAAAATTCATCCGAATGATTCCCAAAGAATAAAGCGCGCAATAGAAATTTACAGAACCACGGGAAAACAATTTTCTAAATGGCTTGAAGACCAGAAAGCAGAAGTTAGTTCAGTCATAAACTCCTCTAACCTTATCCAAATTGCTATAAAACCTGAAGACAAAAAACTCCATAAAGAATCGGTTGCAAAAAGGTTTAATAAAATGATTGATGAAGGATTAGTTCATGAGGTAGAAAATATACTCAACATAGAGGGAATGAGTAGCAATTCACAATCTATGAAAAGCGTTGGCTACAAGCAAGTTTGCCAATTCTTGGAAAATGATTGTAACTTTGATGATATGATTGAAAAGGCTATTAATTCAACTAGACAGTTAGCCAAGAGACAGATGACTTGGATAAATGGATGGTCCGATCTGATTCTTTTAGAAAAAAATAATACACTGCCAAAATCTGTAGAAGATTTAATATTACGTAATTCATGAGTTTCGAAGAAAAATTACCTACATCTATAATTGTTCATATTGACAGATTCTCCTTAGCCAGAGATCTGCAATTGGAAGCTCTGGAAGAGTTTAGAGAGTTGTGTTTATCGTCTGGTACCGAAGTATGTGGCGAAGTATCGGGTAAGATTGATCGACCATCGCCTAATTTCTTTGTAAAGCAAGGAAAGGCTGAAGAGATAAAAGATCTCGTAAAAGCTCACAAGGCTAGGTTAGTTATATTCAATAATGAATTAACTCCATCACAAGAAAGAAACCTAGAAAAATTTTTAGGCGCTAGGGTTTTGGATAGAACCTCTTTAATTCTTGATATTTTTGCTACAAGAGCAAGCAGTCATATCGGAAAACTCCAAGTTGAGTTAGCTCAGTTAACTCACTTATCTACTCGCTTGGTCAGGGGCTGGAGTCACCTAGAAAGACAGAAGGGTGGTATTGGTTTGAGAGGTCCTGGAGAGACACAATTGGAAACTGATAGAAGGCTTATAGGGCATAGAATTAAGAGTCTTAAGAAGCGATTAGACAAAGCTCACAATCAAAAAGAAGTAAACCGTTATGCAAGAAGTAAAGGTAAAGAAATGGTTGTGGCTCTAGTTGGATATACCAATGCAGGTAAGACAACCTTATTTAATTACCTTACTGAAAATAATTTATATGCAGCTAATAAGCCCTTTGCTACCTTAGATTCAGTTACAAGAAAGAATAGTAAACCAGAACTTAAACACATACTGTTTTCAGATACAGTAGGATTTATATCAGATTTGCCCACTCAGCTAGTAGAGTCCTTTAAAGCAACTTTAGATGATTTAAGCTCAGCAGATTTGTTACTCCATATAGTGGATATCTCTGACAAAGATCATAGATTTAAAGTAAAAGAAGTGGAAAAAATCCTATCGGAACTTGGTTTATCCGATAAGCCGATAATTAGGGTCAATAATAAGTGCGATAAATTAGATCTTACTAACTTAGAAGACTTATCAGCAAACGATAATGATCAAGTTTGGTTGTCATCAAAAACCTTACAAGGTTTTCAAAGTTTATTTGATGCAATTAACGTAAGCTTAAAAGGAAAGCTTTCTTCAAACTGGATTAGACTAAATCCTGATTTAGGATGGCTACGTTCCCAG
>Ga0208127_1001260_pt1 | contig 12676 bp, 9 predicted proteins | sample ETNtaG_6_FD_185751 | JGI IMG/M metagenome (GOLD analysis project Ga0208127, IMG submission 185751) | Marine microbial and viral communities from oxygen minimum zone, Eastern Pacific Ocean - ETNP201306SV45 (SPAdes) (version 2) | ecosystem: Environmental > Aquatic > Marine > Oceanic ...
CTATTTCCGTTTACGATGGTTTCGCCCAGCAGACGAAGGAGCTTGGTCGCTCTGTCGCGACGGCGCTTGAACTTGAAGAGTCCAGGCGTCGTGTCGATGAGCGTGGTTGTCGCTTTGCCCGAAGTGAAAATCGGGTGGGTGATGACATTCTCGATGAATGGAATGTTTGTCTTCACTCCCCGAATACGCATTTCGTTGAGAGCTCGATCCATGCGTTGGATCGCCAGTTCGAAACTGCGAGCGGAAGCGGTTAGCTTTACGAGGAGGGAATCGTAATAAGGCGTGATGATCGCGCCTGTGTCTCCCATCGCCCCGTCCAGGCGAATGCCGAAACCGGCAGCGCTGCGGTAGTTGACGATTTTACCGTAGTCGGGCGCGAAATTCTTTTCCGGATCTTCCGTGGTGATGCGCGCCTGGATGGCAACGCCGTTGCGGGGAATGTCCTCTTGCTTTGGAATTCCGATGACTTTGCCGTGCAGGGAGTGCCCCTGGGCGACTAGGATCTGGCTGCGTACGATGTCGATTCCAGTGATGACTTCGCTGACTGTATGCTCCACTTGAATCCGCGGATTCATCTCGATGAAGAACCACTCGTGGGTATCGAGATCGAGGAGAAATTCGACAGTGCCTGCATTGTAGTAGCCGATCGATTTTGCGATCTTGACTGCGGCTTCGCACAGTTCGTGACGCACTTCGTCGGGCAGTCCTATCGAGGGAGCGATTTCGATGACCTTCTGATGGCGTCGCTGTACGGAACAGTCGCGCTCGTGCAAGTGGACGACGTTGCCTTGCTTGTCGCCGAGAATTTGAACTTCGATATGCTTGGCTCGCTCGACATAGCGTTCGAGGAAAACGGCTGGATTACCGAAGGCGCGTTGGGCTTCGCCTTGGGCTTCTTCCAGAAATGGCTTCAAGTCCTTTGGATCCTTGACCACTCGCATGCCTCTACCGCCGCCACCGAAGGCTGCTTTGATGATAAGCGGAAAGCCTATCTTCTTGGCGATTCGAAGAGCTTCCTTGGGATCGGAAACCGGATCTTGGGTGCCGGGGAGAGTGGGCACCTCGGCCTGATCGGCAATCTTGCGGGCTTCGATCTTGTCACCCATGCGACTGAGCAGATCGGCGCTTGGTCCGACGAAGTTGATTCCATTCGCTTCGCAAGCTCGAGCGAACTCCGCGTTCTCCGACAGGAATCCGTATCCAGGGTGAATCAGGTCGACGTCGTTGCCCTTGGCCAAGTCGATGACTGAATCGATGTCTAGATAGGCGGCAACTGGACCTTGCCCTTCACCGACTAGATAGGATTCGTCGGCCTTGAATCTATGAACGCCGAAGCGATCTTCTTTCGCGTAAATGGCGACGGTGCGGCACCCTAACTCGGTGGCGCTTCGGAATATTCGAACAGCGATCTCGCTGCGATTCGCGGCTAGGAGCTTTTTCATGTATTCGTTCTTGGCGTGATGCGGACTAGGAAGATGAGATCCCTGTCAGGCAAGTCAAGGGGAAGAGAACTCTCTAGAATCCTATTATTCGCCGTTTGGGCAAGTCATGTATTTTACTTGAACGACATTGTCGAAAAAAGGGTTTCGAGTTTCGCGACTGACGATTCGCCATTGCAAATGAGAGAGGGTTGGTCTTGCGTCGCTTTATGTTCGATCCAATCGAAAAATTGAAGGAACACCTCCGTCATGCGAGCGTTTCGACGGATTCGGCGTTCAAGTCGGGAATGGACGGCTCGCGAGAGTTTCTGGGCGACCTTTTCACCGAGATGGGTCTGAGTGTGGAGATCGTGGATACAGACCTCCATCCCATCGTGCTTGCTCGACGAGAAGGCGATCCTAGTTGGCCGCATGTCGTGATTTACGGCCATTACGATGTCCAACCGGCCGATCCGCTCGAACTTTGGGAATCCGATCCATTCGAGCCCGTTGAGCGCAATGGGCGGCTTTACGCCCGAGGAGCGGCGGATAACAAGGGCCCTCAAATGGCTCACATCGCCGCAGTGGCCGAACTCTTGGAAGAAGAGCCGGATTTGCCATTGAGGATTACTTTCCTAATCGAGGGAGAAGAAGAGATTGGAAGTCCGAGTCTGCTGCCGTTTTTGGAAGGCCGTAAGGACGAGTTGTCGGAAGCGGATTTGGTTCTCCTGTCCGATACCTTGAGCCCCAGCTCCGATCAGCTTGTGGTCACCGTTGGATTGCGAGGAATCGTTGCCCTCGAAGTCGAATTCGAGGGCCCGAAAAGCGATCTGCATTCGGGACTTCATGGCGGAGCGGTCTACAATCCTCTGCAAGCTTTGTTCGAAGTATGCTCATCATTGCACGATGAGGAAAATCGGGTTGCCGTTCCTGGCTTCTACGAGGATGTAGCGGAAGTCGAAGAATGGGAACGCGAACAACTCAAGGCTCTGGGTTCGGACGAAGACGCCTACAAGTCCTTTCTCGGCGTCGAAGCATTCCATGCTCATCCCGGTTACAGTCCCTTTGAGGCGATACGCTATTTGCCGACGCTGGAGTTCAACGGAATGGGCGGGGGCTATCAAGGGGAGGGCAGCAAAACGATCGTGCCGTCGAAAGCCATGGCGAAGATAACCTGCCGACTAGTCGGCAATCAGGATCCCTTCAAGGTGGGCGCTCTGGTGAAGCAAGCGATACTAGATAGAACGCCCGCAGGAATAAAGGCGACGATCGAAATGGGTCACGAAGGGTCTCCTTATCTGGTCGTGCCGCCGGGGCGGCCGAATACTCCCGAGAATCAATCCGATCGATTGGCTCGAGCGTTTCAGGCTACGGAAAAGGCGATTTCCGAAAATTTCGAAAAGCCCGCCCTGTTTCTGCGGGAAGGGGGCAGCATTCCGATAATTGCTGATATCAAACGCGTTCTCGGATTGGACTCGGTGATGGTGGGGCTGTTTCTGCCAGAGGACAACCTTCACGCCCCTAACGAAAGCCTGAATCTCGACGTATTGAAAAAGGGGATACGCGTCTCCAAAAGCGTTTTGAAAGCGCTTGCGGCTGATAGCTGAATGGCCTTCTCAGGAGCTTTGTTTGCGATAAACCTGCATCAGATCTAGAATCGATTCGCGGAGACTGAACAAGTCTTTGCGAATCTCGACTTGCCATTCCTCTTTCTTCTCTTGAAGGCTGCTTGCCGCTTCGAGCGTGGCGATGGTCAGATGCACCAAGTGAAGGGCTCGTTTCAAGGTGGCGACTATGAACCCTGGTTCGGGGCGCATGTCGTCAGCGACATCTTCGAGAGCCCCAATTAATTTGCTAACGGTCAATTGAGAATGCCAAAGGAGTTGGTTCCAGGGATTTCCGGTTTCGTCGTTGAGCAGTTTTCGCGATTCGGTTTCGAAGAATATGCGGGAGGTTACATCCATCATTGAGGATATGAGCGGATGGTTGGGGATGTAGTCGTCGTCACTTGGCTCATCGCCGGATTTCTCGTCTTCGGACGCTTCTAGATTATCTTCATACTCGATGCTTTCGACCTCCCATCCCATCGCTTCGGCAACAAGATCCTCGCAATCGGGATCGTCGCCATACTTTTCGAAGAGTTCCATGAGCATATCGCTTCGGGCGTCTGACTTTTGCAAGAAAGCCTCCCACTGGAACTCGTTCATTTCTCCGGCGGGCGGTTCCGCTTCATCGTTGGGCTCGATCGCTTGAGCGAGCTGATCCATGAAATCGAACATCGCTTGCTGGTTCTTGAGGCGCTGAGCTTCTTCTTCGCTTTGCGACAGCTTCCATTCTGGAAGCGTTATGTTCCAATCGTAGTCTGTGGTTTCGATTAACACTCGTCCGTTGCGTTCGCTGAACCACTCGAGGTAGAGGCAATTTCCTATGGCGTAGGGGTGCCCGCCGGGTGTGTGGCCCGCGCAATTCTCTTCATCCTCGATAAGTATCTTAACTTTCTTGGATGCGGTCATATCCCCCACCACGCCATCCTGACGAATATCGAGACCAGTATAGTCGCCTTCTTCTGGGGAAGGATTTTCGAAGCTGAGCCGGGCGCCTGCTAGATCGCGATAGCAATTGCCGGTCAGCTTAAGCTCGAGAGGTTTATTCAGTCCCTTTAGCCAGATAAGTCCCGTAACCTTCCCAGGAGTAAGGTTTTGGATCTCTCCCTTGATAACATGCTTGTCCATGCGCCAGGCCATGGAGAGAGACAGTAGGTAAGCGTCAGACGCGCTGTCAATTGTCTGGATCCGGGCGTTTGCGACCTTTCGTTTTCTCGTTCGCGCGTTATCGATTCGCTAAATTCCGCAGCGATTCGTCCGAATATGTTTATGCTATCTAGGGTGATGGCGAATCGTTAGGCATGTCTATGGAAACTAGCTTGAATGATCGCGGCACTGCAGTTGCAAGAGTAGCTGCGGCCGTGGAGGTGTACTTGAACGAGGGGAAGCTCGAATTGCCGGTCATGCCCCACGTAGCGCAGAAAGTGATGTCGCTAGCGAATGATCCGGAGGCGGACGCAAGCGATCTCTCGAATATTCTGAACCAGGATCAGGCGATCGCTGGTCATGTGGTGCGGGTAGCCAATTCGGCTAACTATGCGGGTGGCCAGTCGATCGATTCCTTGGATCAGGCAGTGGCTCGTGTGGGTATGAATTTGCTCGGAGAAATCGCCATCGCCATTTCGGTGAAAAACGAGCTGTTCGATATTCCTGGATTCGAGGCGGAGGCTAAGATGGTCTCACGGCACGCGTTGGCGACCGCGATCTACGGGAAAGAGGTGGCTCGAAAGCGCCGCCGCAACGCCGAGAGTCAGTTTCTGTGCGGCTTGCTGCATTCGATTGGAGAGCCGATTGCATTGGATCTGATTTCCCAAACGATGGACTTCGTCTGTATCGACTTGGATAGGGAAGACGTTCGATCGATTATGAAAGCCTTAGGTCCGCAGATAGCTTCTCGGGCCGTCAAAGAGTGGCAACTGCCGCGCCTTTTGCAAGCGACCACAAAATTCAATCGAGACTACGATAGAGCGTCTGTTTTTCAAGACGGGTGCATCGCTACATATGTATCGCGAATACTCGCGGATTGGCTTTTGTATCCTAATCAGTACGACGCGAGCGAGTTGAAGGACGACCCTGCCTTTGGTCTTCTGAATCTTTATCCAGACGACGTTCAGGATCTCTTGGATAAGCGAGACGAAGTTCAATCGGTCGTCGGCGCGATGGAACTTTAGGATTGGCTCGTTTCGAAGGCCGCTGGGTTCGCAGCTCCTTGTAGAATCTCGTAGCCTTATCGGACTTCGCTCAGTCGATTGCGCATTTCGATTGACCGCTTTCTCCAAGGCGCGAGATTGCGGGATAGATGGAGGAATACTTCAAGCTCCTGATTCTTATCGCGCCCGTCTTTCTCTTGATCCTGACGGGTTTCGTGCTGCGTCGATTCAAGTGGGTGACTCAGGAAGCGGATGCGAGCTTGATGAATCTGCTCATAAGGGTTCTGTTTCCCTGCCTGATTCTTTCCGTCGTTTTGGGATCGGACAGCGTGCGTTCTTCGTCTAGCATAATTGTTCCTCCTTTGGTCGGATTCGGTATCACAGCCCTCGCCATGGGCGTAGCTTGGATGGTCGCTCGATCCATGGGCTACCGCAAAGGGGCAGGCTTGCGTACTTTCTGCTTCGCGACGGGGATTGCGAATTACGGGTTCATCCCGGTGCCTTTGATACAAGACATGTGGGGCGAGGGGGAACTGGCCATACTATTCGTGCACAACGCGGGTGTGGAATTCGCTATTTGGACGCTAGGAGTAGCCATCGTATCGGGTCTGTCGCTCAAGCGTAGTTTGCGCAAGGCAGCCAATCCAACGGCGATGACTTTAGTTGGGGCAATCGCGATGAACTTAATGGGTCTCGACGCCCATGTTCCATTGGCCTTCGAAAAGACGATCGACGCCATCGCGGCCTGCTCGATACCGATCGGCTTGCTGATGATTGGCATGACGTTAAGCGATCTTTCTGGCGAGGGGGAAGGGCTGTTCGAAAAGAAATCGAGCTTTGGAGGCGTAGCCGTTCGACTCCTTGTACTGCCGCTGATGACGCTGCTATTGGCCAAGACCCTCCCCCTGGCGATTGAACTGAAGCGCGTATTGGTTGTGCAAGCGTCGATGCCAGCTGCGATTATGACGATTGTGGTCGCTCGGCATTACGGAGGTCAGCCAATTGTCGCAACGCGAGTCGCCATAGCGACAACCGTGGTAGGCGTGCTTGCGATTCCCTTGTGGATACGTTTCGGAACTTGGTTTCTCGACGTTTAGCCAATCGATAGACTTGGCCTGTATAGGCGATTTCGCTTGGCCTCTTCTTCGCTTCGATCGTATTGATTACGATAGCGGCGATTCTGAACCGATCGATGCTGACTGAACAATGAGCGAGAGTATCGAATTGCTGAAATCCTTGATTCGGATGCCCAGCGTGAATCCGGTATACGGCGGGTCTGGAGAAGCAGCGGTCCAGGGGTTTGTAGAATCCTGGCTTACAGAACAGGGTATCGGATACTGCTTACAGGAAGTCTCTCCGGGAAGGAACAACGTAGTGGCTCGTGTCGGACCGACGGATAAGCCAGTCTTGTTGATAGAGGCTCACATGGATACAGTGGGCGTAGCCGGATGGGCCATGGGCGACCCCTATACTCCCATCGAGAAAGACGGACGACTTTACGGACGCGGTTCGTGCGATACCAAGGCGAGTCTGGCGACCTTTTTGCTGCTCGCCCGCGCCATTGCTCGGAACCCAGACAAGGCGCGATTCGCGCTTCTTTTCGCCGCGACGGTAGACGAGGAGTCGAGGCAAGAGGGCGCCTTTAAACTCGCGGAATGGATCCCTGAAATGAAGGTGGAAGGCGCTTTGACAGGCGAGCCCACTCGGAGCGGAATCATTACCAAGCACAAGGGCGCTTGCCGCTATTCCATCGCAGCGACGGGCAAGGCGGCCCACGGTTCGACCCCACGACTCGGAGACAACGCGATCTACAAAATGGCTCGCGTTGTCGAAAAACTGGAGCGCTACGGCTCCCTGATGAGCGAGGAAGCGTCTCTGCCCTTCATCGAACGAGGGAGCTTGAACGTTGGTAAAATAGAAGGAGGCATCGGGTTCAATATCGTGCCCGATCGTTGCGCTATCGACTTGGATCGCCGATTGGGAATCGGCGAAGGAATGGACGAAGCTCGAGAGGCGATCGAGGACATTGTGGCGACAGAGCAGGGTACGGAACTGGATATCTTCCTGGAGCGACCCGCGCTGAATACCGATAACGAGCATTGGTTTCCACAGGCGCTCGCTCGCAGCGCGGAAACTCAAGGAATCGAAACTCGTTTTGGCGAAGCCGCGTTTATGACTAATGGCGTAGCCTACGCTGAGGCCGGCGTTCCTACTGTGGTATTCGGCCCTGGCGATATCGCCCAAGCCCACAAGAACGACGAATACATCGAAATTGGAGAAATGGAACGTTCGCTCGCTATTCTCGAGGGACTATTCTTGGGCGGATGAAGACTGGCCAAATCGCGAGTCACCTGTTTGCATACCCGAATTATGAGTAAGTTCGATATGGTTCATGCGAATCGACGAATGCGCCGATTGGTTCTGATTGCGTTTGCCCTAATCGCCTTGCCCGCGCTTTTCGCGAAGAAAGATCCGTACGATTTTCGTTTCGGATTGATGACGATGAACGGACAAGGACAGTCCTCGGTATATCTGGAAACGACCGAAATCGAAAAGCACGCGGATCCTTCTTACGCGCACGGCTTTACCATAAAAAGGAAAAACGAATCCCAATTCTTCTACTATTTTCGCGTCCGCTTTCCAGAACCGCTGAAGAACATCCCCCCCGCCGTTTACGATCACTACAAAGTACTCGAGAACGGGCGGGTTTTCGAATCGCAAGAAAAATTCGTATGGCAGGCGATGGAGAGCTTCGTATTCGACAAAGCCGATCCAGTGGGGCTCTATCAGCTCGAAATATATATCGACGGCGAATTGTACCGAAAAGTGGATTACAATGTAGCGCCCGTTCCGGAATTCGACTTTTAGCTTGAATCTTCTAATAAATAAAGAATAAACTTTATTTAATATGAAGATCCTAATTGTTTGTTCTAGTCTCAATCCGGAAGGTCGCAGCCGTCTCTTGGCGCGAGAGCTTGAGCGTCGTTGGGAAGCGGCCGAACTCGATTTTTCTATTTTCGATTTGAAAGAGGCTGATTTGCCGATGTGCGATGGCGGTTCGGTTTACGGCGACGAGCGAGTGGTCGAGGCCAAGGCGATGGTGGAGGCGGCGGATGCGATCGTATTCGCGACGCCTATCTATGTTTACAGTACGAACGCTGCAATGAAGAACTTCGTCGAATTGACGGGGCATTCCATGAAGGACAAGGTCGCGGGTTTCCTTTGCGCCGCCGGCGGAAGCATGAGTTATATGTCGATCATGAGTCTCGCCAATAGTTTGATGCTCGATTTCCGAATGTTCGTCTTGCCGCGTTTCGTTTACGTCGCGTCTAGCGATTGGAATGGCGATGAATTAGGCGAGGGAATAGGAGATCGGATCGACCAGTTCGCCGACAGCTTCACGGATTTCGCCCGTCGATTGACAGGCTAAGCTTATGTTTGAAGGACGGAATGCAGCTATCAGGGATTTGTGTCGTACTTACCATTTGGTTGAGGACGCTATCCTTGAGAACCTGTTGCATTCTTCCGAAGAGCTGGGTAGATCGGTTGCCAGTTTGCTTGTAGAGCAGGGGCATATCGGCCGCGATACCTTGCTCGATCGGGTAGCTAATTTCCTGGGACTCGAGCGCAGAGCGAACGTACCTCCCGAGATTCCGGAAAACGTCGTTAGCGAAATCGACGTTCGATTGGCTCGAATGTATGGCGTCGTCCCGATCGAATCCTTGGATACAAGCGTTTGCTTTATAGCCAAGGACCCCTTTGCCGATCAGATTGTCGATGACCTGAGTTTCGCCATCGGAAAGGAAGCTCGCATCGAGGTCGCTGATCCTTCGGTGGTCGACGAGCTGTTGGATGTGTGCTACCGCTATGGCGATGCCGAGTATCTGGGCATTTTGGAGGAAGTCGATTATCAGCCGGGAGATACCGAGGACTTGTCGGTCGAGGACCTTCTCAATATGGCGGGCGAGACGCCCATTATCCGCTTCGTCAATTTAGTTTTGTCACAGGCGATCAAGGACAAGGCGTCCGATATTCATTTCGAGCCCTTCGACACGGAATTCAAGATACGCTATCGGATCGATGGCGCCTTGTATGAGATGTCTCCGCCTCCTCGCGAATTGGCTGTACCCATTATTTCGCGCATTAAGGTAATCGGGAATTTGAACATCGCGGAGCGGCGCGTGCCGCAAGACGGCAAGGTTCGTTTAACGGTCGCAGGACGCCCCGTCGATTTGCGTATTTCGACTCTACCTACTCAGTTCGGGGAAAGCGTTGTTCTCCGGGTATTGGACCAAACGGCTACCAGTCTGGAGTTGGATAGCTTGGGAATGCCGATCGAAGTGGTGGAAGCGATCGAACGGACGATCTCCCGACCTAATGGCATTTTCATCGTCACCGGACCGACAGGATCGGGAAAGACGACGACGTTGTACAGCTGCCTTAAGCGACTGAATCAAGTGGGATCCAAGCTGATGACGGCGGAAGATCCCATCGAGTATGAGATCGACGGCATTATGCAGACGGCGATCAATCAGGCGATCGATCTGAGTTTCGCGAGCGCCTTGAAAGCATTTCTGAGACAAGACCCGGACATTATAATGGTAGGGGAAATTCGAGATCTGGAAACCGCCCAGATTGCGATTCAAGCGTCCCTTACCGGCCATCTTGTTCTGACGACCTTGCATACTAACGATGCATCGGGAGCGGTGACTCGTCTTATGGATATGGGAATCGAGGAATTCCTGATCGCCTCGTCTGTGGAGGCTGTACTAGCCCAACGCCTCTTGAGACGCCTTTGTTTGGACTGTCGGCAGGAGTATTTGCCCTCGGTTGCGTTGATCGAGCAACTGGATTTGGATCCGGCGATGCTCTCGAACAAGGAGTTCTATGCAGGGGCAGGTTGTAGCTCTTGCGCGGATACGGGATATCGAGGTCGATTAGGAATATTCGAAATGCTCGAAGTCACCGAACCTATCAGAGAACTGATTGCCGAGGGTCGCCCGGCCGCAGTTTTTAGAGAGCGAGCTATCCAGCAAGGCATGCTGACTTTGAGGGAAGATGGCTTGCGAAATATATTTACGGGTGTCACTTCGATCGAAGAGGTGATACGTTATACGTAGATAGTTATGCCGAAATTCGAGTTTATCGCGCTAGACAGCTCCGGCGAAGAACGCAAGGGCATGGTAGAGGCTCCTACTTGGGAGCTCGCTTCCACGCAGATCAAAAGCTATGGACTGACTCCGGCCAAGGTAACTCCTGTCAAAGGGAAAACGGCTACAGCTAAGCGATACAGCAGCGGTTCGGTAAGCTCGGGCAACGAAGGCAGGGAAGTTATCAAGAAACCGTCTTATTTCGGAGCCGCCATACGTCCTAAAGGCCTGTCGATCTTTACCCGTCAGCTGTCGACGCTGCTTCAGAATGGCCTATCTTTAATCAAGAGCCTTGAAGTCTTGGTGGCCCAGGAAAAGAACCCAGCCTTTAAGTGGGTGCTCAGCCAGCAGCTCGACAATATTCGATCGGGCAACACCTTCTCCGAGGGGTTGTCGCAGTTCCCCAAAGAATTCGACAGTCTCTATATGAATATGGTGAAGGCCGGCGAAGCCAGCGGCACATTGGACATGGCCCTGAGCCGATTGGCCCATTACCTGAATAAGGCCCGCCAAATTCGTTCCAAGGTTACGCAAGCTTCGGTCTACCCAGTGGTGGTGTTCTGCTTCTCGTCGCTTATCGTACTTGGGCTTATGGTATTCGTAGTGCCGAAGTTCGCCTCGATTTTCGATAAGCAACTCAACGGCGAACAACTGCCGGTTCTGACCAAAGCGGTTATGAATATCAGCGCATTCGTGACGGCGAATATCGTCCAAGTTGGGGTCGGAGCGCTGGTGGCTTTTCTGCTATTTTCCGTGTTCAAGTCGACAAGAGCCGGAGGCATTTTCTTCAGTTTCTTGAAGTTGAGGTTTCCGCTGTTGAAGGACACGTTTTCCAAGGTCTACATATCTCGTTTTTGCAGGACCTTAGGAACCCTGCTGGAAAGCGGCGTGCCGATCCTAGAAGCTTTGAATTATTCGCGCGACGCGGTTGGGAATCGCTTCATTATGGCGGCGGTCGACAAGGTTCGCAATCGAGTGCGCGATGGCGAGCCTTTGGCGCGCCCCATCGAAGCGACGGGCATTTTCCCGCCGATGGTTTCGAGTATGATCGAGGTAGGCGAGGAAACGGGCGAGTTGCCGAACATGCTGAATCAAATCGCGGAAATATACGACGAGGAAGTGGATGCGTCCATTTCCAGCGTCACATCGGTGATCGAGCCGATTCTGATTTTGATGCTGGCCGCAAGCGTATTGCTGATTGCGGTGTCCCTCTTCTTGCCGTTTATCAAGCTCATGCAAACGATGGCCCAGTAAGGCTAGTCCTTCGAACGCGTTTTTTTCGTTTGTCGATCGCGGGAGAAGGGGCGATCGTGAGGGCAACTCGATTTTTCTATGAAGCGAATCCCTCGAAACACCTCATCCATCAATCGTCGTGACTTTGTCGCTACCAGCGCTGGCGCCGTAGGCACGATCGCTTTATCCAGCGCTTTGCCGGCTCGGGCGGCAGGCGAATCGGTAAACGCCACGAAGATTCTTTTCGATTCGTCAGACAGTTTAAGTCTCGGTTCAGGTTGGGAGTCTTTGAATCCGGGCTATTGGCAGATTCGCGATGGCGCGCTGCGTCGAAGGTTAACGAACGTCGGCGATCGGGCCCGCCGAACGGGTTTTCCGTATCATGCGATGTCGGCTGGCCGGAAAATGGAGACCGATTACGATCCCTCGCTGCATCAGGGCATACTCTACCGAAACGATTGGAAACTATCGGGCTCTTACGAAATCAAAGCGCGATTCGTATTTCGCGCTCCGCGGACAGAGCCTCGAAAGGGTGACGACCCGCAGTGGAAGATGTATCAGCCAGGATACGGCTATTTCGGGATCGCTTTTGGGGCCCAGTCTATTTTCGAAAGCTACGGCAGGGCTGCTCGGGTCAATGAAGCGGTGTGGTCCGATGACGGAAAGCTGAAGCTCTTGCTGGGCAACAAAAGCCATGCTCGGAAAGGCAAGCAGAATGGATCCCAGACGCCGTCAGCTTCGCTTGCGCCTGGGGATGCGGTCGAATTTAAATTGACGGTCGAAGCGGGGCAGCAGGAAAGTCGCGTTGCCATCTCCTTCAAAGCGAAGGGAAGGGAAGCGACTATTGTCGAGACTATGCCGCGAAAAGCGACCGAAGGGTTTGCAGGAATTACGGGACGCGGTCTCGTCGATTTCGAGGTTTCCTCGATCGAGCTGATGGCACAGGATCGCGAATCGAGCGAAACAGGTCATTCGGAGTGTCTGGTGTGCTATCCGCTGGGCGATTCGCTCGTAGAACGCGACGGAAAGTGGGTGGTTCGCTTCGTTTCGCTCTTCGATACCGATGGGCAAGAAGCGACGCTCAGAGTTGCGGACAGTCCGAACCCCAGAGGAGGTTGGAA
>Ga0208127_1001263_pt1 | contig 12668 bp, 13 predicted proteins | sample ETNtaG_6_FD_185751 | JGI IMG/M metagenome (GOLD analysis project Ga0208127, IMG submission 185751) | Marine microbial and viral communities from oxygen minimum zone, Eastern Pacific Ocean - ETNP201306SV45 (SPAdes) (version 2) | ecosystem: Environmental > Aquatic > Marine > Oceanic ...
ATTATTTATATCTCTGAATTGGGTAATCGTATTTTTCAGTTTGATATAGAAAATAATAATCAATTGGATGATCTCATTACCTATGAACCAGATAGTGGAAATATGGTGATCGCAATTGGGTTCTCAAATGGAGGTGACTTTTATTCCATTAAGGCAAACTTCAGAGAGGGCTTCTCTCTTTGTCGACATGATACTGACTCTGGATCAATTCTTGATGAAAAAGTCTTGCCTGGACCAGGCTGGGCTACATTGTGCTTATGCAATGACGGTCAACATGCTGTTATGGGTAACTTCTTTAACGGTCAAATTGGTAAATTTGAGTTGGCATCAGGTCAAATGATTGCAAGCGCTGAAACAGAGGTCGAGAGATCAGTTGCTGGCATTGCTGAATTCTAGTTTGCCCTTTTCTATAGATTTATTTAGCTTGAAAATAAAGTATGATTGCACTCTTTTCCGAATCTACTTTTAATACTGTGGCGAAATCTTCTCTCACACATAGGAGATTTATTATGAAAAAAGAAAATATGTTCGGTGCATGCGCCTTTGTTGTTGTCAGCTCAATGTTCTATGTAGTTGGATTGATTCTCTGACAAAGCACTACCAATCTATCGTTTTACCATTATAGTTCAGATATGCTGCAGTATTATCAAGATCAATATCTTCGATATTCTCTATCATATCTGTAACTGCTTCCTCTGTTGATCTTAAAGGAAACGGAATCCCTCTCATAAAATCTGTATCAGTTGGGCCTGGATTGACTAAACCAACAGCAATCCCCCTGCTCTTTAGTTGAAAAGCCAAATTAACCATGACCATATTCAGAGCCGACTTACTTGATCGATAAAAATACATTCGACCTGATTCGTCATCATATGCCCCGCCAATTGAGCCTTCACTGCTAGAAACACTAACAATCTTCTTTAAATTACTGCTTTTGATGTGCGGATAGAATGCTTCTGCCATCTTAAGCGGTGCAACAGTATTGACAGCAAGCACTTGCTCAAAAGAGTCGTAGTCAAGACGTCCAAATATTTGATCGGGTATGTATCCTGAAATGCCAGCATTGTTTAGAAGTAGATCAATGGGTTGGCCTTCCAATTCTTTTGCCAAATTATCGATCCTTTCATGATCGGTAACATCGAGTTGTTGAATGGATAGATGGTCCGGATATTGAATCTCTAATTGTTTAAGATCTTCGGCCTTGTCAGGTTTTCTTGCCGTCGCGATTACAGTCCACCCTCTTTCAAGGTATTGCTTCGTGAACTCCAATCCGATTCCTCGATTTGCTCCTGTTATAAATACTGTTCCAGTTTCCTCATCTGCGAACGTAGATAAAGATGAAACACTTATCAGAAGAATGAAGAGTAAATTTCTAAATTGTATTTTCACGATACGTTCAACTGGTTGGGATTTCATCTATAACCCAGCCCGATTGTTTCTTTCTGAGCGGAGATGGTATTGCATATGCTGTTTTTCCAGATCCTTCACTCACTGCATCTGAGTCAATCTTCCAACCTTTTTTCTCCCATCCGCTCAATAGTTTTCTATACCTGATACATGGCTCATCGGCAGGCACTAAGAATTCTTTTGTATTGGTTACAGGAGTAAATGTTGGCTCTACCTTCTCTAATACATCTATGTCTTGCTGAGCAACAACCATACAACGATCTGCAATTGGCTTATCCATAGCAGGATCAAGCATCATCTTTCTCATATTGACCAAAAAGATCTTCACATGATTTTCTTCAACAGGACATTCAAACATGTATTGTCTGAACTCAGATTTCTCATTGAATACGATGTAAGTCCACATCTGATTGGGTCCAACTATGCCAGACCCAGCCCATCGTTCCTCGCTTGCTTCTTTGAGTTGCGGGCCCTCTTTCTTTGAGGCAGGAGATTTAAAGGGATGCCAGAAACCAAATCCCCATTTCTTTGCAATACCAAATCTGCTGTCTTCAAATTTAAGGTCATTGACTTTATAGTCATCATCTTCACCCTCGTGACCATGTGTTGGATGTACAAATTCATTGTGTGCTGCATCTAGACCATTCTCTATTGAGCGCTCATAGTTTATTTTCGCTTCATAAGTTAAATAATTTGGTCTCCAGCCTTCCTCATCTTCCAATTCTTCAATTGGCATGATTGGTGGTCTTTGTTTTTCAGGTAGATCGCCAAGGAATGCAAAAACGATTCCGTATTTCTCTTCCGTTGGATATGCATCGATTTTTGCACGCTTGGGTATTTTTGCATCTTTTCCAAGTGAAGGAATCTTTTGGCAAATCCCTTTCCCATCAAATTGCCATCCATGATATGGACATTGAATGCAATCTTTCTTAACCAAGCCTTCTGACAGAGAAGCACCTCTATGAATACAAATATCATGGAGTGTATTTGGATTACCTTCTGAATCTCTAAATACTACAAAGTTCTGACCCAGCATTCTGACTTTTACTGGTTCTTCTTTTAATTCTTCACCCAAAATGACTGGGTACCAAAAATTTATATACACAATGTACTCCCTATAAAAAACTTCGATTCTAACTACAGATTGTAGTCAATATTAGAATACGATCACTATAAGGTAAAGGATTCTTAAAATAAGCATCATCCTTGATGTATATTAAGGTTAGGAAATTTTAAACAGGAGCACAAAATGGCAATGATGCAAGGAAGTAATAAGCCTAAAAAAGAAGGTAAACCGATGGGTGGCCCACCAGTAGAAATGATGACACCAGAGGTTCTAGCGCCACCAACTGGAATGGAAGGTCGTGAAGCTGATGTAGCAGAGTCAATGCAAGTTCTAGTTAGAACCATGCAGATTCAAATCCCTTATCCTCACGATATGAATGATGCTCTACTCAAAGCACATCTAACGGCTATTCAATTTGCAAAAAATAATGGGATGCTGGAGCAATATGTTCAGCATGATAGAGAAACCATGCAACCCCTGTTGGATCGGACGAAAAGTATGATCGATAAAACTGGTAATAAAGAATTGGCTTTGGTCATGATCTTTGAAAGAACGGGCTGCTTTTTTCAAATGTGCTTGGATGCAAAAATTCAGCCTGGTAAAAGAACGTTTACCTTTCCATTCAAAAAAGTTTTGGAGGCAGCAACTCGATTGGGCCAATTTGATATGACTGAAAAAGAGCTACTTGATAACTGGTGGAGACCTCGTTATGCAGGTTATGGAGAAGCAGTTGGTGTCAAATTCAATATTTCTGATATGGATGAGAATGGCAAAGTCACAGTAACGCTTGCTGACTGAATCCAATGGCATTGGCAGAAAATAAGAGTCCAAGCTATATCCCAACTCGAGATGAAATCACTCAGCTCGCAAAAGATCTTATACCTCAACTAAAAGAGCGGGCTCAAGAAACTGAAGATCTTCGTAAGATGTCAGAAGAAAACATGCAGGCACTCTTGGGTGCTGGGATACACAAGATCTTCACACCAAAGAGATATGGTGGTTATGAGATGGACTGGGGAACACAAGTTGATGTGGCTAGAGAGCTTGGAAAAGGATGTGCATCTACATCATGGATGTCATCTGTAGTGATGTCACACACATGGAACTTTGGTCGTTTTCCGGCTGAAGCACAAGAAGAGTTTTGGCCTACTTGTCCTGATGCTGTCATAGCAACTGCATTTGCTGGTGGTGGTGAAATGACAGAAACAGATGGCGGATTCATACTCAATGGACTTTGGAAGTTCGCGAGTGGAGTGGATCATTCAGATGCATCTATTGTTGCAGGTCAATTTAAGAATGCGCACTCTAAGTCTGGAACAGCATTGGATTACAGAATGGCGCTTATCATGCCTGATCAGTATGAAATCATCGATACATGGGAGGCAGAGGGTCTAAAAGGGACTGGAAGCAAAGACATTAAAGTGGTTGATGCTTTTGTGCCAGAACATCGAACCATTAAATCAATGGAAATGGGCGGGATAAACCCTCCCGGCTCATCATTACATGAAAGTTATATTTATCGTGTGGAAATGGGGATGTACTTTAATACCCTGCTCTCTGGTCCAACCTTAGGAGCAACCCATGGCTTGATCAATGAATATCTCGAGCAAACAAGATCTAGGTTTGGTGCAATGTTGGGAGAAAAGGTCTCTGAACAAGAATCGGTGCAGCAAAAAATTGGGGAGTCGTATGAGGAGCTCAGAATCGCGGACATGATCATTGATAACTTGTGTGATTTTCTTCATGAAAAGGGTTCTAAAGACGAGAGAATAACTGGAAGTGATCGACTGAAAGTAAGGAGAGAAACATCAATGGCTTCTAAGCTTTGTATGACTGCAGGAAACAGATTGGCAGGAATGATGGGTGTCTCATCTCAAACAGGAAGGAATGCAACTCAACGACACTTCAGAGATCTCCGAACCATGTCAATGCATGGAGGGGTTCACTGGGAGAACGCAACCACTCCAACTGGTAGATTCCTGCTTGGTATTGAGACTGGGGATCAGCTCTTAGACCAAGGCAACCCTCACCTTCAAGAAAATGACTAAAATTCATGGGCACTGTGAGTGTAAGAAAGTCTCATTTGAGATAAAGCAGGAAATCAAATATTTTTCACATTGTCATTGCTCGCAATGCAGACGCTCACATGGTGCAGCATTTGCAAGCTATATAAGGGTAGAAAGATCCTGTTTTAAATACAATTCAGGTGAAGACAGTATTAAATCCTATGCTTCATCTAAAAAATGTCAGCGAATATTTTGTGAAAACTGTGGCTCCAATGTCATGTTTATTGATGGCAGAGATCCTGATGGATTCTATATTGCAATGGGTTTAATAAATGGCGAACCAGATTTGCCTTTGGCTCACCATATCTTTGTTGATTCAAAGGCTCCTTGGCATGAAATTAATGATGATCTCATAAAACATGATGGAGACCCCTATTGAGAAGGGCTAAACGAAAAATGAATCAATTGCTTTTGTTTTTTTGTCTGTCACTATTCGTTTTAGATTTAACACATGCCAGTGATCAAAAAATCAATGCGGAGAATTTTGCCAAACTTGCATTGAATTGTGTTCATAAAGAATACCCAAATAAGATTTCTCATACGATGCAAAGTGATGCCGATATCATGCCGCCAAGAGAACTCTATCCATCTTTTTTTGGCTGTTATGATTGGCACTCTTCTGTTCATGGTCATTGGCTTTTAACTAGACTTGCAAGACTCTATCCAGATAGTGAACTTGCTCCAAAAGCAATGACAGCACTTGATGTCAGTTTGTCAGAGGTCAATCTCATGCAAGAAAGCATCTATGTATCTGGTAAGGGCAGAAAAGCATTTGAGAGGCCTTATGGGATCGCATGGTTGCTTCAGTTGGCTGCTGAACTTGATGAATGGGATCATCCCTCAGCAAAACAATGGAGAACGAATATCAGACCTCTAGAAGAGGTGCTTGTTAGCAGAGTAGTTGAGTGGCTACCCAAGCTGACTTACCCAGTGAGAAGTGGGCAACATGCTCAAACTGCATTCGCACTAGGACTCATGCTCGATTGGTCTAGAACAACTAAGAATAGAGATATTGAAACACTTATCAGAAATAGAATTTTGGAATTTTATTCTGAAGATAAAGCATGTCCAATTCATTATGAACCCTCTGGTGCGGACTTCCTCTCACCATGTTTGGCTGAAGCTGATCTCATGAGAAGAGTGATGAGTCCATCTGAATTTGCAGTCTGGTTAAATGATTTTCTTGAAATACCCAATTCGAATAAAGATTGGCTTGAGCCAGCAATAGTAAGCGATCGATCGGATCCTAAACTTTCACATATTGACGGATTGAATCTAAGTAGAGCTTGGATGCTGGAGGGCATAGCAAGCGGGCTGCCTCCTAAAGACTTAAGGATAAAAGCCTTAAATAATGCTGCGAAAAAACATCAAGAATCAGGCCTTATTGGTGTGAACAGCGAGTTTTATGAGGGAGGTCATTGGCTGGGTAGTTTTGCAACTTATTTGGTGACCAAAAGAGGAATAAATATTCAATGAAGAAGTTGGTCATTCTCTCTGCTCTTTTGTTGAGCCTGAATGTTTTTTCCTCAGAAGAGGATGGCTCTCAGAAATTTGAAATAACCACCACTTGGATAACTATGTCAGATGGAGTCAGGCTAGCGGCAGACTTATACTGGCCCTCAGAAGCAAATGTTGATAGCAAATACCCAATACTACTTGAATACCTTCCTTATCGAAAAGATGAGTCAAGAGCAAGAAACTACTCGCTCTACTCTTATTTTTTAGAAAATGGCTATATTGTTGCTCGAGTTGATATAAGGGGTACAGGGAACAGCGAAGGTACAACTGTGCCTTATGAATATTCAGATATTGAATTAGATGATGGTGAGGAAGTAATTGAATGGCTCTCTAAACAACAGTGGTCAACAGGAAATATTGGAATGTTTGGTATCTCATGGGGAGGATTCAACTCGATACAAATGGCGATGCGAAATCCCCCTGCTCTAAAAGCATTTATTTCTGTTATGTCAACAGAATATCTATACCAGGAGGATGTTCATTATATGGATGGGATTATGGTCGCAGGAGACTCTTGGATGATGAGACATGATCTTGATAATAGTATTCCTGGAGCTCCAGATTTTAAGATGGATGATGAGTGGATTGAAAAGCGTTTTGATGTTAAGCCAAGTGTTTTTAGTTATATGCGACAACAACGTGATGGAGCGTTCTGGGATCGAGCATCAGCAAAAGATCAATACCATAAAATTAAGATACCCGGCTATCACATAGGCGGATGGTATGATGGCTATCGAAACAGTCTGCTTCGAATGTTAGAGAACGTTGAGGCTCCTGTGAAGGCGATGATTGGCCCATGGGATCATTATTTTCCTCATAATGCCTGGCCTGAACCACAAGTAGAGTGGAGATATGAAGCAGTTCGCTGGTTCGATCAGTGGCTAAAAGGAATGGATACTGGGATTCTAGATGAGCCAAAATTTGCAGTCTTTGTTAGAAATTATCATCCCCCTGATGCTTCACTAAATAAAATTGATGGGTTTTGGAGATGGGAAGATGGTTGGCCTATAGAGAGAGCTGAAAATCATATTTGGCATGCACACCCAGATCATAGCTTATCTAGAAATCCTGGAAGCAAAGACAAACATCTCCTTGAGTACAAAGCATCAACTGGATTAGAGGGCGGCGGACCTACAATGTGGTGGGGAAGCATTCCACCTGATCAAAAGCCTATGGATGACTTGAGTCTAGTTTATGACAGTGAGGTCCTAGATGCACCGTTTGAAATCTTAGGAAGGCCAATTGCTAAACTTCGAGTATCAGCCAGTGCAAAAAGAGCAAATTGGGTTGTAAGAGTTTCAGATATCGCACCAGATGGACAAGTTACACAGGTGGCAGCTGCCGCTTTCAATGGAACCCATAGGAATTCTGCACGTGATCCTGAGGACATTGTCCCTGGAGAAGAATTTGATTTAAAGATTGATCTTCATTTTACTTCTTGGGTTTTTCAAAAAGGTCACCGAATTCGTGTTGCGGTAAATAACGCCATCTGGCCAATGCTATGGCCGACACCTTTTCCAATGGAGACGAAACTATTGATAGGTGGCAATGATGGGTTAAGAATTGAATTTCCTGTTGTTGCATTGAAAAATAAAAAATCACCTAACTTTAAGGAACCATCGGCAAATCCCATCCTTGCTGGTTATGAATCACTAGACGCTGGAAATATCACTGGATATGCAGCTATCGACTCAATTGAGATTGATCCTGATACTGAAGAAGCATTTGGAGTTGCTCGTAATAGTCTTGCTACAAAATATCCATGGGGTGTTGAGCGCTATCAAGAAGAAATAGAACATCGAACTTCTGATAACAATCCTGCACTCACTTCAGTTGTTGGGAAATATAAGATTTCACATGAGCTAAAAGATCGCACCCTTGATTTTCATCAAAATGTAGAGTTCAAAAGCGATGAAGAGAACTTTTACTTAGTATTTCACAGATGGGTATTAGTCAATGGTGAATTATTCAGAGAAAAGGTTTGGGAAGAGACAATCCCGAGGGATTTCCAGTGATAGTAGATATTGGTTATGGATATAGTCACAACTTATTTGGTAACAAAAAGAGGAGTTATCAATGAATAAAGTTAGGGGCTTTATAAATATACTGATCACCATATCGGTGATTCTTGTAGTTCTGGGATTGGTTTTTTCAACGCCAGTAAGGGGAAACCTTTATGATTTAATTCTTACTTTTTATAGCTCTGGCTTCATCGGCTTTCTAGCTGGAATATATGCTCTCTATATATTCATTGTCATTCCCGTAAAAACAATCAAATCTATCTATGAATCAGGCGGTATCAATGATCAGGCATTCCTAAAAATGAATATGCAATCCAATTCTAAGATCGTGATCTGGTTTTGGAGAATCTGGGGTGCTTTGGTCATTTTTGCTTTCATTGCCCAAATTTTTGAAACCAGCGATGTCAACTCTAATTCAGCCATAGAGAGAGCTGTAGAGAGTGTAATTAGAGATGAATGTAAAAATGAATATACAGACATTGATGATATTGAGCTCTGTACTAATACAAGATTCAGAAAGAGGAAATTAGAAGGTGGTATCCCGAAAACCATCACCAGAGACATGATCAGAGACATCTATAGATCGGAATGCGAAGCAGAATTATCGAATGAACAGGACATTGAGCTTTGCACCAATGAAAGATTTGACAAGCAGATGAGGAGCATTGAAGAAACTTTAGAAAGAGCTCGAAGGAAAGGAATTATCGAATGAAAAAAATCATCCTCATATCTGCACTGTTGTTCAGCTTTAATGGTTGGACTGAGGAAAATGAGAGAAAGAGCATCATGTTTGATGATGCAATTGTCAGAATAAAAATACCCGAATCTTTTTCCAATAAAGCAATCCTAGGGAAGAAGATCTTTGAATCAAATTGCATTGAATGTCATGGAAAGAATGCCGTTGGAAGAAAGAAGCTAGGCCCACCCCTTGTGCACAAAATATATGAGACCAGTCATCACAATGATATGACATTCTATCGGGCAGTTGAAATGGGAGTGAGAGGACATCATTGGATGTTTGGGAATATGCCTGCCGTTGCAAATGTCTCCAGAGATGAAGTTAGTGCAATTATTACCTATATAAGAGAGCTTCAAAGAGAAAATAATATTTTCTAAATTGAAAGGAAATATCTGTGTCGCCAGATCTAATTTTATTGTTCATACCCACCATTGCATCAGTCTCATTTACGCCTGGGCTATGCATGACATTGGCATTCACACTGGGGCTATCAATTGGCTATAAACGAACACTGTGGATGATGGTGGGAGAGTTGAGCGGTGTTGCAAGCGTATTTAGTGCAACATTTTGGAGCCTTGGATGGCTTTTGTCCCGAGACCCAATCTATTTCAAAATTGTCTCATTTGTGGGAGGTGTTTATCTTTTGTATCTTGCTTTCCAGCTTTTCCAAGAAACACCCGAGACCATCGAATCTAGAGATCTTAAAAAGACTCACCCCATAGCACTTGTAATCCTTGGCTATATAACAGCGGTTAGCAATCCAAAAGGTTGGGCTTTCTTAATGGCTCTACTCCCAGGTTTTGTTTCAATGGATACAGCACTTCTTCCACAATTCATCATCATGATGGGCATCATGCTCACAACTGAATTTATATCCATGTCTGTGTATGCAACGGGTGGACAGTGGCTTGCAAGCAGACTAGGAAGTAGTAAAGGTATTTTGAATGCAAATCGTGTGGCAGCTAGCATGCTTACGCTAGCCGCCCTATGGGTTTTGAGCGGTGTACTAGGTTGATGCAATCTTCTCAAAGATAAATAAAAGAATATCTTAAAAAAAAATCTATACACTGTGAGCCACTCATAGGGGTATTCAATGTCTTTTAAAAATCTTGGTCTCTCAGATGAATTGCTGAACACAATTCAAAAAGAAGGCTATTCTAAAGCTACACCAGTTCAAGAAAGAGCAATACCTTTGATCATCAAAGGCATGGATATACTTGCTGGTGCACAAACAGGTACTGGGAAGACGGCAGCATTTGCTCTGCCTATTCTGAATCGCTTACAACAATCTAAATCAAAGAAAAAAATAGTGCGTGCCTTAATTTTGACACCAACCAGAGAACTGGCCGCACAAGTGAGCAATAGTTTCCGCACCTACGGCACTTCATTGCAATTTAAGACCATAGAGATATTTGGGGGTGTAAGCATGAGACCTCAGCAAAGCAAGCTAAAGAAAGGCGTTGATATCGTGGTTGCGACACCAGGAAGGTTATTGGACCACTTGAGTCAGAACACCATCGATCTTTCTGGGGTCGAGGTTTTTGTTCTAGATGAAGCAGACAGAATGCTTGATATGGGCTTCAAGCGAGACATAGAAAAAGTGATGAAACAACTGCCTGACAGAAGACAAAATCTATTATTTTCAGCCACCTTTCCAAAGGAGATTCAAAAACTGGCTTCCAGGCTACTCAACTCACCCAAAAAGATACAAGTGGCCTCTGAGAATTCAACTGCCGAGAAAGTGAAACAAACCGTCTACCCTGTTGATCAATCAAGAAAAAGAGAATTATTGATCCATAGCATCAAGGAAAACAATTGGTTCCAAGTTCTCGTTTTCATCAAAACAAAAAGGGCTGCAGATAAATTAACAAGACAGTTAAATAAACAGGGAATCCTGTCTGATACAATCCATGGAAATAAGACACAAGCAGCAAGATCAAAAGCATTAGATAATTTCAAAAAGGGTAAAGTTCAAGTTCTTGTTGCAACGGATGTTGCTGCCAGAGGAATCGATATTGATTTGCTTCCGGTTGTTATTAATTTCAACCTTCCCATGGTCGCAGAAGACTACATTCATCGAATTGGAAGAACAGCAAGGGCAGGAAAAGAAGGCGAAGCCATTTCTTTGGTCTGTGCAGATGAGTTTAATCTTTTGAGTGATATAGAACGATTACTAAAGTTCAGGATTCCAAGAGAAGATATAGAGGGTTTTGAAACCACGCAACACCTCAATACAACAAATCTAAATTCAAAAAATAATCAGAGTAAAAAGTCAGATAACCAAAAATCCAGAAGAAGAAAAAGGTCAGATAACAAGAAGCCTCATTGGCACAAGAAAAGAAAATCATCTAAGAAAAAAGGTGATGATAAAGCTTATAAAAAAAGAAAAGGTCCTAGAAAAAGTAAGCGGTCATTTAATAAATAGGCCGTGGTATCATCATCCTTATGGCTTTAAAGGTAATAGGTGCTGGCTTTGGAAGAACGGGAACGCTCTCTCTTAAAGAAGCATTAGAAAAACTTGGTTATGGTCCTTGCCATCATATGAAAGAGGTGTTTCAAAATGCTGATCAAACTGAATATTTCTATCTTGCATCAATTGGGAAATCTGTGGATTGGGATGAAGTTTTCAAGGATTACTCCTCAGCCGTAGATTGGCCTGCAGTTGCATACTACAAAGAGCTTTCTGATAAATATCCAAATGCAAAAGTCATTCTTGGAATGAGAGATGCAGGCTCTTGGTATAACAGTGCAAGTACAACAATCTATCAAATGTCTCAAAACTTCCCAAAGTGGATCAGGCTCATTATTCCAAGGGCAGATAGACTCTTTAAGATGATTGATAAAACAGTATTTGGAGAGCCATTCTCATATAAATTTGAGGACAAAGAAGCTGCAATCAAAGTTTTCAATGATCATGTTGATGAAGTGAAGAGAAGCATTCCTAAAGAGAGGCTTCTCTTACATTCTGCAAAGGATGGGTGGGAACCGCTTTGTGCATTTTTGGATGTACCAGTTCCAGAAGAGCCCTATCCTTGGGTGAATGATTCGAAGGTATTTGCAAGAAGGCTTGTGTTTATTAAGTTTCTCAATTGGCTTCCACTGATTATCTTGCTTCTAGGATTGGGTTTCTTTATCTGAGCAAGAGATAATCCTATGCTTCTTTCTTGAAAATAAGAATGAATCGACTAGTTTGATCTCGAATGCCTTTCTCAAAAACCATTTGATCCAATGGATCATCAGGATTCTCGTATAGATCTGAATCATCATCAAAATAAAATCCGGCTCTTGAAACCTCCTCGATCACAAATGACTTTTCGATTCTATGAATTGAATGACAATCATCAATTCCATGCCCATCTTTAGCATGATGATCAATAATGCAATATGACCCTCCCTTTTTTAGGGAATCAAAAATATTTTGATTCATTCGCATGCGATCAGATTTTGTCCACACCGTGTCGTGGTATGTCATACAGTTAATAATAATGTCCATATCATCTGGAAAATTTGGATCTTCCATTTCTCCGACTATCGGAATTAGGTTTTCTTGAGGATAGCTTTCTAAGCGTTTCTCTATGGGATTGCCTTTCCATCTTTCAACACTCTGAGGGGCTGTATGCGAATAAACCACTCCACTCTCTTCCAATGCATAAGCAATGATTGCACTAAGATAGCCTCTTCCTGAATTCATCTCACCAATCTTTTGCCCTTCTTTGATCTCAATAAAATGGAGTAAATCAGCAGGTTTTCTGTTTTCATCCCTTTCAGTGTCTGTATCAGGCCTGCTCTTTCCTAGCGCAAGCTTGATTTTCTCGATATCCATGTCAATTAACCTCTCTGAGTATTATTTT
>Ga0208127_1001266_pt1 | contig 12661 bp, 10 predicted proteins | sample ETNtaG_6_FD_185751 | JGI IMG/M metagenome (GOLD analysis project Ga0208127, IMG submission 185751) | Marine microbial and viral communities from oxygen minimum zone, Eastern Pacific Ocean - ETNP201306SV45 (SPAdes) (version 2) | ecosystem: Environmental > Aquatic > Marine > Oceanic ...
TTAAATGTTATTTCAGGGTCAAAAAAAGGTAAAATTATAAAACCAATTACTCCTATAAGAAGTCCTATTAATTTTCCAACAGCAATACGGGTGATGAGGGAAGGGTTTTTAAACATTTTAATAATTTTTAAATTAGGTTATTTATTTTACTAGAGTATATCAACTATTTTAATCATTTATGGGTCAATATCAACTAATTGCTTTTACTCCGTGATATCTAGTTTTTGATTATAAAAACATGTAATAGATGTATAGTATTTTCTGCCGATTAACTATAACTATATTATAGTTTAGTAAGAAGCGCCCTAATGAAAGGCTTGGGGATAAAAAGACATCTGACTAAAAAATGAATCATAAATTAGTACATTCCACTATCATTTTTTTCAGTGCCTACCTTTATTCTCGTCTTGATTCCGGTGCATGAATTTGTTATATAGATATGCTCCGGTAAATGCCCCAAGGACAGCCATTGGAGCGTAAGATTTTGTATCGCGATTACTGGATTGATAAGATGGATCTAGCATATTTTCATTATTTACTACATTATGTTGTGACCGGTAACCAAAAGGTAAATGATTTCTAGATGCACTATTGGCAAAAGAATCTTCAATTGGGTCCGGCATCGTATCATATGGAAATATATCACCATTATCACATGCCTGCCCTGGTTCTCTTAATTTGGATATTTCCTGATCATTGGTTAGCAATTTATTCAGCTTAGAATATTTAAAACTACTTGGCATATATCTATCAATTGAAGACATATCAGTATTAGCACCCTTAGTAATAAGCTTCTCCACAATCTTATAATAAGTTTGCTTTTCTTTATCATTAGCCGTTAAAGAGTATTTACGAGCTGTTATTTGTAAAGCAGTATGTCCGTTGCCATTTGGGATATCGACTATATGAGGATGGTGATCTAAAAAACTATCTACTATTTTAGTACAACCATTTTCTACTGCCTGATGAAAAGCATTATATCGGGCTGAGTCCATTAACAAGACATTGGCTCCTTCTTCAATAAGTTTTTTTGCTATATCGCTTCTTTTATAATAAACCGCTGCAAGTAATGGGGTAATACCGTGATTTGTTACTGAATTCACATTTGCCTTAGATGATAATAAAGCATCAACTAACTCGTTATTTCCTGATTCCACAGCCTGATATAATATGGTCTCGCCATCTATACTTCTAAACTCTGTATCTGCGCCTTGTTTTAATAACATCCTCGCAGTATGATCATAGCCGTTTAAATTGATTGCATTATATAGTAAGAGACCCAACGCATCCCTAGAATATCCTTTTACATCATTTTCAGTTAGCGTTCCTGTAAATAATTTTTGTATTGAAATTTCAAGATTCTTTTGAGCTACAGGTTCTGTTGCACTATACCCCTTAAATAAATCTTTCAAGGCGTCACCTGCTATCTTTAAATCTGCTGCTTTAACCTTCCTAGTTAATATAAGTTCAGATACCATGTTGGGAATAAATTCCTTACGATGCATATTCTTTGGGTACCCATAATCGTTTAAATGTTTTTTTATTGCATTGCTTTCTGGTATCTGTTTATAAGTGTTTTCCGAAATTTGCTGAGTTCCAACAGAATGAAAAATTTCATGTATAATACCTGCTAAGAGAATATCTTCGTCTCCGACACTATCAGGATACATTGAAATAACTGAAAATTCAGTGTTGCTATTAGTTGCATATACTGTACGCCCTCCTTCTGAGTCAGAGTGTCCAGTTCCGCGTAATAAGGTTGTAATTGAATTGGGGTTTTTTAATTTTTCAATAAATGACTTTAATAAGGGAGTAGATTTAGATAATTTATTTATCGCATCATCAACGTTATCTAATAATACTTCCCTGAAATATCCTTGGTTTGATTGCGCAAAGACGTTGTGATTAATATAATCACGCAATAATTCTTTGGCTTGGCTCTTTAGTTGCCTTATCTTTCTTTTATGTTTCTTACTCATCTCTCTCTCCCACCCTGAAGTCGTGTCACATGATAGCATATTTTTAAGATGATTGCAAATCTGATTTAATATATTATCATGGGTGCAAGTAACTAGTTTAAATATGAATAAGAAATTTAGCTCATTATTTGTAATTGCTTTCTTCCTTTATATGCAATTCTTTTCTATATTGCATATGGCAGAGCATGGTTTTGAGGAGCATGATCATAATGGGCAAAACTGTGAAATTTATATTCATACCGAAGAGAGTAAAAAATTACTCGCCAGCGATTCTAAAAAAATAGATTTTCCCTTTTATTATAACTCTTACAACCAATATTTAGTTCCCAAAACCCAATATACTAATAAAACTCAATTATTCTATTCTAGAGCCCCTCCTATTATCTCAGTAAGTTAGGTTTTTTCATTCTGGAATCATATTTCCTGATTTAACTCTGACTTATATTCACCTATAAATATTGATGTTCTGATAGAGGGGCCTGAAATTAGCTATTTTTCTATATTGGCCATCTAGCAGAGAGTGTCTTTTGCTACCCTTAGAAAACTTAAATCAGGGTTGATGAAGGGTATAAAGCCAGATAGATCTGGCGATGTTAACCAATTTTATAAAAAAATGAACAAAAAAAATATTTTGACTGCGGCGTTATTATCGACGTCTATTCTTGTAAATACTGCACATGCAAATGTTAATTCTGAGATTCGCTCCATTAAAAGCGAACTTAATGCAGTAAAAAAACTATATGAGGAACGGATCTCTGATTTAGAGAAAAAACTAAAAGTGACTAATTCTGAGGTTAGTAAAAACTCATTACGTAGTATTTATAGTAATGATTTTAATCCTTCTATAGGGATAGTATTAAATGGTACTTATAGCAACTTCTCCAAAAACACATCTGAAATAGCAGGATTTGCAATTGGTGAAGAAGGAGAAAGAGGAAGAGAGGGGTTCTCTATAGGTGAATCAGAACTTAATTTTTCTTCTAATATCGATGATAAATTCTATGGAAGCGTAACAGCTGCAATAGTTAGAGAAGATGGTTCAGACATAATCGAATTAGAAGAAGCTTATGTTAGAACTACTCCTGGATTAGGTCTACCGACTGGGTTTGAAATAAAAGCAGGTAGAGCATTATGGAAATTAGGATATCTAAATGAACATCATGCACATACAGATGATTTTGCAGATAGGCCTTTACCTTATAGAGTGTTCCTAAATAAAGCATTTAACGATGATGGAGTGCAATTATCTTATGTTCTTCCAACAAGTTTTTATACTGAAATAGGAGGAGGTAGTTTTGTAGGTGATGATTTCCCTTTTGGTAGTGGAGATGGAACCAGTAATTACTCTGCATTTTTAAGAGTAGGAGGTGACATAGGTACAAAGCAGAACTGGCGTATCGGAGCTTCTGTATTATCAGGAGAATCTAAAGCTGGTAGAGTTACTAACGAAACTACAGTAACATTTACTGGTAATACTGACCTTTTTGTTGCAGATTTACGTTATAATTTTGCACCGACTGGAAATGCTAAGAATCAAGAGTTTACTCTTCAAGGGGAATATTTCTACCGTGATGAAGATGGAACCTATAATGATACTAATGCAGGTTCAGGAGATGTAATATTTGATGATAACAATTCAGGATTTTACACTCAAGCAACCTATAAATTTAAACCTCAATGGAGAGCTGGACTAAGATATAGTAAATTATTTAGTAGCGATACTCCAACTGGTTTAGCAGGTAGCGTGCTTGATGCAAATGATCATGATCCAGAAACATATTCTACTATGATAGATTGGACCAATAGTGAGTTCAGTAGAATTCGTTTCCAATATAATCATGAAGAATTATCTAGAAACAATCATGACAATCAAGTGATGATACAGTATGTCATGAGTTTTGGAGCTCATTCTGCTCATAAATATTAGGGTAGGGAGATGAACAAAATTATACTGATAGTAACTTTTGTTTTGATCTCATTTCAGGCTAATGCGCAGGTAAATATTTTTGCCTGCGAGCCTGAATGGGAGTCTTTGGCGCTTGAAATAGGTGGTAAAAATGTTAAAACCGTTTCTGCTACCAATGCCCAGCAAGACCCTCATTATATAAGAGCAAAACCTAGTTTAATTGCTAAAATTAGAAAGGCAGATCTACTAATTTGTTCAGGAGCTGAATTAGAAGTAGGATGGCTTCCAATATTACTTTCTCATGCTAAAAGAACTGTGCAGCATGGAAATATAGGATTTCTAATGGCATCAGAATTTGTAGAGACTATTGAAAAACCAACAAATGTGAGTAGGGCAAATGGAGATCTACATATAGAGGGAAATCCTCATATACATCTTGACCCATATAATATTTTACTTGTGGCCAAGGAAATCAATAATCGTTTACAAAAAATTGATCCAAAAAATAGTAAAACCTATCAAAATAATTATGCTAGCTTTTCTAAGAAATGGAATAATGCCATAAAAGGATGGGAAAGAAAAATAGTAACACTAAGAAATATGGGAATAGTTGTACATCATAAAAGTTTTAGCTATTTAATTAAATGGATGAAACTAAATGAAGTAGCAACTCTCGAGTCAAAACCTGGTATTGCTCCTACTTCCGGCCATTTGAGGGAAATATTGGTAAAACTGGACAAGCAGTCAGCCCAATTTATTATTAGAACTCCTTTTGACTCAACCGATGCAAGTCAGTGGTTAAATAAAAAAACTGGTATAAAAGAATTAGTTCTGCCATTTACAATAAATGGGAATACAGAAAGTACGAACTTATTTCTTCTTTTTGACAGCACAATTAACTTGTTAATGGGTAAAACGTCATGATATCAATGGAGATGATAGAAATTATCATTCCTGCAATACTAATAGGGGTTTTTATATCCTTTACCCACGGGTTATTTGGAATAAAAATCCTAAAAAGAGGTATAGTATTTATTGACCTTGCAATTGCACAGATTGCAGGGTTAGGACTCATTATTGCTAATATGATATTTCCTGAACATCAGTGGTCATATCAGTTTATTGCCCTATTTTTTGCAATAAGTAGTAGTTTATTTTTTTATTATATAGAAAAAATTGCGCCCGATATTCAAGAAGCAATTATCGGGTGTAGCTTTATTTTTGCTGCATCACTTAGTATTTTATTTCTTGCTAATCATGCTCACGGAGGAGATGAAATAAAATATTTGTTATCAGGACAGATATTATTTGTAACTATGACAGAAGTCATATTGCATGCACCAATTTATATAATCATAACTATCATCTGGTTCGTAAAACCAAATTTTAGATCTGGCATAGGTTTTTATTTATGTTTTGCCATACTGATTACCTCATCAGTACAATTAGTGGGTGTTTATGTAGTGTTTGCAAGTCTCATACTACCTGCAATTTGCGCAAGAAATCATAAAAGCCCAATAATAGCTGCATGGTTATGTGGTATAGCGGCAGTAATTATGGGAATGATATTTTCGATTATTCTTGATCTCCCTAGCGGTCCATTATTAGTTGTGTCATATGTGTTAACTGCAACTATAATTACATTCTATACATCTAATACCAAGCATCTATAAATCTCCATTTACTATTTGTCTTTTTAAGCGTAAATCAGCAAGTTGATGGTAGCACGATTAGTGAATAACTAAAAACATTATTGCATTTCCTCTAAGCAAATTAATCAAAAGGCCTTTTTTATTTTTTTCAGCAATCTTGAATAATTCTTCAGGAGTAGAAATTTTGATTTTATTTACTGCAAAAATTATATCACCTTTTTTGAGACCCGCTCTGTAAGCCGGGCTATTATGAGCTATCTCAACAACAACTACTCCATTTTTATTTGCTTTAAATGTGACCCCTTTAACTAACGCTAGTTTTGAGGATTTTACTCCGTTATTAGAAGATATTTCACCAATTTTTCCGATTTTAACACTTACAGAAATAAACTCCCCTTCTCTTAATAATCGAATTTTTACTTCATCGCCAACTCTTAAAGTTCCAATCGCATTTCTTAAATCAGAAGAATTACTAACCTTATTACCATTAACCAGTAAAATAATATCTCCTGGTTTAATACCAGCTTTTTCTGCTGGGGACTCTTCAGCTACATTCACAACCAATGCACCTTCTGTGATATCTATATTCATTACCTCAGTTATTTCAGGAGTAAGATCTTGAATTTGAACACCTATTCTTCCTCTTTCTACTTTTCCATGTTCAATTAACTGATTCATAACAGAACGTGCCATATTGGTTGGAATTGCAAACCCTATACCAACATTACCACCGCTTTTTGATAATATAGCTGTATTAATCCCGATTAATTCACCTTTAAGATTTATCAAAGCCCCCCCAGAATTTCCAGGATTAATTGATGCATCAGTTTGAATAAAATTTTCATACCCATCTATTCCTAATCCGCTTCTGCCTAGAGCACTTACTATACCGGAAGTAACAGTATGACCTAGTCCAAATGGGTTACCAATTGCAATGACAAAATCCCCTACTTCGAGATTACCTGAATTACCCAATTTCACTTCAGCAAGATCTGCTTTATCAACCTGCAAAACTGCAATATCAGTTTCTACATCAGTACCTATTAATTTTGCTTCTAACCTAGTATTATTTAGTAAGGTAACATATATTGTATCTGCATTTTTAACCACATGATTATTGGTTAATATATAACCGTTCTTACCATCAACAATCACTCCAGAACCAATAGACTGGGTTTCTTGTTCTGCCATATAATTGGGATTATTATGTCTAAAAAACCTTTGAAAAAATGGATCCTGGAAAAAAGGATTGTTTTGTACTTTTACCGTTCCTTTAGTTGAGATATTTACTATTGCTGGTGTCAGATTTTTTAAAATTGGAGCTAATGAAGGTATCGTATCACCTTCTTTTGTAGGTAAGGCAGATAGGCTAGCATCTCTATTTAACTTTTCATTTATTGGCGTGACAAGAGTAGTTTTTTCGGATGCTTTATTCGTCTTAACCGAAGACCATATGGCAAAGGATGCCATAGAAAATATTAAAAAGTTATAAATAACAAAAATAATAATTTTATTTGTAGACATTGTGGACAAATTATTAAATTAAAATACCAATCTTTATCATTAATTTATTATCGAAAATCATCTTTTCAAGATGGTTCTCTAAAGATATTTTTCCATAACAAAATTAGTCAATTTCTGATCTCCCAGTTTAACGCTTTGTTGCTTTACTAATGTAAAATCTTGCTTTTCAAAGAATGGTCTTGCTGTGATGCTAACTTCCGCATAAAGGCGTTTAATGTTGTTCTGGTTAGCAAATTCTTCTACTGTTTCTAACAATTTCTTACCTATTCCAATATGGGTAAATTTGTGATGACAGTAAAAACAATCAATATGTCCATTGTTTTCAAATTCTAAAAATCCAACTATTTTTTTATCAATGGTTGCAACAAATGGTAAAATCTTTTCCCATTTTTGCATACTAGAAGAAGGGTCTAAAGATGATTTAGGGGCCCAAGCATTTATTTGCTGATGGGAGTAATCGTTACTACAAATATTATGAATAGTATGATAATAAATCTCAGCTAAATATTTACTATCCCCCTTTTCGTATCTTCTTATTACTATATTTCTTGTAGATCCCATAATTTTTTATATAGGCTTTTTTTGTTTTTTAATAACGCATCATGAGTTCCCTCTTCAGCAATTTTTCCTTTATCAATGACAATAATTCTATCCATATGCTTTAGGGTCGAAAGGCGGTGCGCAATAGCTATTACTGTTTTTGATTTATCTTCTATTAAGATATTTAAACTTTCTTGTATGATGTTTTCTGTTCTCGAATCAAGAGAACAAGTTGCTTCATCTAAAATTAATATAGGAGCATCTTTTAAGATAGCTCTAGCTATTGCGATTCTTTGTCTTTGTCCGCCAGATAATTTAATTCCCCTTTCTCCTACCAAGGTATTATATCCTTCTTTTAATCCTGTTATAAATTCATGAATATGAGCTTTTTTTGCTGCTTCTATGATTTCTTTTTTGCTAGCATTAATTTTGGCATAGCCGATATTTTCTGCAATTGAACGGTGAAATAGTAGAGTATCTTGTGGGATAAGTGCAATCTGACTACGCAGCGAATCTGAACTAACATCATAAATACTCTGATCATCAATTAAGATATCTCCTCTTGTTATATTAAAATTTTTTAGTAGTAATGAAGTAAGTGTAGATTTTCCAATACCGGAATGACCCACTAGACCTATTTTTTCTCCAGCTTTTATATTAAGAGTTAGATTATTAAAAATACTATTTCCATCCTCAAATGAAAAAGAAATGTTTTTGAAATTAATATTTCCTTTTATGATTTTTAATTTTTTAGCATTGTGTTTATCTATTTTGCTTTGAGGTCTTTCTAGAATCGAAAATGAAGATTTAAAATCTCCCATTTTACCTATAAAATCCCCTATCTCACTAACTAAGATCCAAATATTGTCTACTACAAAATATGTGACCGTCATAACAAACACAAAATCTCCTGTAGTGATCACTCCTATTCTTCTTAGATGTATCATAAATATAAAAAGAGATATAAGCATAGTTGCATAAAGAGAGATACCTACATATGCCATTTTTAATTCATATTTAATCCATGCATAGTCTTTTTGGGCTGTATTATTTTTGAGAAACCCGTCCACTTGTTTTAGTTCCCTGTTACGAGATGCAAATGAAAACAAAGAAAAAATATTAGTAACATTATCGGCAATGAGTCCCATAGCCTTATGCTGAGAGTCCGTGGTCTCTTTAGCAAGTTTACTTACCTTAAAAGACATCTTTATCATTATCCCAAAAAAAACTACGCACCAAAGTGCCATAAATAGAAATAATTGAAAATTTATGAAACCAAGCGCAATGATTGTCACAAAGATTTCACAAATGGGATTAGTTAAACGGTGATGAATCCCGAACCATAAATTATTATATCCAGCTACAATTCCTTTAATCTTACTCACAATTGAGCCACTATGAGTGTTTTGAAAAAAATCATAAGAATGATTCTGAACATAGTCATATGCTTTCGCAGTAATATCAGCTCTTACAAAAGGCTGTGATTTCATCCATGCATAATGACTTGTTCGCCATACAATTTCCAATATTAAGATTGCCCCTATATAGATCGAAATTGGGTATAGTAAATCAATATATTTGGGAATCACACTACTAGTAAAACTATCAACAATTAATTTTACAGCATAACTATTTGTAACCTTATAAAAAGACCCAACAATCGGGGCCTGCAACATTAATATATACCACCACTTATAGGGCTTGATTGATTGCCAAAGAAATTGAAACATATTTTTTAGAATTATAACAGGTTCAGGATGAAGTAAATAAACCTAACCAATAACAAGATCTGAAAATTTGTATGGATCTTGTATAATAGTTACGATATGCGCCTGCTGTTAGAAAGTAAACACAAAAAATTAGGGTATCTGCAATCTACCTTTGATAGCTGCCATAATTGCTCTATTAACTTTTCTTCTTCTTGATATAATTTCATAAATTTTGTGATTTTCTTCGTTTTCTATATTACGAATTCGTAAAGCAAGGCCTGATGATTCTTTTTGAATTGGCCCCTTAGGAAATAAGATATCTGTACCCATTATTTGGGATTTTTTAATATGAGTATCGGGAGTGAGGAATAACACTCCAATATTGGTATTAAATGACATTATGTTTTCTGATTCGTGATTTAAATAAGATATAAAATTCTTGTTAGATATATTGCTATAAGAGAATAATTTGTTTGCAATATTCTTGGTCTCTTGGCCGATGATTTGATTTTTATTAGAAGATATGACTTGATTTAAAATTTCCTTCTTTTTTTGCATAATTTTACCTCACCACATAAGTTAATTTGTGGTGTTATCATACCATAATTTCATAACAAGGTCAAACCATAACAAGAAAAAATTTTGCTTTTTTCTTAATAATACCATTGTGGGTGGTATTATTAAATACCCTCCTTAAGTATAGAGAAACTGGGTTATGCCCTAAAATTAAGTGGTTTTATAATTATATTTCATATATGGTTTTTGGCATTTGTTTTTAATGACGCTTTTATATAAAATTTACCTAGGTTGATAGAAGGTATAAAGACAGACTCACGTGGCGATCTGAGACGACTTAAAGAAAAATAAAAAATGAAGAATAAAAAAATTTTTATTACTGGTATTGCTGGATTTATTGGATTTTCTTTAGCTAAGAAAATTTCTGATCAATATCCTGATGTCCAGATTATAGGAATAGATAATCTAAATGATTATTATTCAGTAAAGTTAAAACTGGAACGCCTTAAAGAGTTAAAAAAATATGAGAATATTTCTTTTCTTGAAGGTGATATATCAGACCTAGATTTTCTGACTAAGACTTCTTCAACGCATAGAGATATAGAATTGATATTTCATTTTGCTGCCCAAGCAGGAATTAGACATTCTATAGAAGAGCCCTTAAAATATGTTTCGAGTAATTTAATGGGTCAGGTATGTATTTTAGAATTTGCCAAATCATTACCCAATTTAGAAAAAATTATTTATGCAAGCTCATCTTCAGTTTACGGTAATCACAAAGAAACTCCTTACAAAGAATCTTTGCCTATAGAAAAACCATTATCGCTATATTCTGCCACTAAACAAGCAGATGAATTAATTTGCAGCAGCTATAGTAGGTTATTTAACATACCAATGATAGGCCTCAGGTTATTTACAGCATATGGACCCTATGGCCGGCCGGATATGGCAATATATAAAATTGCTAACTTAATCAAAAATAACAAAATAGTAGAACTAGTTGGGGAAGGAAAAATTACAAGAGATTTTACCTATATTGATGATATAACCAGTGCCGTAATATCAGCTGCAAATTATACTCCAGAAAAAGATGAATCAGGGTTCCAAAATGAAATTTTTAATTTAGGATCTGGTAAAAAGATCGATTTAAATCAGGTGACTTCTTTAATAGAAAAATACTTAAATATTGACGCAAAAATTAAATATATAAAAACCCATGCATCAGATATGCAAAACACATTGGCTGATATTTCTAAAGCTGCAAAATATCTAGATTATTTTCCTAAAATAGAGATAGATCAAGGAATAAAGTATTTTGTGGATTGGTATATTAATCAGAAATGAATTTCATAATTCCAACTAAAATCGCTAGCATGAAAACAAAAGCCTTACTTCCTATAAAACTAAATTCATTTGGCTTTAGTTATTTGCTTATTGTAATAACTATTCCTTTGTTTCTGATCACAAGAAATATAGCTTCTTTATCCTATGATTTTTATATTTGGCAAGTAACTTTTATTATGGGGATTGCGCTTTTAGGTATAAAAAACACATATAATGAAAACACTCCTGCATTTAGTATAATTATTAGGGCAACAACTTTTATTGCGCTTTTTTCTCTTATATTGAGATATAAATATTTTGATGCCTTTGTGCCTATTAAAAGCGATTTATCTGCGTTCCTAATGATGATAGTAGAGCTTGTTGTTATTATAGTAGGAATATTAGGAATTAGATCCAGGCCCTCACTAACAATTGTGCCGATTTACTATTTCGTTTTAAAAAAGGAATTATTTTTTCAACATACCAATATCAAAAGCGACTATGCAGATTGGAGCATAGTAATGGATGTAGGAATATTTATACTACTTGCTCTTATTATTAAAAATATTGCTTTCATTTTATTATCTAAAACCTCACTGCTTAAAACGAGCGCATTATTTAAGGACAACGAAACCACCAAAAAATCTAGCTCCAGTAAGCTGCAAATTCTAGATATCATAGTATTATTTGCTATTGCATTACATTTTAGCAATTACTTTTATTCAGGCCTTGAGAAAGTGCTAATAGGGCGCGGGTTATTCTACTGGGCATTTCAGAATCATACTTATAATTTAATCTTGGCTGCAAATGAGATGAGTGCATATCCGCTAGCATTTAGCGAATCTTTAGCTCATTTTGTGCTGAAGCTCATGAAAACCATTTTTATACCCCTAAATCTTTTTGTACTTTTCATACAATTAATAGCAATCATTGCCATTACTAGGATTAAATGGATAATAATAATTACCTTGTTATATGATTTAATGCATATATCTATTTTTCTAGTAACAGGAATATTTTTCTGGAAATGGATTATTTTTAATTTGGCAGTAGTATTTGCTTTAAGGCATTTAAAGGATGTTATCCTTTCTAGGAAAGTAAAAACGTTACTAGTTATAACCGTCATTGTTGCACCTTTAATCTGTAATATTATGCTTCTTGCCTGGATTGATACGCCGTCAGTTGAAGTCACTAAGGTTTATGCAGTTGATGATCAGAATATTGAATATGAAATTCCGTATAGCTATTTTTTAAGCGAAATAACTCTTAAATTATCACAACATAGATTTGTAAAAAATAGTGCAGATTATAGTGACCAGGGACATTATAAGGGAGTTATGTCCATGGGCGCTATCTCAACTAGAGGTAAGCATGAAATTGCAAATAATTGCAAACTACCAACCGGGGAAGAAAGTAAATATCATGAAAGTTTTGCAGATGGTAATATAGAAAGAGTAGTAAAAAATTATCATAATTATGTTTTATCAAAAGCTAATGATAAAGGAGTTTATA
>Ga0208127_1001270_pt1 | contig 12629 bp, 8 predicted proteins | sample ETNtaG_6_FD_185751 | JGI IMG/M metagenome (GOLD analysis project Ga0208127, IMG submission 185751) | Marine microbial and viral communities from oxygen minimum zone, Eastern Pacific Ocean - ETNP201306SV45 (SPAdes) (version 2) | ecosystem: Environmental > Aquatic > Marine > Oceanic ...
AGTCTGCATTTGTTCCAACTTTTAATGATTCATAATATTCGTATAAATTAATACCACTTTCATTGAAAATCATTTTTTTGGTATTCGAAATAGCGATTACCCTTAACTTTAATTTAAGTTTTTCTTTTAGGTACTCTGATTGTTGATTTATTTGATTTAATAATTTTGATCCAACATTTCCAATTCCAATAACAAAAAGATTAATCTGTTTAGTGTTTTTTTCAAAAAATCTTTCATGAAGAGTATTTAAAGCTTTTTTTACATCCTTTTTTTCAATAACAGCAGTTATGTTTCGTTCTGAGGATCCTTGAGAAATGGCTTTAACGTTAATGTTGTTTTTACCAAGTGAGCTAAACATTTTTCCGCTTATTCCTTGATGATTTTTCATTTTATCACCAACAAGAGCTATAATTGAAAGGTTGTTTTCTATTAAGCATGGATTTAAAATTGAATTTTCAATTTCATATTTAAATGCCTCATCTACAATTTTTTTAGCTTTATCTGCTTCAGATTCTTTAATTCCAATACATATTGAGTGTTCTGAAGAGGCTTGTGTTATCATAATAATATTAATGTTATTATTTGAAATTTCTTCGAATAATTTTTTTGAAAATCCTGGAATTCCAACCATTCCACTTCCCTCAATTGTAACAAGAGCTATTTTTTCAATATGACTTATTCCTTTAATTACGGAATCGCTTTTGGAGTTTTCACTTATTATTGTTCCTTTAGCCTTAGGGTCAAAAGTGTTTTTAATGTTTACAGGAATATTTTTACTCATTACGGGTTTCACCGTAGGAGGGTACAAAACTTTTGCTCCAAAATGTGACAATTCCATGGCTTCTTTGTATGTAATCTGTCCAATAGGAAATGATTGTTTAACATGGTCAGGATTTGCTGTATAAATTCCGCTTACATCAGTCCATATATCTAAATTACTAGCATTAGTAATAGAAGCCATAATTGATGCTGTAAAATCTGATCCTCCTCTGCCTAAAGTAACATTATTGCCAAAATTATCTCTGGCAATAAAACCAGGCATAATAATTATTCTACTATTTGAATTATTGTAAAACTCTTCCCATTTTCTTTTAGTTAAATCATAATCTATTTGAACTGAACCAAGCTTTATTAGTTTTGTTGTAATAATCTCTCTTGAATCTTTTATAATAGAATCAAAACCTCTTTTTTGCGAAATTTTTCCAATAATTTGATATGATAATAGTTCTCCAAAACCGGAAATATTATTATATGTTTTTGAACTGAACTCTTTAAGATTAAAAACTCCCTCTAATACATTGTCGAGTTCATTAAACTTTTTTTGAACAAAGCTTAAAATTTCACTTTGGTTTTTTATTTCAAATAAACTAGAACAAATTTTTAAATGATCATCTAATAATGATTGAAATAAAGTTTTGTAGTTTGAATCCCTTTTACTTGCAAGTCTTCCGCATTCAATTAACTTATCGGTTGTTTTTCCAAAAGCAGAGAAGATTACAATTATGTTGGAATCGTAATCTTTTAATATATCTAGAACCTTTTCAATGTTTTTTGCATTTGAAATTGATGATCCTCCAAACTTTAAAACTTTCATTTAAAATATATCCTTAGTTAGAAGATGCAAAATTATGTTATAACACCAGTTTTATAACAATAAATTATAAATAATTAAATTATTTTATGAAATCAGTAGAATGATTAGAAATAAATGATAATTTGTTAATAAAATTGAATTATGCTAAACTATTAGTTAACAATAATTAGTTCAGAACTACTTTTATTGCAATCTATTTTAATTTTACTTCCTTCTTTTATATTTGATTTAACAATTTCTTCAGCTATTAGATCTTCAACATAATTTTGAATAGCTCTCTTTAGAGGTCTTGCCCCATATTTTTTGTCAAACCCTTTTTCACATAAAAAGTTTGTTGCTTTGGATGTAATGTTAATTTCATAGCCAAGATCTTTTAATCTATTTTTAAGTTTATTAAGCTCAATATTTATTATTTTTTTAATATCATCTTTTTCTAAACTATTAAAAACAACTATCTCATCAACTCTATTCAAAAACTCAGGTGAAAATGCCTTTTTTAGTGATTTCTCAATGGTACTTTTGATATTTTTTTCTTCTTGAGACTTCATGGCTTCAGTTCCAAAACCAACACCATTTCCAAAATCTTTTACTTGTCTTGCTCCAAGATTAGATGTCATAATAATGACAGTATTTTTAAAATCAACTTTTCTTCCCAAGCTATCAGTAAGAGATCCTTCATCTAGTACTTGAAGCAACATATTGAAAATATCCGGATGGGCCTTTTCTACTTCGTCAAGTAATATAACACTGTAAGGTTTTCTTCTAACTTTTTCTGTTAATTGTCCACCTTCTTCGTAACCAACATATCCAGGTGGTGCTCCAATTAATCTAGAAACAGCAAATTTTTCCATATATTCACTCATGTCAATTCTGATCAATGAATCAGAACCATTAAAAAGTTCTGAGGATAAGATTTTCGCGAGCTGTGTTTTACCAACTCCAGTTTGACCTAAGAAAATAAAAGATCCGATTGGTTTGTTTGGATCCTTAATGCCAGCTCTGTTACGTTGAATGGCTTTTACAACTTTTTTTACTGCTTCTTCTTGACCAATAACTTTCCCTGAAATGTTTTTGTCTAGATTATTAAGCTCTTTTAGCTCAGCTTTTGCAATTTTATTAACAGGAATGCCAGTAATCATTGAAACAACTTCAGAAATATCATTTTCATCAACTGTTTCCCTATGCATTTTAAGTTCCTCTTGCCATTTTTCTTGTGCAATTAATAAATCTTTTTCGATTCTTTTTTCGTCGTCTCTAAGTTTTGCTGCTTCCTCATATCTCTGCTTCTTGACAACTTCATTTTTCTTATTTCTAACTTCTTCAAGACTAAGTTCAAGATTTACGATATTTTTTGGAACATCCATATTAGTGATATGAACTCTTGATCCAGCTTCATCCATTGCATCTATAGCTTTATCAGGAAGAAATCTGTCAGAAATATATCTGTCAGTTAACTTTACACATGCTTCAAGAGCTTTGTCAGTAAAATTTACATTATGATGAGATTCGTATTGATCTTTAATGTTTCTTAAAATTTCTAAAGTTTCGTCAACAGTTGTAGGCTGAACAATAATTTTTTGAAATCTTCTTTCTAATGCTCCATCTTTTTCGATGTATTGTCTGTATTCATCAAGGGTTGTAGCTCCGATACATTGAATTTCACCTCTCGCGAGTGCAGGTTTAAACATATTTGATGCATCTAAACTACCAGTAGCTCCTCCAGCTCCTACAATAGTGTGAATTTCATCAATAAAAAGAATGATGTCGTCATTTTTTTCGATTTCATTCATTACTGCTTTCATTCTTTCTTCAAATTGTCCTCTGTATTTTGTTCCAGCAACAATACTTGCAAGATCTAATGTTACTACTCTTTTATTGTAGAGTATTCTTGAAACCTTTTTTTGAATTATTCTTAAAGCTAAACCTTCAGCTATTGCTGATTTACCAACTCCAGGTTCTCCAATAAGCAATGGGTTGTTCTTTTTTCTCCTGCTTAGTATTTGAGAAACTCTTTCTATTTCTTTTTCTCTTCCAATAACAGGGTCTAATTTCCCAGAATTTGCCATTGCGGTTAAATCCCTTCCAAAGTTATCCAAAACAGGTGTTTTAGATTTAGTTTTTGATTTAGATTCGGATTTTATAGTAAATGGATTTTCTTCAATAGGCCCTTCGTTTTCTTTGGAATCATCCGGGAAAGTTTCTGAGGATGGTAAATTTGTGTAATCATCGTTAGATTCAGTCAGCATATATTTAAACTGTTCTTTTACAGTTTCATAGTCTAGCTGTAGTTTAATAAGTAATTTAGTGGTTGGATCATTTTCATTTCTTAAAATACATAAAAGAAGATGAGCTGTATTGATAGATTTTCCCTGAAATAACTTAGCCTCTAAAAAAGTTGTTTTTAGAGCTCTTTCAGCTTGTCTGGTTAAGTGTAAGTTTTTTTTGTGATTTTGATTAAAATCATTAATCGGATTCGGCGGGCTTAGTATTTCTACTTTTTTTCTTAAATAATCTAAATCTATTTCAAGTGAATTTAGAATGTTTATAGCTTTACCACCTCCGTCTCTCAACATACCAAGAAGTAAGTGTTCAGTTCCGATGAAATCGTGACCTAATCTTAACGCTTCTTCTTTGCTGTATGTAATTACGTCTTTTACTCTCGAAGAAAAATTATCATCCATGCGAAAAATTTACTTATTAGTAAATAGACAAAAAAAATTTTTTAATTGCAAGTTTTTTTTGATGACTTTATTGTGCATTAATATCTTTTTTTTGTTAATAAAATATCTAAAAAAAGACACATATTTTGATAAAAAAATATGAGGTATCGTTATATTTGTTAAGATGTAACTAACATAATAAAAATAATTATGAGTGAAGGAGAAAAATTGATCCCAATTAACATTGAAGAAGCTATGAAATCAGCATACATCGATTATTCGATGTCTGTTATTGTTTCAAGAGCCCTTCCAGATGTAAGAGACGGTCTTAAGCCTGTTCACCGACGAGTTCTTTATGGAATGCACCAATTGGGCCTCAGAGGATCAAGTAAATTTAAAAAGTCAGCTTTTATTGTAGGAGAAGTATTAGGAAAATATCATCCGCATGGAGATTCATCGGTTTATGATACTATGGTAAGAATGGCTCAAGAGTGGAGTTTAAGATATCTTATGGTAGATGGCCAGGGTAATTATGGTTCTGTTGATGGTGACAGTCCTGCAGCGATGAGATATACTGAAGCCAGAATGCAAAAAATCTCTGAGGAAATGGTGGCTGATTTAGATAAAGACACTGTTGATCACCAATTGAATTACGATGATTCTATAATGGAACCTACCGTTCTTCCAACTAAAATTCCTAATCTATTAGTAAATGGTGCAAGTGGAATTGCTGTTGGTATGGCTACTAACATGCCTCCTCATAATTTGACAGAAGTAATTGACGGAACTGTTGCTTACATTGAAAACAACGATATAGAGATTGAAGAGTTGATACAGTTTGTTAAGGCACCAGATTTTCCAACTGGTGGTATCATTTATGGTTATGATGGAGTAAAACAAGCTTTTGAGACAGGTAGAGGTAGAGTAGTAATGAGAGCAAAGGCAGAAATTGAAGAAGTAGCTGGAAGAGAATGTATTATAGTAACCGAAATTCCTTATCAAGTTAATAAAGCAGAAATGATAAGAAAAACTGCTGAAATGATTAATGATAAAAAAATTGAAGGAATTTCAACTATCAGAGACGAATCAGATAGAAAAGGAATGAGAATAGTTTATGTATTAAAAAGAGATTCAGTTCCTAATGTCGTTTTAAATACATTATTTAAACACACTCAGCTTCAATCATCTTTCAGTGTTAACAACATCGCTCTTGTAAAAGGAAGACCACAGCTTTTAAATCTAAAACAGATGATCGGACACTTTGTTGATCACAGACATGAAGTGGTTGTCAGAAGAACAAAGTTTGAATTAAAAAAGGCCGAGGAAAGAGCACATATTTTAGAAGGTTTAATAATAGCTTCAGACAATATTGACAAAGTAATTTCTTTAATAAGATCATCATCAAATGCCGATGAAGCAAAATCTAAATTAATTTCTGAGTTTAAATTGAGTGAAATACAGTCTAAAGCGATTGTAGAAATGCGTTTAAGACAATTAACAGGACTCGAGCAAGACAAGTTAAGAGGAGAATTTGACGATTTAATGAAAACTATAAAAGATCTGAAAGATATCTTAGATAGTGAATCTAGAAGAATGGATATTATTAAAACCGAACTTTTAGAAATGAAAGAAAAGTATGGTGATGAAAGAAGATCTGAAATTGAGTATGCTGGAGGTGATTTAAGCATGGAAGACATGATTCCAAATGAAAAAGTTGTTATTACTATTTCAAATGCTGGATACATCAAAAGAACTCCTCTAGTTGAATATAAAACACAAAATAGAGGTGGAGTTGGACAAAGAGGCTCAACAACAAGAAATGAAGATTTTCTTGAACATTTATTTGTTGGAACTAATCATCAGTACATGTTATTTTTTACTCAAAAAGGAAAATGTTTTTGGATGAGAGTCTTCGAAATTCCAGAGGGTAGTAAAACTTCCAAAGGAAGAGCAATGCAAAATTTAATAAATATTGAACAAGATGATGAGGTTAAAGCATTTATTTGCACTCAGGACCTTAAAGATGAAGATTATATTAATAGTCATTATGTTATAATGGCTACTAAGAAAGGTCAAGTTAAAAAAACATCTTTAGAACAATACTCAAGGCCTAGATCAAATGGAATAAATGCTATTACCATAAAAGATAATGATGAACTCCTTGAAGCTAAACTTACAACAGGAAATTCACAAGTTTTAATTGCTGTAAAGTCAGGAAAATGTATCAGATTTGAAGAAAGTAAGACTCGTCCAATGGGAAGAAACGCGTCTGGAGTTAGAGGTATTAGATTGAAAGACGATTCTGATGAAGTTGTTGGAATGATTTCAGTTAACGATATGGACAGTGATATTTTAGTTGTTTCTGAAAATGGTTACGGTAAAAGATCTAGTCTTGAAGACTATAGAATGACTAACAGAGGAGGTAAAGGAGTTAAAACAATATCTATTACTGATAAGACAGGTCAGTTGGTAACTATAAAAAATGTTTGTGATGGTGATGATTTAATGATCATTAATAAATCAGGTATAGCAATAAGAATGGAAGTATCGTCCCTAAGAGTAATGGGAAGAGCCACACAAGGAGTCAAGTTGATAAATTTAAAAGAAAGTGATTCTATTGCTGCCGTTGCAAAGGTTGTCAATGACGATGAGGATGTTTCCGATCTTGATGAGATAGATGTGGTAGAAACTAACGAAGAAGAAAACGAAAACTAATATTAATTATTTAATAATGAGACACATATTATATACTCTAATTTTAATTTCTTCCATTTCATATGGTCAGAAAAAAGAGTTAAAACAGGCACAAAAGCTTATTGATCAGGAATTTTATTCAGAAGCATTAAATGTACTTAACACCAATAAAGATTTTATTTTAAGTTCAGATAAAAAATATCATGCTCAATATTATTTTCTTAATGGATGGGCTTTAAAAGAGAATTCTGATTATTTAGCATCTGTTAACTCTTTGAAGAAATCAATGGAAATTGAAAGATCTTTAAGGCAAAAAAAATATATTGAAAATGCTAATATTTTAATGCAACAAGCTGAAGCTGATCTTGTTAATTCTGCAGTTGAAGATAATAAAAACGGAAATTTTAAAAGTGCTTCCGTAAAACTGTATGATGCTTATTTAATGAATCCGGAAAAAGATGATAATATAAATTATTTATATTTTTCAGCATCAAGTGCAGTTAACTCAAAAGATTATGACACAGCTCTTGAGTATTATGCAAAACTTAAAGATATGGGTTACACTGGTGTTGTTTCTGAATATTTTGTAACACCTGTAGAAACTAATATTGAGGAAAAAGTTTCTGAAACAGAATACAATTTATTTAAAAATTCTAAAGATTATACAAATCAAAGAGTTGGTAAAACTGAATCTAGACTACCTGAAATTGTCAAAAACATAGCTCTAATCTACGTTCAAAAAGGAGAAGTTGATTTAGCAATATCTGCAATAAAAGAAGCTAGAGCTATCAACCCTGACGATGTTAATTTATTGCTTTCTGAAGCAGATCTTTACATCAAATTAGGCGATAGAGAAAAATTTAAAGAACTTATGAAATTAGCTGTTCAAAAAGATCCAGACAATGCAATTCTTTATTACAATTTAGGTGTAATTAATGGTGAACAAGGAGAATTTGATGAAGCTAAAAAATTCTATTTAAAATCACTTGAGTTAGACCCTAGCTATACAGCAACCTATTTAAATCTAGTTGGTTTGATATTAGAGGGAGAGGGACCAATTGTTGAAGAAATGAATAAATTGGTCACATCCAGAAAAGCTAGCGATCTTGATAAGTACGATCAACTTGAAGAAAAAAGAGTTGGACTTTACAAAGAATGTTTACCTTATCTTGAAAAATTGATTGAGATTGACCCTGCTAATATCGAAGCAATTAAAACGGCAAAAAATATATACTATACAATTGACGATATTGACAATTTTAAATTGATGAATGCTAAATTAAAAGAACTGGAAAATTAGTAGTACCTGACAGTTTTTATGAGTTTATGGGATATTTTATTTGTTTCAACATTTAATATCCCATTTTTTTTTAGAAAATCTATTCTGACTTTTCCAAAAGCATGAATTATTTTTTTATTTTTTAAAATAATTCCCACATGTGTCACTTTTTTTTCTCCAAAAAAAGCTAAATCACCTTCCTCTATTGAACTAAAATCAATTTCTTTTCCTTGATTCGCCTGTTGGTTTGCATCTCTTAGAATGTTTATGCCATTAATCTTAAAAACCATCTGAGAAAATCCTGAACAATCTATTCCATTATGAGTTTTTCCTCCCCATAAATATGTAGTATTTAAATATTTCATAGCAGTTTGTGCTATTGTCGTCTGTTTTTGATTGTATGGTTTATTTAAACTATGATTTAAAGCCTTAGTTGAACTTATTTTAGCTCCGATACTTAATAGCATTTTTCCATCTAAGGTTTCAATTTCTTTTGAAATTTCTTGAAGTAAAATAGGTTTAGTATTCAATATATTATCAAAAGTATCTTTTGAAATTTCAAAAAATTGTGAATAATTAATCCAGCCTTTATAATTGTCATCACTAATTTCAATGTGATACCACTTTTTATCTTTTTTTAGAACTTTATAAATCTCTCCATACATCAGCTGTGTTGTAAGTTCTGATTTACTAGATTTTTCTTTTCTGACTGGGATAGTATTTAGATTACAAATTCCGAACACACTTTAAAATTAATTTTTTAAAATAATAAAACAATTATTATTTCAATTTTTATATTTTAACTTTGATTTATGTTAGTAAAACAATTATATACAAAATGTTTATCTCAAGGAGCGTATTACATTGAAAGCAATGGAGAAGCTGCTGTCATTGATCCCTTAAGAGAAGTTTCAGAATATATAAACTTATCCAATCTATCAAATTCAAAAATTAAATACATATTTGAAACACACTTTCATGCTGATTTTATAAGTGGTCACTTGACATTATCAAAAAAAACTAATGCTCCAATAGTATATGGACCAAATGCTACTCCATCTTTTGATTGTATCATTGCAAAAGACAACCAAGAATTTAAAATAGGTGATATAACAATTAAGGTTATTCATACACCAGGACATACTTTGGAAAGTACTTGTTATCTTCTTATTGATAACGTTAACAATCCTTATTGTTTATTTACAGGTGACACTCTCTTTCTTGGAGATGTAGGCAGACCTGACTTGGCTCAAAAATCAATGAATATTTCCAAAGAAGAATTAGCAGGTATATTATTTGATTCCGTAAATAACAAACTTTTAAATCTTCCAGATCATGTTTTAGTTTATCCTGCTCACGGAGCTGGTTCTGCTTGTGGTAAAAATATGATGAAAGAGACAGTTGATACTTTGGGAAATCAAAAAAAAATAAATTATGCATTAAATGGTTCTTTAAGTAAGGAGGATTTTATTAAAGAATTAACTGGTGATCTTGAATCACCCCCTGAATATTTCCCCTCAAATGTAAAATTAAATCAAGAGGGTTATCTTGATTTTTCCTCTGTTTTAAAACAAAGTTTAAATCCATTATCATTTATTGAATTCAAAAACCTAATTAATGATAATACAGTGATTTTGGATGTAAGAAATCAAAATGAATTTAAAAAAGGTTTTATTCCAGGTTCAATCTTTATTGGACTTAACGGAACATTTGCACCTTGGGTAGGATCAATAATTAAAGATATTAGTACAAAGTTATTATTAGTTTGTGATGAAGGTCAAGAACAAGAGGCAATTATGAGATTATCCAGAGTTGGTTTTGATAATTGTTTAGGTTATTTAGCCGGAGGTTTTTCTACTTGGCTAAATAATGATTGTAAATATGAAACAATAGAAACAATTGATTCAGATTCACTTTCAAAGATTATTGATGATATTAATTTAATAGATGTAAGGAAATTAAGTGAAAGAGATAATGGATACTTGAGTGCTTCTAAGTCTATTCCTCTTGATGATTTTGAAAATGAATTGTCCGAAATTAATAGCGATGAAAAAAATTACATTCACTGTGCAGGTGGGTATAGAAGTGTAATTGCTTGTTCTATACTGAAAAGAAGTGGTTATGAGTCTGTCGTTGATGTTGCTGGTGGTTTTTCATCAATTAGAAAGTCAAATTTTGATATACTATTTAATGAATAAAATTGTTTTTTTCTTACTACTTCCTTTTTTTGTTTTATCACAACAAGATAATTTTTACGAAATATTAGAACAAGATGAGTTCAAGGAAAACATTAATAAAGAAGGTAGACTATTGTTTGATATTAGAACAATGGAGGAGTTTAATTTAGGGCACATTGAAGGAGCAATTAATATTGATTATTATCAACAAAAATTATTTTTAAATTTTTTTAATAAAATTGAAAAATCTAAACCAATTTATATTTACTGCAGATCAGGAAATAGGAGTAGAAAATCTTCAGAAATTTTAAAAAAATTAGGATTTGTTAAAGTTTATGATCTGGAGGGAGGATATAAAAATTGGGTAAATAGTACCAATTAGTTTTTTGATGCCATAATAATTAATGTCCCTTTCCAATCGTTCTTTTCATCAGTTCTAGAAATCTCAATGTTTTTAAATCCAGCTTTAACAAATAAATCTTCCCATTGTTTTATAGACAACAATGTCATTATTGAGACGTTGGTTTTTTCTGGCCAATCGTGAGAAGGCTGGTTTTCAAAATAAAAATCAATTCCCATAATAAACTTACCATTTTCTTTAAGCCAATTATTATATATGTTTTTAAGTACAATGAGTGGATTTTTAAAATAATATAAAACTTCCATTGAATGTACTATTTCAACTTTTTCTAGTGGTTTCCATGTGGATAATTCATTACAGTAATAATTATTAATGGTGTCCAGAGATTTTGCCTTTTCAATCATTTTTTTTGATCCATCAATTCCAATAGCCTTAAGGCAATTACTGTTCTTGGAAACTTTTCTTACGACCCATCCATTTCCGCATCCAGCATCTATAAACGAATAATCGTTTGTAATGTTTAAAACTTTATCTAACATTACACTCACTGCACTGGAATGATTTATTTCCATTCCATCATCCTTTCCATTATCTACCCAGTCAGAAAATATTTCAATTGGAGATTTTTTCATTATATCTTTTTTCTTGTAAAAATTAAATAAGTAACATAAAACAAAACGATAATTATTATTTCCCAATTAATTATATAATACGGCCAATCGCCAAAGACTAAAGGATTTTTTATTTGAGGAGCTTCATATAAATACATGTAATTTGAACCCTTTCCAATCAAAAAATTTAATGGAAGAATGAAAATCATCAAAATATTTAAAATTCCAAATGTTTTTAACCAAGAGTATTTAGAAAGTTTATAATCTAAATTATAAAACATGTAAAGAGGAACAAGCATTATTATAGAGTGGCTAACATAATAACTTATATACATAAACCACCCTCCATCGTAATAGTTTAACTGTGGTGTTAGAATAGAAACAAAACCACCTAAAAAACCACAATAAAACAGAAATTCAAAAACCTTCTTATTTGGTTTAAAAAATAGCATTGAAATAACTATCAAGTTAGAGAATGAACACAAATGAAGAGGTAAATCTTCCTCCAATTTCCAATTGTTGTTAATAATGTCATTAATGTTGTCATAACCAGTTTGACTAAGAGCTATAAGACTTATAATTTTTATAAAAAATAAATTTTTTGATTTGTTTAAGTTTTTACCAAGTATTAATATTAATACAAATACAATTCCTGTAACTGAAATATTTCTTAACCCTTCATATGAGTTAAAATCAATTATATAATGTGGATTCTGTATGATTTCAATTATCATTAACTATAACATTAAATCTTTTTTGAAAAAAGTAAACAACTTATCTAGATCATTTTTATCACGAATAGAAATCTTTTCTGTTTTCATAAAAGACTTTATTTCTTTTTGTTTTGATTTTTTAAATAAAGAGATAATCGCTTTTTTATTTGTTTTAATTTGATTTATCTTACTGTTGACAAGTAAATTAAGCATATTTGCTTTTCTGTATCTCAAATTAGGCTTATCTTCAATTCCAGGTTGATATTTTGGTTCAATAGCCTCTACAAAATGAGATTTCAAAATTTTGAAATATTCATTTTCTGAAATCAGTTCATAAAATTTTGAATTAAAAACAATGAATTGATTGTTAAGAAAAACTACAGATTCAACTTTGTCAGAGGTTAGATTGTAAAAATCTTCACCGCTTTTGAATTCAAAGTATTCTTTTCTTAAGTTATAATTTACTTTAGTCCTAAAAGCTCGATCGGAATCTAACAATTGAATATTAGCATCTTCAGGGGATTTAAAAAAATAAAAAGA
>Ga0208127_1001271_pt1 | contig 12628 bp, 13 predicted proteins | sample ETNtaG_6_FD_185751 | JGI IMG/M metagenome (GOLD analysis project Ga0208127, IMG submission 185751) | Marine microbial and viral communities from oxygen minimum zone, Eastern Pacific Ocean - ETNP201306SV45 (SPAdes) (version 2) | ecosystem: Environmental > Aquatic > Marine > Oceanic ...
AGAAAAAACAAAATCAATAGAAGTCCAATTAAAAAAAAATCTATAAAAAAAAATCAGAACAATTCTACCAGAAGTGGTTTTCATAGATTTAATTCACCAAGGAAAAGAAGAAAATAATTTATTACTTACAAATTTCTGTATTCAAAAATTAAAAAGTATAATAAAATTTAAAAATGAAAGAAATTAAGAAATTTTATGATACTAATGGGTATTATTTTCCAATCGATGCTGTTGATAATATTAAAGTTGACAAAGCTGCAGATAAATTAATTAATTTATCTGAAAATCCCCCTAAAAATATTAAACATCCATGGAATTTGCAGGCTCATTTATTATCTAATTGGATTTATGACTTATGTATATCTCCGGTATTATTGGATGCAGTGGAAGAGGTGATAGGTCCAAACATATTAATTCAATCTGCTGATATTTTTGTAAAACCAGCTAAAGGAACAAAACATATTAATTGGCACCAGGATGCAAATTATTGGGGTTTAGACCCATATGAATTAGTTACAGGTTGGATAGCGCTAACTGACGTAAATCTTGATAACGGATGTATGAGTTATTTACCTAAATCTCATTTACAAAATAAAATTGAGCACATCGAAACATTTGATAAAAATAGTGATTTAACTAGAGGGCAGGAAGTAAATATTGATATTGATGAGAAAGACATTATTCCAGTTATTTTAAAAAAAGGTCAGGCAGCTCTTCATCACTGTTTACTTGCGCATGGATCAGGCCCTAATCTAACAAACTTTCCTCGAATAGGAATTGCAGTAAGATATTTGCCCACTTACGTTAAGCAAACTAAAGGACCTCCAATTTCAATGATATTGGCAAGAGGAATTGATGAATATAAAAACTTTAAAATGGATAAAATTCCACAAGGTGATTTTGATGCTGAAACTATTGCTGAACATGATTTAGCTAGCTCTCCTCATGCGCCATCTAATTATGCAACTTCTTAAATTTTATTTGTAGCAGTATAACGTAAAATTTTTACTACTTCATCAACAGTACTTGCAACAGCTGATGCTGATGCATCAATTTCTTTTAAAGCATGTTGATTATCCTCATTATGCAATACCACTAAACTTTTGGATAAACCGATTGCATATCCTGCATCAAAAGCTGCGTTCCATTGTTTATATTTATCCCCAAATCTAACTACCACAACATCTGCGTGTTCTATTGCGTTTTTGGTTCTTATAGAATTTATTTTAGCAGATTTATGATCATGCCAAAATTTTTTATCTTCCTTGCCTAATATTTCAATTCCCACATCATCAGACAATTCATGATTAGTTACAGGTGATAAAAACTCAATTGGTAATTGTAAAACTTCACATTTTTTTATAATCTCATCTCTCCAATTTGTGTGAATCTCTCCTGATAGATAAACTGTAAGTTGCATAATTTCTTTTATAAATTCAAATAAAGTATTGTAAATATTTTAATGCACAAAGGTTTATGTTAACATTTACAAATGATTAATAGATTCTCTGTACCTCCATTATTTCAATTGACACAAAAATTAGCTAAAATAGCATCAGGAAATTTAGACCCTGATTTAGTTTTATTTAATGCTCGTATTTTATCTACTTATACAGACAGAGTTTTAGAAAACAAAGAAATATGGGTTTCTAATGGGAGGATAGTTTGTGTAAAAGATAATGGAGATCATAAACAAATATTCAATAAATCAGATCTGTTAACATATGATGTGCAAAATAATATTTTAGCACCAGGTTTAATTGATCCCCATATGCACATTGAAAGTAGTATGATGACAGGTTGCGCTTATGCTGAGCCAGCACTTCTAAACGGAACTACGACTATCTTTTGTGACTCTCATGAAATTGGTAATGTTAGTGACGTAGAAGGGATTGAATGGATGCTTGAAGATTGTAGACAAGCACCTTTATCTATTTTTCTTACCTTACCAAGTACTATACCAGCAACAAATGATACTTTAGAAACAGCAGGAGGAAGTTTAGATGCAGCTAAGGCATCTAATTTGTATAACAAATGGCCTGAAATAATTGGTCTTGGTGAAAAAATGGATTTTGTATCTGTTTGTAATGCAGAAGACTTACCTCATTCTATTATATCTGAGACATTAAAAAGAAATTTGCCTGTAAGTGGACATGTTTTTGGTAGAGAGTTTGTAGCAGCTTATGCTGCAAGTGGAATAACAGATACTCATGAAGCAGAAGAAAAATTATTTACAAATGATTTACTTGACGCTGGACTATGGATTTTTCTTCGAGGTGGGAATCCTAAAACACCTTGGAATAGTATTAAGGAAGCAATTAAGGTGATTACGGAATATCAAGCAAGTACAAAAAGAATATGCGTATGCACAGATGATAGAGATGCAGATGATTTATTTAATTTTGGATTAGATTGGGTGGTTCGTCAAGCAAGAGATTTAGGAATTGATAGAGCAGCTGCTTGGTCTATGGGGTCTTTGCATCCAGCTACTCGTTACAATATTGATAGAGATTATGGCGCTCTCGGTCATAGCAGAAGAGCAGATATTATAATGATTGATGATGATCTTAATGTTCATAATACTTGGTTAGGAGGACAATTAGTTGTTGAGGGTAAAAAAATTACCAATGTTTTGGATAAACAGCTAACAAACAATCGGTTTCAATATCCATCTAAAGCATACAACACTGTACATCTTCCAAGTAATATTGAAATGACTCCTCAGATACCTGAAAAAAATGAATTCAAAATCAATGTTATTAGGGCTCAATTACCAGGTATTGTAACTTTTAAAGAGCAGATTAAAATTAATGATAAACATAGTGATTGGTCTCAAATATTGAAAACTAATAATCTTTGCCATCTTTGTGTGATTGAAAGACATGGTAAAAAAGGAGATTATGCCCATGGTTTTTTAAAAGACTTTAATTTATCATCGGGTGCAGTTGCAAGTAGTGTAGGTCATGATGCACACAATATTATTGTAGCTGGTTTAAATGCTGAAGATATGCAATTTGCTGTTAATAGAATAAATGAGACTCAAGGCGGAATAGTTATTGTTGAAAATCAAAAATTAATTGCAGAAGTTAAATTGCCTATCGCTGGATTACTCTCTGATAAAAAAGCATCAGAAGTGGCAAGTGAAAATGAAATATTTAAAAAAAATTGGATAGATGCCGGATGTACTCTTCCTTATATGGGTTTTAATTTACTTCCATTATCTGTAATACCTAATTTCAGGATAACTAATAAAGGTTTGGTGGATGTCAACTCTATGAAAATTGAACCTTTGTTTGAATAAGATACTCCTAAAGTTTAATAATTTTATATAACAATTTTCATTTGTAATTTTTTATAAATATCTTAATCTTAAAAATAATTATGAAAAAAGTCCTATATGTTTTGCATCAAAAAACATCTGTAGCAGGCGATATTGGAAATAAATTTAAAAATAGAGGATTTTCTGCTGATATTGTTAGACCTCCTTTAGGTGATATTTTACCTTCTGATTTAACTTCTTATTCTGCAATTATTATTTTTGGCGGACCCATGAGTGTAAATGATGATGAGCAATTTATTAGAGATGAAATAAATTGGATGAAGCAAGTTATAGATTCTAATGTGCCGTTTTTAGGTATATGTCTTGGTGCGCAAATTTTAGCAAAATATTTAGGTTGTGATGTAGTAAAAAACAAAAATGATTTAGCTGAAATAGGATTTTACGAGATTGAGCCAGTCGGAGAGGGAGATAACATTTTTAAAAATCAAAATATTTTTTATCAATTTCACACTGAAGGATTTGAAATCCCCCATAACTGCCAACTTCTTGCTCGTGGTGATGCTTTTAAAAATCAAGCATTTAAATATCAAAATTGTTATGCGTTACAGTTTCATCCAGAGGTGAATTTTATGGTTCATTTGAGGTGGCTTTTTTTGGTTTTAAAGAAAAAACCAACAATATTATTTCATAAAGGTTCTCAAAATCTTTTTTATCAACTTTTCCTTCGCTTTAAGTATAACAAATCTATTTCCATATGGTTAGATTCTTTTTTAGATAATTATTTACTTGCTCAAAAATAGTTAATTACTTTATAAATATTTGTTTTGATAAAAATTGAAAATTTATTTTATTCTCCTGTAAAATCGATATCTTTTACTGAGTCTGAGTCTTTGAACGTATTAAAAGATCTGGGTATAGAAAGCGATAGAATTTTTGCCTTCGTTAAAAGTATGGATACTTCAAAAATTAAAAATTTAATAGAAAATCCTAAATCTAGAAAGCTTAATAATTTTTTAACACTTAAAAATACTCCTCAATTAAATGTATATAATTTTACTTATATAAAAAATAAATTAATTTTAAAAAAAAAGGATGAAGTTATTGTTTCTATAAATCCTTTTTCTGATATTGAAAAAAAATTACTTTGTAAAAAAATCAGTCAAATTATTATGAAAGATCAAACATTAGATTTTTTAATCGATGAAAAGAACCCTTTTTTTGATACCATGCCTGATAATTCTATTTCACTTATTAATAAAAAAAGTGTCACTGATTTTTCTATAAAAATTTCATCTGATATTGAATTTCAGCGTTTCAGAGCAAATATTTACATAGATGGTTTAGATCCGTGGGAGGAAAGAAACTGGATTGGAAAAACAATAAATATTAATAATATTAATTTTTTTGTATCTAGTGAGATTCCCAGATGTTCTGCAACAAATTTAAAACCTGCGACAGATATAGTAACAATTAATTTGCCAAACCAACTAAAAAAAACTTATGATCATATTAATATGGGTATATATCTTTTACCTCTTCAAAATGGTGTTATTTCTAAGAATGATAAAATAATTATTCATGATTAAATTTATTAATAAATACTCTGATCAAATTAATGGTTATTTGTTTATACTACCAGCTTTCTTAATTATTGGGTTGTTTGGAATTTTCCCTGTTTTTTTTGGAATGTATATGAGTGTTCATAAATGGAAAGTTTTTAAAGGTAGATTTCTTGGTTTTGAAAATTATCAAAAAATTGTTGGTGATATAGGATCATTTTGGATTTTTATTTTAGGTCTATTAATAATGATTGCTTCTTATTGGGTATGGTCTGAATTCAAAAACAAATTTAGTAATAAAATTTACTGTGCAATTATATCGTTTATTTTACTAATTCTAAGCCTCTTCTTGATAAATATCAGCTGGGCAGATATGATGGCAAAAGGCGATGAAGATTTCTTAAATTCATTAATTTATATTTTTTACTATTCTTTTTTTGCTATTACTACAGAGGTAGGACTTGGCTTATTAATTGCTTTTGCTTTGTATCAAAAATTAAAAGGCAAACAATTCTTTCAGATGGTGCTGTTGTTTCCTTATATTACGCCAGCAGTAATGGGAGGGGCTGTATTCTTTATAATATTCGGTAAAGCAGAAAACTCTATTCTGAATGAGTTTATTGGTTATTTTGGATACGATCCTCAAATGTGGTTATTTGATAAAAGAAAATTATCGGAAGTATTATTTGGTATTAAAATGGAGGGTTTTTTTGCTGGCCCTAGTTTAGCATTAACCACTTCTATATTTTATGGCGTTTGGTCATATACAGGTTACTATGCGATTATTCTACTTGCTGGTTTATCGATAATTCCATCAGATTTGTATGAGGCGGCTAAAGCAGAAGGAGCATCAAGATGGCAAACTTTCATAAAGATTACTATACCTTTATTAATGCCAATTATTTTCTTTTTATTATTAACTGGTTTTATCAATTCATTTCAAGCTTTTAATCATATCCTAGTAATGAAAACATCATCTGCAGGAGAAACAATGGATGTCGTAACGATAGAAATTTTCGATCATTTTTGGGATCGTGTAAAATTTGGTTATGCTGCTGCTGAAGGTGTAGTGTTATTTATTATTCTTAATGTGCTAGCAATTTCACAATATGTTATTTTTAGAAAACGTTTAAATTATGATTAAATTTAATCAGAGAGAATTAATAGTTCCTTACATCATATTATTTATTGTGATGTTTGTATCAGTCTATCCATTATTATACATGATCAGTGTATCATTTATGACTGCTGGTGAAGCATCTAATCAGTACTTGATCCCAAAGGAATTAAGATTTGAAAATTATGTCACTGTATGGACTTCAAATAATTTTCAACAATATACAATTAACAGCATTATCATAAGTGCAATAATCGTTATTGGGGTTCTTTGCACTAGTGTTCCAGCCGCTTATGCTTTTGCAAAAATAGACTTTCCATTTAGAGATATTATTTTTTATTCATTACTTTTATCTCTGATGATACCTGAAATTATAGCTCTCTTACCACACTTACTAATAATAAGAGGTAATATTTTTCCTCTACCATTTGGACCTTCTTGGATGAATTCTCTTCAAGGTTTAACCGTGCCTTTCTTTGGTAATGTTTTTATAATTTTTTTGTTGAGACAATATATAAAAAAAATTCCAAATGAGTTATGGGATGCTGCTAGAATGGATGGTTCTTCACATCTTTATTTTCTAAGAAAAGTGGTCATTCCGATGAGTATGCCAATTATAGTTACCGTTTCCTTATTCGCTTTTATTTTAGCTTGGAACTCTTTTGCTTGGCCTTTATTAATCCTTACAAAAGAAGATTGGTTCCCTGTAACAGTCTCTATTTATAGTTTTATAAGGGAGGCTGGAACAAATTACAATTTGTTGATGGCAGCATCTTTAATTTCAATATCTCCAGTTTTAATATTATACTTTTTTACTCAAAAGCTCTTTTTGGAGAGCATTTCAAATTTTGGTCTAAAACAATAATTGTTAACAATTTTTTGTAATTAATTTGTAATAGAATCGTGATAATTGATGATTATACTGATATTCTTAATTAGGGGTGTGATTATGATTTATAAATTTTTGACTAAGGTTGTTTTTATTGCAACATTTTTATTTTCTTCTCAGATTTTCGCAGTTACTGCGTCTGATATAGAGAATGCAAATCCTGAAGGACAAACTGTAGAGTTTTGGGTTCAATATTCAGATGAGCGATTAGACTTTATGAAAGCCAGAGCTGAAAGGTTTGAAGCTGAAACTGGTATTAAGGTTAATATTACTTACAAAGGTCATTATGGTAAAGTTCAATCTGCTATGATGACTTCTGCAGGTACACCAGATCAAGCAGATGTTGCTAGAGGATATGGAAATGCTGCCGCAGATATGTATCAGATTGGTGCAGCTATGGATCAAAGTATTTTAGCTAATAGTAAAAAGTGGGGAGTTACTCAAGATGATATAGATGATTGGGGAGCAAACTGGACAGTTGGTTTCTCGGGATATTTTGATGGGAATCCAAAGTTACTTCATGAGGTAGGAAAATCTATTGAAGTTGTTTATTACAATAAGGATTGGTTGGATGAACTAGGCTTATCTGAGCCAAAAACTCCTGCTGAATTTGCTGAAGCAGCTTGTGCTGCAACTAATAGTACTTTTAGTGGTAGTGTTGGAGACGCTGCAAGTCTTGGTTATGAAATAGATACTGATGCAAGTAATTTTGCTGCTTGGGTTTTTGCACATGGTGGTGATGTATTTGATTATGATGCAGGTCAGTATATTTTAAATGGACCAGCTGCAGTTGCTGCGATGGAGTTTATTCAAGGTATGGCTAATAAAGGTTGTGCACAAGTAACTAGAGATAAATATGCAGATCAACAGTATCTAGGATTAGGTACAAATCTATTCGCATTAGGTTCAACTTCGGGAATTACTTATTTCCAAAATGCAATTGAAGATGGGTATAATGGCAATTGGGAAATTTCAGCAGTACCTCATACAACTTCTGAGCCAGTCATGAATTTATATGGTGGAGGTTTAATTATGGGGAATACTGGTAATGCTGATAAAATGGTAGCAGCTTATCAATGGATGAAATACATAACCAATACGGAAAATTCAGCTGTTTGGTCCACTGAAAGTGGCTATGGTTTTGTAAGAACATCATCTGCAGATCATCCATTAATTGTAGCGAAGAGAAATGATCTTCCTCAATATAATAGATCTCTTGGATTAATTCAGTACGGGAAAGGAGAACCATCTGTACCTGCTTATTATTCTGTAAGAGGTGAGATTGAAAAAGCTTATGCAGCAATCATTAACGGAGATGACATAATGTCAACTCTCAATAGTTTAAATGATGAAGCTAATGCTATTTTGGCTGATGCAATTGAAGAATAATAAATAAAGATATTATATGTTGAAAGGGTGGTTTATAACCACCCTTTTTTAATTATGATTATAGTTTGTTCATTAAGTGATTTAGTTATCGTATGCGAGAGTGTTAAACCAAAATATTTAATCTCAGTTATTGATCCTGGATATGAACCAGATACGCCTAAATTTGTTCAAAATCATCTTAAATTAGGATTTGATGACATAATTAAGGTAAGTCCGGATAATCACATTTTTAGACTTAATACGGAAGAAATTCCACAATTACCTCCAAATAATTCTCATATTGACTCTATAGAAACATTTACAAATAATTGGGATGTAACTGAAGATATTGTTATTCATTGTTGGTGTGGTGTTTCTAGATCTATGGCAACGGCCACCTACTTAATGTGTAAAAAAAACACTAAAAATATAGATAATAATATCAAATATATTCGCTCTATTGCTCCACATGCAAATCCTAATAAATTATTAATAAAATTATTTGAGGAAAAATTAAAAACTGAAGGTCAAATTGCAAAGTCTTTTGAAAAATATCCATATACTCGAACATATGATTGCTCTTCAAATTTTGCCCCAATTACATTATTTAATTATGAAGAAATGATAAATTTTAAATGAAAGAGAAAATTAAATGAAGGAGTACGTAAGAACAATTTTAGATTATCCTGTTAAAGGTATTCAATTCAGAGATATTACTACACTTTTGCAAGATGCAGGACATTTTAAACAAGTAATTGATGAAATGACAAACCCTTGGAAAAATTTAGACATAGATGCTGTCTTAAGTATTGAGTCACGAGGTTTTATAATGGCAGGAGCAATAGCATATCATATAGGTGCTGCTTTCATACCTTTAAGAAAACCAGATAAACTTCCAGGAGAAACTTTTAAAGTTTCTTATACTCTAGAATACGGATCAACAGAAATGCACATTCATAAGGATGCACTAGACAATCATAAAAATTTATTAATAATAGATGATTTGCTTGCAACAGGAGGCACTGCTTTGGCAGCAATTGATTTAATTAATATGTTTGAAGATAAAAATATTATTGGAGCAGGTTTTATTATTAACCTTCCAGAATTGAAGGGAGACAAAAAACTTCAAGAAAGAGGAGTTAAAATTCACTCATTAATGGATTTTTAATGACAAATGTTGTTTTAGTTGGTTTTAAGAGATCACCTTTTACAATTGCTAATAAAGGGTTGTTAGCCGGTGTAAGACCTGAAGACATTTTATCTCAAGTAATTAATGATTTAATTAAAACATCTAATATTAATAAAGATGATATTGAAGACATTATTGCTGGTTGCGCTTATCCAGAAGGGGCTCAAGGTTATAATATTGCTAAAATAGTCTCCTTTATGACTGGTATGCCTGAACATGTTGGTGGAATGACAATAAATCGTTGGTGCGGATCATCAATGCAAGCGATTCATAGTGCAGCAGGCGCCATTTCAATGAATGCAGGTAAAGTTTTTATTTGTTGTGGTATTGAGTCGATGACATCCGTACCAATTAATGGATTAAATTATTCTCCTCACCCAGAACTTATAAAAGATCAACCAAATGTTTATTTATCAATGGGGTTAACTGCTGAAAATGTAGCTAAGAAATTTAATATTACTAGAAAAGAGCAACAAGAATTTGCAATTCAAAGTCACTCTAAGGCTTTCAAAGCTCAATCATCAAATGCATTTGATGAAGAGATCACAGTTATTAAACATAAAGATATTGAAGTAGTTTCTGATGGAGCAATAAGACCAAACACTAATCAAGAAATTTTAGATGGGCTAAAATTAGTTTTTGATCAAAGTGGAACAGTGACAGCTGGTACCGCATCACCTTTGACAGATGGAGCATCAGCTACTTTAGTGTGTGAGGAGGGTTATGCAATCTCAAACAATCTGCCTATTTTAGCAAGAATAAAATCTACAGCTATAAACGGATGTCCCCCAGAATTAATGGGATTAGGGCCTATTGGAGCATCTTTAAAAGCTTTAAAAAGAGCAGAGCTAGATATTAATGACATTGATATAATAGAATTAAATGAAGCTTTTGCCTCACAATCACTTGCTTGTATAAAAGAGCTCAGCATAAATCCGGATAAAGTTAATATTGAGGGAGGCGCAATCGCAATTGGTCATCCACTAGGAGCAACTGGAGCTAGAATAACTGCTAAAGCAGCCTATTTAATGAATAAACATGATAAACGATATGCTTTAGCCACCCAATGTATTGGTCTTGGTCAAGGTATCGCAACAATATTGGAAAAAGTTGAATAAATATGCAAATCTATAAAACACCACTAAGAGAATTTAGGTTTTTGCTCGAAGATTTTTTGCAATTAAATAACAACAAAGTTTTAACTGATAGAAGTTTAGAAATTGATGATCTTCTTATGATTTTAGAAGAGGCATCTAAAATGTGTGAAGAAACACTCTTGCCACTAAATGCTATAGGGGATAATGAAGGATGTGTTTTTGAAGATGGTAAAGTTATAGCTCCAAAAGGCTTTAAAGAAGCATATAAAGTTTTTTCTGAAAACGGTTGGCAAGGGATTAAGGTTAAAGAGAAATATGGTGGTCAAGAACTTCCATATATTATGAACATGTTTTTAGATGAAATGGTGAGTTCTACAAACATGTCTTTTGGTCTCTACCCAGGTTTAACTGCCAATGCAATCGATGCGATTGAGAAAAGTGCAACTGACGAATTAAAAAACCTATACCTTCCTCATTTAACTTCTGGCAAATGGACAGGAACAATGAATTTGACAGAACCACAATGTGGAACAGATCTTGGTTTGAGCAAAACTATGGCAACACCTAATGATGATGGATCTTATAATATTACTGGAACAAAAATATTTATTACGTGTGGCGAACATGATTTAAGTGAGAACGTAGTCCATCTAGTTTTAGCAAGAACTCCAAATGCTCCTGAGGGAATTAAAGGAATAAGTCTTTTTCTTGTCCCTAAAATACTTCCACATAATGATGGAACACTTGATAAAAAAAATAATGTAAAGTGTGGATCAATAGAAAAGAAAATGGGTATTAAGGCTAGCCCAACTTGTGTAATGCATTATGAAGATGCAAAAGGATGGCTAGTTGGTGATCTAAATAAAGGGATGAAAGCTATGTTCATTATGATGAATGGCGCAAGATTATTTGTTGGCATTCAAGGTATTGGTCTTTCAGAGACAGCATTTCAATCATCATTAAATTACGCAAAAGAACGAGTTCAAGGAAAGTTACCTGAAAGTGAAAATATAGCTGATCCAATTATTGTTCATCCTGAAATAAGAAAAAACTTAATGTTCATGAAATCAATGAATGATGGAATTAGAGGATTAATGATTAGAGCAGGTCATGCTTTTGATTTAATAGATATAGATCAAAGTAAAGAATTAACTGAGTCCTCTGAAAATTTGATAGCTTTGTTAACTCCCATTTTAAAATCTTTTGCCACGGATAAGTCTATGGAAATTACTAATCAAGCTTTACAAATATATGGTGGTCACGGATATATTACTGATCACGGAATGGAACAGTTAGTTCGCGATGCAAGAATAACACCAATTTATGAAGGAACAAATGGAATTCAAGCATTAGATTTAATTGGTAGAAAGTTTAATATTCATAATGGATTAGTTATTAATCAATATCTAGATGATATTAATAGTTTCTTAGATGAGCATAAAGACAACTCAAAAATAGAAAAATTTATTAAATTGTTTGAGCCATCTTATAATGATTTAAAGGAGTGTATTGATTTTATTAAAAGAACTGAAGTCACTAATTCTCAAGAAATTAACTCACATGCTGTAGATTTTTTAAATATATTTGCTCTTGTTGCTGTGGGTTTCACTTGGCTTGAGTTTATAAGTATTTGCCTTAATAAAATTGAAGATAATGAAGATGATTTTTATCTTTCAAAGATTAAATTAGGTGATTTTTATTTAACGAAAGTTATTTTTGAGACTCGAAAGTTTAAAAATAATATTTATTCTTCTGGTAAATTGTATAATGAATTTGAAGATAAATTTTTTGAAGCAGGAATATAAATATGACAATTAAAATATACAAACCTTCTAAGTCTTCTATGCAATCAGGTTTAGGAAAGACCAAACAATGGCTTGCTGAATATATTTCTGAAAAGGATAAAACTAAAGATTCACTAATGGGTTGGAATAGTTCTTCAGATACTAGAGAACAAATTAAAATTTTTTTTGATACAAAAGAACAAGCTATAGAATGGTCTAAAAAAAATAATGAACAGTTTATTGTTATTGAGCCAAAAGAGAGAAAAATTAAACCAAAAAACTACGCATCAAATTTTGATATGAATAGAAAAGAGCCTTGGACACATTAATCTTTTGAAATTATTT
>Ga0208127_1001273_pt1 | contig 12622 bp, 10 predicted proteins | sample ETNtaG_6_FD_185751 | JGI IMG/M metagenome (GOLD analysis project Ga0208127, IMG submission 185751) | Marine microbial and viral communities from oxygen minimum zone, Eastern Pacific Ocean - ETNP201306SV45 (SPAdes) (version 2) | ecosystem: Environmental > Aquatic > Marine > Oceanic ...
AGATGGTCGGGGCGAAAGGATTCGAACCTTCGACCTCCTGGTCCCAAACCAGGCGCTCTACCAGGCTAAGCTACGCCCCGAAAAAAGAGGCGTCAAAAGAGGGCGAATCCGCATTGCTGTCAAGAATATCTTGAAATTCCTGCCGGATGTCAGGACAACTGTTGACTCGATTCGAGCAGCCCGACTTGGGGTCCGCTTTCGTCTCGTATGTTGCCAGAGCCAATTTTCGATCACCGTTATGGATAATCTTTCTTCCGCCGATTTGGATACTTCGTCAAAGACGCCGCTATTTGTCGCTATTGCTGCGGTCATTGTGGCGATTACGGGCGTCACTTTAGGATGGCTTGGCTTTTCCAAAGCCAATGCTCTCGAAGCGAAGATCGCTGAGATATCAGGAGCAGCCGATTCCATTGCGGACATAAAGTCGACGGTGGACGGCAATTCGGAAATGGTTCGCCGGGCAGCGGGCAAGCTCTCCACGATCGAGCGCGGATTGACCGAAGTGACCGAGGGCGTTCGAAAGGACATGTCTGACGTGAAGAAGAACCTCCGCTCTATCGCCATCGATGCGGGCACGGCGCTGCAAAAGGTAGAAGCCCTGGAAGCCAATGGCGTGGCGGCGGCGCCAGCGCCTCGTTCGACGCCCACCTCGAATCCGTCAGGCAGCGGCACGAAGTTGACGGGCGGCGGAGAAGCGCCTGCAAGCTCCGGAAGCGTTGGCGAACACGTGATTCAATCGGGCGATACCTATCAAAAGCTGAGCTCCATCTACAAGGTAAGCGTCAATGACTTGATCGATGCGAATCCCGGCGTGGATCCGCGCCGTTTGCGCATCGGCCAGAAGATCGTCATTCCTGGCGCCGGCAACTGAGCGTTCAGGGCGCTTTTCTTTCATTATGTCCGATCCGCAACAGGATGGATCGAGCGAAGACGTTCCCCACTGGGAGGAGCTTGGCTCGGACAAGATAGCCGATTGCCGGATATTCGATGTGGAGTCCAAGCGCTTTAGGCATCCTATTCGCGAGACGGAGTCGGATTTCTATGTGATTCGTACCCGCGATTGGGTGAATGTGGTTCCGGTAACCGAAAATCAAGAGATCGTCCTGGTGAACCAGTTTCGCTTCGGGGTGAAGGAAAACTCCTGGGAAATCCCTGGCGGCGTTATGGAAGTTGGGGAAGACCCGGTCGCGGCTGGCCTTCGAGAATTGCAAGAAGAGACGGGCTATACGACCTCGCGAGCTCGCCTCTTGGGTTCGGTGCGGCCGAATCCTGCGATTCAGAGCAATACCTGCCACCTGGTGTTGGCGGAACGGGCTCGCCTGACCCACGATCTGAACTGGGACGAGCACGAAGAGATCGTCGCCAAGGCAGTGCCGATCGATGAAGTCTACCGAATGGTGGAGCGGGGCGAAATCTTCCACTCGCTGGCGCTTAACGCCTTGTTGCTCTTCTATCCCGAATGGGAGAAGATTCGAGCGCGTCGGCGCGATTGATCGCCTCGTTTTCAAGAGCCCGCCTTATAGGGAGTATTGGTCAGGCTTATCTCGCGCCGATCTGGGTGTCGCCCAGCGGATTCCTCATTGACCTGCGTAGGGCGGGAGGTAATCTCATGGTCTCGGTTCGCGCCCTACTCGCGGACCCTCGTTAGCTGCCGATTGGGGCGCTTTCAAACCAGGTTCTCGATGAATATTCTTCACGTTCTCTTCAAGACGTCCATCGGCAAGAAGATCACGATGGCGGTGACCGGATTTATCCTGTTCGGCTTCGTAATCGGGCACTTGTCCGGCAACTTGCAGATTTTCGCTCATCCGGATAAGATCAACGCCTACGCGCATCTCCTGGAATCCTTGGGACCTGGTCTTTGGGTGATTCGGGCCTTCCTGCTGGTCGTCACTGCCATCCATATTTGGCTAGCGGCCCAATTGACGCTCGAAAATCGCGCCGCGCGCAAGGACGGGTACGGCAAGCAGATCACGCTGCGGGCAACCTTGGCTTCTCGCTACATGCGCTGGACGGGCTTTATCGTCCTGCTCTTCATCGTCTACCACATCCTGCATTTCACGGCCCGCGTCACGCATGGGTCCGAAGCCTACCCGATGACGGTTCTGGCGGACGGAACGCCGGTACGCGACGTGCACTCGATGATGATCCTCGGGTTTCAGCAACCGCTTCTATCGATTTTCTACCTTCTCTCGATTGCGCTGCTCAGCTGGCACCTGAGTCACGGACTGGTGAGCATGTTCCAATCCCTGGGATTGAAGACGCGCGTTTGGACGCGTTTTCTCGAACGATTTTCGGTCCTCGTGTGTATCCTTTATTTCCTGGGAAACGCTTGGATCGTGATCGCGGCCATGACCGGGCAGGTTCGTATTCAAAATCCGACGGTCGCTGGATTCGCCTGTCGCGATAAGTGCGAGATCTGCGGCGCTCGCGACGCTGCCGCAGTTGCCGAAAACGAGACCAAAGCCGAGGACGGCCAATCATAACTTTTTCGCTACAGATAGATGATACTTGATTCCAAGATCCCCTCCGGCCCGCTCGACAAGAAGTGGGAAAAGCACATAATGGATGGCAAGCTGGTCAATCCGGCGAACAAGCGAAAATACGAGGTCATTATTGTCGGTACAGGCCTGGCCGGCGCTTCCGCAGCCTCCACTCTTGCCGAATTGGGCTACTCGGTGAAGGCGTTCACTTTTCACGACAGCCCTCGTCGGGCCCACTCTATTGCGGCCCAAGGCGGCATTAACGCGGCCAAGAACTATCAGAACGATGGCGACAGCGTGTACCGGCTTTTCTATGACACGGTAAAGGGTGGCGATTTCCGCTCGCGCGAGGCCAACGTCTATCGCCTGGCTGAGGTGAGCGCCAATATCATCGACCAGTGCGTAGCGATGGGCGTGCCTTTCGCTCGCGAATACGGCGGCTTGCTGGCCAATCGTTCTTTCGGGGGAGCGCAGGTTTCCCGCACCTTCTACGCCCGTGGCCAGACCGGCCAGCAATTGCTTTTGGGCGCCTATTCGGGACTGAGCCGCCAGATTGGTTTGGGCAACGTCACGATGTATTCCAATCACGAGATGCTCGAGCTGGTGCTTATCGACGGGCAAGCCCGTGGCATCATTACGCGCAACGTGATTACGGGCGCGATCGAACGTCACTCGGCTCACGCGGTCGTGTTGGCTACGGGAGGGTACGGTAACGTTTTCTACCTTTCCACCAATGCTCTGAATTCGAACGTGACGGCAGCTTGGCGGGCTCACCGCAAGGGAGCGGCCTTCGCTAATCCTTGCTACACTCAGATCCACCCGACCTGCATCCCGGTTTCCGGCGACTATCAGTCCAAGCTGACCCTGATGTCGGAGTCGCTTCGCAACGATGGCCGGATCTGGGCTCCGAAAAAACCTGGCGATAAGCGTCCGGCGGATCAGATTCCGGAGGCCGAGCGCGACTACTATCTCGAGCGCAAGTATCCTAGCTTTGGAAACTTGGCCCCGCGCGATATATCGTCCCGCGCCGCCAAGGAAGCTTGCGATGAGGGTCGTGGCGTTGGGGATACGGGCCTAGGGGTGTATTTGGATTTCAAGGATGCCATTGCCCGATTGGGCGAAGGGGCGATTCGCGAGCGCTACGGCAACCTTTTCGACATCTATCACGAGATCACCGGCGAAAGCGCTTACAGCCAGCCCATGCGGATTTACCCGGCCGTTCACTATACGATGGGTGGCCTTTGGGTGGACTACAATCTGATGAGCTCGATCCCTGGATGTTTCGTCATTGGAGAAGCGAATTTCTCCGATCACGGAGCGAATCGCCTGGGAGCATCGGCTTTGATGCAAGGCTTGGCGGACGGATACTTCGTGCTTCCGTATACGATACCTCACTACCTGGCCAATGTGCCGCGCGAAGCGGCGCCTTCGACGGACCATCCCGAGTTCGTCAAGGCGGAAGAGGAAGTGCAGAATCGCACCCGCAAGCTGCTTGAGAACAACGGCAAGCAGACGGTCAAAAGCTTCCACAAACGCTTGGGCAAGATCATTTGGGACAAGTGCGGAATGGCTCGCAACAAGGCGGGCTTGGAAGAGGCGATTAAAGAGATTCCCGCGCTGCGTCAGGAATTCGAAGAAGACGTGCGAGTGCCAGGTACGGTAGCGAGTTTGAATCAATCGCTGGAAATCGCGGGGCGCGTAGCGGACTTCTTCGAACTGGGCGAATTGATGTGCCGCGATGCGCTGGCCCGAGAAGAGTCATGCGGCGGTCACTTCCGAGAGGAGTATCAGACCGAGGATGGAGAAGCGGAGCGTGATGACGAGAACTTTGCCCACGTAGCGGCTTGGGAGTGGAAAGGGCGCGATCAGGAGCCGGAGCGTCATGTCGAATCCTTGGAGTACGAATCGGTGACCATGGCGACCCGTAGCTACAAGTAGGGGACGAGGAGATATTCGGAATCGAAAAACGGATCTTGAAATGAAAGTAACACTACGAGTTTGGCGCCAGAAAGACAGCGAATCGGCTGGCAAGTTCGAGGAGTACGAAGCGGAAGACCTCAATCCGAACATGTCCTTTTTGGAGATGCTCGACGTGGTCAACGAGAGTTTGACCGAGAAAGGCGAGGAGCCTATCGCCTTTGCCCACGATTGTCGCGAAGGCATTTGCGGCACATGCTCGTGCATGATCGACGGCAAGCCCCACGGACCTGAGTCTGGAGTTACGACCTGCCAAACCTACATGCGCAGCTTTCAGGATGGCGACGTCATAACCGTCGAGCCGTTCCGAGCGACCGCCTTTCCAGTTCAGAAGGATTTGATTACGGATCGAGCCGCTTTCGATTCGGTGATGCAGGCTGGGGGGTTCATCACGGCCCGGGCCGGCAGTTGTCAGGACGCCAACGCCTTGCCGATCGGCAAGGATGTGGCGGACTTGGCCATGGATGCGGCTGCCTGCATCGGTTGCGGGGCATGTGTGGCGGCCTGTAAGAACTCGTCGGCCATGCTGTTCGTTTCGGCCAAGGCGGGCCAGTTGAATCTCTTGCCTCAAGGCCAGCCCGAAAAGGACTCGCGCGTACTCAACATGGTGGCGACGATGGACGAAGCGGGCTTCGGTAACTGCACGAATCAGTACGAATGTTCCGCGGCTTGCCCGAAGCTGATCAGCGAAGAGTTTATATCAAAGCTCAACCGCGATTATCTGGCGGCGAGCGTCAAGAGCCTGTTCAAGGCGAAAGCCCTTTAGGGCATGGCGTAGACGCGGGCGGTCTTTCAGTCGTTCGCTTTAGAACAACTCGAGCGCTTGGGCGCTTTCCACGACGATCCAGAGAAAGCTGGCCGCAAGAATCCAAGCGAAGGATACGGCAACGATGCGTTTGAGGCGCTGAGTCTTCTCGTGTCGATCGAGCTGACGCCGGCGAAAACCGCTTTTCTGCAGAAAGCTGACGAATTGAGCGTTCTGCATGCGATAGTCGTCCGACTTGCTATCGAGCAACGCGTCGTTTTGAACGCGCTTCCGTCGAAGCAAATTGGAGAGATAGTCGACCATGGACAGAATAGGAAAAAGGAGTCCCCCAACACCTATCAAGACGTTAATCGCCCGGAAGCGTTCAAAATTGATGTAAAGACCGGGGATTTATGCGATTCGTTGATGAATTTGAGTAGGGGAGCTTAAGGACCTTAGTCTGTTAACGGCCCCCGTGGCAGCCAGATGAGCGCCCCATTTCTTTTCCATTGCTGGCGCGGAGCAGGGGCTGGTAGAAATTCGTTTAATGGCAGAGATTCGCAAAGCGATGGTGTGCGGTGCAGGCGCGTGGGGAACTGCGATGGCGATTCAGGCCGCTCAGCAGGGCCTAGAGGTTTCGCTTTTGCCGCGTCGGCCAGAGCAAGGCGAAGCGATGAGCCAAACTCGGGAGAACGAGGAGTATTTGCCCGGCTACCGCTTTCCGGATGGATTGACGGTTGATACGTCGGATGCGGCTGCCCTTAAGGATGCGGATCTAGTCCTGTTCGGCTGCCCTTCCTATGCGTTGAGAGCTTGGCTGGAGCGTATCGGTCCGCAAATTACAGCCAACCGAAGACGACCGTTTCTACTTAGCTTGGCCAAGGGACTGGAATTGAGCTCAGGCAAGACGCCTTGCGAGTTGATCGAGGAAGCCTTGCAGGACTATTTGGTGGGTTCGCTTTCGGGGCCTACCTATGCGGGCGAGGTCGCGGAGGGCAAACCCGTCGCTATGACGCTCGCGGCTAATAAGTACGATTTGCGGGTCGAAGCAACGCAAGCGGCGCTCAGCGGCGCGAATATGCGGATCTATTCCAGCGAAGATCTAAAGGGCGTGGAACTGGGCGGTTGCTTGAAGAACGTCTACGCGATCGCAGCGGGTTGCAGCCAAGGATTGGCGCTAGGCGATAACGCCCAGGCGGCTTTGCTGACCCGCGCCTTAGCCGAGATGGTGCGGGTTGGCCTCTCTTTGGGGGCTCGAGAAGCGGAGACCTTTTATGGATTGAGCGGCTTTGGCGATTTGGTGGCCACTTGCCACGGCGACTGGAGCCGCAATCGGACCTTTGGCGAAGCGGTTGCCAAAGGAGGTTCGGCCGCAGAGGTGATCGCGAGTCAGAAGACAGCAGTAGAAGGGTATCGAACGGCCAAATCCTTCCAAGCAATGCTGGAATCGCAGAACATCGACGCGCCGATATTGGATCAAGTCTATCGTATTCTCTATGAGAACAAGCCGCCCAGCGAGGCGCTAAGCGATTTGATGAGTCGCGATCTGAAACGCGAAGTCGGCTAGCCTTCAATAGGCGATGGCCCTTCATCAGTTCCTCATGAGGATGAAGGTCTTTCTTCCTAAGCGCCCAAGGTCTCGGGCTAAACGGAAGGCTCTGGTCCCCATGCAACGGACCTTGCTTTTTAGGCCGAGTCCGAAGTTAATGGCGCGGTGAGTTTCGAACGAAAGCGGCGCATCTTTTCCTGGGCTTGCTTTGATTTCGCGAACTCGGCGTTTACCACGCTGATCGGCACCTTTCTCTATTCGAATCTATTCGTATTCGCAATTGCGCCCAATGAATTCGAGGGAACGCGGATGTGGGGATACGCGGTTGCGATTTCCTCCGTGGCGATTGGTCTGCTATCGCCTGCCTTGGGAGCGATTGCGGACGCCTATGGATGGAAGCGCAGATTCATGGCTTCCTTCATCATTCTCTGTTCGCTTGCCAGTTGCGCTTTGTACTTTCCGGAATCGGGCCAGGTCATATTCGCTTTGATTCTCTTTTCCATTGGAACGATCGCGGTAGAAATGGCGATTGTATTCAACAATGCATTCCTTCCGGAAATCGCTCCTCGCGAAGAGCACGGAAAAATTTCAGGATTGGCGTTCGCGGTTGGATACGCGGGAGGTCTCATCTGCTTGGGTTTGGCTTTAGTGGGATTCGTTCAGCCTGAACAACCCTGGTTTGGCCTTTCCAAGGAGGGCTCTCAGCATATTCGAGCGACCAATGTATTGGTTGGAATCTGGATTCTTGTATTCAGCTTGCCCATGCTGTTCTGGGTCAAGGATTCGAGAAAGCCGAAACCATCAAGCGGGGCAGGCGATATCGCAGCCCAGTCCTTTCGTCGACTCTCGGATACGTTCCGGCATATCCGCAGCTACCGAAATGTCTTCTGGCTATTCTTGTCTCGCGTTTTCTATAACGACGCCCTGGTTACCGTGTTCGCGTTCGGGGCGATTTACGCTACGGGGACCTTCGGCTTCGAGCGAAGCGAAGTTCTGATATTCGGGATCGTCCTGAATGTTTGCGCGGGACTGGGAGCCTTTTTCTTCTCGTTTGTCGAAGATCGTATCGGTAGCCGCATTACGATTGTCATCTCGCTAGTGTGCCTGCTCGCCAGCAGCCTCGCAGCGGTGATTGTACAGTCGCAGACGGGCTTCTGGATTTGCGCCATCGTTCTCGGACTGTTTATCGGTCCGAATCAGAGCGCAAGCCGCGCCTTTCTCAGTCGGATGGCGCCGCCTGAGAAAGTAAACGAGTTTTTCGGTTTCTTCGCGTTTTCCGGAAAGGCGACATCGTTTTTGGGCCCTTTCTTGTGTGGGCTGCTAACGGCTCAGTTCGACAGTCAGCGCGTGGGCATGGCCATCGTTCCCATCCTTTTCGCAATTGGCCTTTGGCTCATCCTTTGGAAGACGAAGCCAGCTATGGAGTAATCGCTTGCGAGGGGGCTCCAACGATAGCTTGGTAGAATCAGTAGCTTACTGCGGGCAACCAAGTGACCAGTTGCGGGAACGCCAATACGAGCCCAAGCGCGATGAGCTGTATCACAATAAAGGGTACGACGCCGCGATAGATATGCCGGAGCGTTATTCCTTCCGGGGCGACGCCTTTGATATAGAATAGGGCAAAGCCTACCGGGGGTGTTAGGAAGGAGGTTTGCAGGGCGACCGCGCAGAGAATGGCGAACCAGATCAAGGCGGGTTTGGAAGTGGCATCCATGCCGCTTTCCGCAAGCCAAGCCAGATCCATGCCGCTGATGAGCGGGGCCACGATCGGCAGCATGATCATAGTGATTTCGATCCACTCGAGGAAGAACCCCAGGGCGAAAATGATCAGCAGGACGATGGCGATGGTGCCATAGTTGCCGGCTCCGATATTGATGATGGCGTCGGCGATCATTTCATCGCCTCCCAGTCTGCGAAGCACGAGCGAGAAGCAAGTAGCCCCAATGAATATCGCAGCCAGAAAGCCCATGGTACGCAATGTGTCGCGCAGCGATTTGCGGAACGCGGGCAAGTTGAGGCGACGATTGAATGCTGCCAGCAGCAATGCTCCCAGGGCGCCCATACCGCTCGATTCCGTTGGAGTGGCGATGCCGAAGAAAATCGACCCCAGCACGATCATGATCAGAAAAGCGGCGGGGATAATCGCCAGGCCTAGATCGATCCAATCTCTCGAACGAAGGGCGGTGACCTCCTTTGGCTTGGGAGCGGCTTCGGGATTCAGGCGAGCGTATCCAAATATGTAGAGCAGGTACATGCCTGAGAGGACGAGACCTGGCATGACCGCTCCCATGAACAAGTCGCCTGTGGAAACGTCGAGCTGCGTCGACATTAGGATGAGCATGATGCTGGGCGGGATAAGGATGCCCAACGTTCCCGCGCTGCAGACGGTTCCGACCGCGAAGGAAGGCGCGTACTTCACCTTCATCATGGCCGGCAAAGTAAGCGTGCCGAGCAAGACCACGGAAGCTCCGATAATCCCGGTGGAAGCGGCGAGCAGAATCCCCATCAATGTTACGCCCAAGGCTAGCCCGCCCGAAACGCGTCCGAGCAGTTTCTGCTGGGCTCGCATCATGTTTTCGGCGACGCCGGATTGGTCCAGGATATTGCCCATGAGGATGAACATGGGCAATGCGACGAGAACGTCGCTTTTCATGATCCCGAAAACGCGGTCCACGACCAAGGAGAAGCGGAGGAAATTCAATCCGGTATAGACATCGAACAAGGTGTCGAGGGCAACGGCGACACCGGTGATCGCAATGGCTGAACCGCCTAGGGCGAAGCCCACCGGAACGCCCAGAAAGAGCATCCCTATGAAGAGCCCGAGCAGGGCGAACATGAGCGTTGCGCTAGGATCCATGGCTCTATGTATCGGTGTCTTGGGGACGGAGGGATAGGAGGATCGTCTTGGCTAGCGCTTCAAGAAGCAGCAAGATGCAGCTGAACGGCAACATGAACTTCACCAGCCAAAGCCAGGGCATGCCTCCGGGGTTAGGGGAGCTTTCATTGATGGCGAAGGACTTGGCGGCGTATTCCCAGCCGTGCCAAGCCAAGAAGGCGTAGAGGGGCATAAGGAAGAAAACGATGCCGACGAGATCGACCCAGCGGCGAAAGCGAGGCGAGTATCGCTGATACAGAAAATCGACCCGTACATGTCCGTCGTCGATCATAGTATAGGAGAGGCCTAGAACTAAGGTGAAGGCGAAGAGGTACCAGAGCGAATCCTCCAGCAAGGTGAAGGTTTGGCCAAAGACGTAGCGCAGGATCACTTGACTGGAGATGGCGAGGAGCAGGAAGGCCAGCGACCACGAGGAAATGCGTCCAACGATGCCGATAAAGGTCTCGATGCGTGTGGCGAGGGTTTTCATGAGGGTAAAGAGAATCGCGAATCCGGACGAGAGCGCGACGGAAGAGGGAACGCCGTTAGCCTAGCGTGGGATGTAGGCTCGTTTGCCCCAGGATGCGTATTCTTCGCGAAACGCTTTCAGATCGGTCCAGGCTTTCTTGAAGAAAGGGTCCTTGGCGGCTTGCTCCTCGACCACTTCTTCCCAGGTTTCGCGGAAGAGATTCAGCATTTCGGGGCTCCATTGCTTTACTTGAACGCCGCGCTCCTGATTGCGTTTGATGGCCGCGGATTGAGTCGCTTCGCTGTAGGCGATGGAGTGGACGATACCCGCTTTGCAGACGGATTCGAATTGGGCTTGTTGAGTGGGAGAAAGGTTGTCCCAAACGCGTCGGTTGACGATGATCTCGAAGGTCGTGCTTTGCTGGTGCCAGCCCGGAAAATAGTTGTAGTTGACCAGCTTGTGAAAGCCTTGGTTTTCGTCAATGGAGGGTAGCGCGTATTCCGTCGCATCGATGACTCCCTTTTCCAGGGCGGGAAAAATTTCCGCTCCCGGTTGTACGGATACGGATACGCCGAGCTTTCCCATGACGATGCCGCCAAGTCCGAAGAATCGCATCTTAAGATCGTCGAGGTCCGCGGCGGAATTGATCTCCTTGGAAAACCAGCCGCTGGTTTCGGGCGGGATGATGGAGCAAACCAGGACTTTCACGTCGAAGCCTGCCTGGTCGTACATTTCTTGATACAGGTCGAGGCCATTGCCGCTGTACAGCCAAGCCATGAATTCCGAGGAATCCGGCCCGAACGGAATGGCGGAAAACAGGGGCGAGGCGGGAATCTTGCCCGCCCAGAAACCGGCCGATCCGTAACCGGCGTCGATTTTTCCGTCGGAGACTGCGTCGAGGATCTCCAGGGCCCCAACCAGAGCGCCTGGATCGTAGATTTCCAGGGAAATCGAATCGCCGCTGACCTGCTCGAGCTCTTCTGCGATGTGAACGATCTGTTCTCCAAGAACGGTGACGCTGGCAGGGATGAAGGATGCGAGCTCGATGCGAGCCTTGCGTTCCTTGGTCCGGGCAGGTCCGCCGGATTCGGAAGCGTTTTGCGAGCAACCGGTCAGGGTCGCTATGATTAGCAATAGGGTGAGGTAGCGCATGCGGGACGACAGGATTGGGAAGGAGGGCAGCATCCTCCATTGATGGCGTCATGCTCGTTACCGCCTTGGTCCCACGCAACCCCTTTTTTGCGCATTCGGTTTCAGTAGCGAACGCATGCGAAGAACGCGCCTCGGTTGATCGGAGACGCGTTTTACAGGACGGGTGAAAACGGGACTTCTAGAGTCCTGGCCTAGATGCTATCGGCCTCGCAACCGAGGATTTCGGCAGCTTGGTTGGCATCGCCTTGGCAGGCTTGAAGAACGCGACGCTTGTATTCGTGCGTGGCTTCTTCGATGAAGTCGGCCAATTTTGTCCAAGAGGAGAGGTCGCGGATGCGTTCGGGCAGATCCTGCTCGTCGATTCGGTTGTCGGAGCAATGAGCCGCGGCGTCTTCTATGGCGTCTTTCAATTCGTCGAGATTGCCTGGCCAGCGGTAGGCTTGAACAAGACTGTTCGCTTTTTCGGTCAGTTGGTAGTCTCCCAATTCGTTCGCTTCGAGAATCGAATGGGCAATCGCAGCGATATCGTCAGGTCGCTCCCTCAGGCTGGGAACCTGAACGGTGAGCGATGAAATGCGATAATACAACGATTCGCTGAATTCCTTGCCGCCCACCTTTTGCTCCAGATCGATCGCCGTCGAGCAAACGACGCGCGTTTCCGTTTTCGCGTCGCGAATGAGCTCGCTCAGCGTTTCCTGGAAATCGCTTGGAAGGGCATCGATATTCGAAAAGTAAAGCGTTCCCCCTGCAGCTTCCTTAAAGAGACCGTCGTCTTTAAGGGCTCCTTTCAGGGCACCGGAATCGGAGTCTTGGCAATCGAAGGAAACGAAAGGAGAATCCGATGGACGATCCGCGCTGGACGCGTGTATTTGAGACGCGATGACGCTTTTATGCGTTCCCGCTTCCCCTTGGATCAGGGCAGGGGTGGTGGATTCGGCAGCGCGAGCGATCGTATCCTTCAAGGTCTTCAGACTGGGAGAGTTGCCAAGCAGAACATTGCAGTCGCTCCCGTTCGAATTTTCGTTGGCGGTTTCTGCCAGCTGTTTCGATGCCCGATTCAGAGCAGCCATAAGCTGATCGACCTTGAAGGGCTTAGTCAGGAAATCGAAGACCCCGAGCTTCATTGCGTCGAGGGCATTCTCCACCGTCGCGTGGCCGGACATCATGATTACGATGACCTTAGGATCGATGCTTTGCAGCTCCTGGGCGATTTCAAGGCCGCTCTTAGGCGACATCTTGATATCGCAAAGCACGATCTCGGGACGCTCCTTCTTATATAGTTGGATGGCGTCGTCCCCGTTGCTGGCGTAAAGCGTGGCGTATCCGAGAGGTTGGACGACGGTGTCCAGCATCTCATGGATCGACTCCATGT
>Ga0208127_1001275_pt1 | contig 12620 bp, 11 predicted proteins | sample ETNtaG_6_FD_185751 | JGI IMG/M metagenome (GOLD analysis project Ga0208127, IMG submission 185751) | Marine microbial and viral communities from oxygen minimum zone, Eastern Pacific Ocean - ETNP201306SV45 (SPAdes) (version 2) | ecosystem: Environmental > Aquatic > Marine > Oceanic ...
CTTTTTCCCAATTAAAAATGAACAAATTGAAAAAAAATTTGAAAAAATTTTTGAAAAAAATCTAGATGAAAGAGCAATCTATACTTACTGGACAAAAAATGACCACAAACTATGAAATCCTTAATTAAAAAAATCATTAATCCTTTGGAACTGATACGAGCCTATCAATTTCATAAAAATGAATCGAACCACATTAAAGCTTCAAAGGATTTAGAGCTGATGTTATATTCAAAAATTATTACTAATGATATGCTTCATTATGGATATTTTGAAGATGTAGATGTAGATCCTGAAACAATATCAATTAAAGATTTAGAAAACGCACAAATGAAATATGTTGAGTTAATAGTTGAACAAATATTAGATAAGAAAAATAATGTGCTTGATGTAGGTTGTGGAATGGGTGGTTTATCTAAAATCTTATATGATAGAGGTATGAAAGTACATTCATTAACTCCTGATGATAACCAAAAAAAATATATTGAGAAACACTATCCTGAGTTAATGGTTCATCATATGAAATTTGAAGATTTTTCAACAGACAAACAATTTGCTACCATAATCAATTCAGAGTCATTGCAATACATAGACTTAGATACTGCATTTAAGTGTGCATCTAAATTACTATCTAATAATGGTAAATGGATTATTACTGACTATTTTAGAATTAATAATAATGGAATTAATAAATCAGGACATATGCATCAGGATTTTCTTAATAGTGTTAAAAAAAATGGGTGGAAAATTACATATGAAAATGATATGACCCTTAATTCATTACCTACTCTAAAATATGCAATTACATTTATTAATAGGTTTATTAAACCACTAGCTTTTTTCGGTAATGAAAAATTAAAACATAAACAAGGGTGGCTATTCTATTTAACTAATGAATTGAGAAATAATATGTCTAAAAAATTTGAAAAAGAATTAGCTGCGTTAGATCCAGAAAAATTTATAAAAGAAAAAAAATACATGCTTTACGTTATAGAAAAAAAGGGTTAAGAGTTACTTCAAATCCATAATTTCTAAAACGCCTTCACCCTCATAATTTTCGTTGTTAGGTAATTTTAATCTAACCTTACTTTTATACCTGGTATAATAGGGATCGATGCTTGAAAACTTAAATAAATTAGTTACAAGCGGTATGTTGTTGACATCAAACAAATATAAATTTTCTATTACTTCTGTACCTTCTATTTCTAAATAAAAATCATCAATTGTAATGATTTTTAATTTTGAATAAAGTGGTTCATTATTTTTATCATATAAATCGGTTATCAAGTTTTCTTTTGCTGTAAAAATACCGTTTTGTCCATAGTTTTCATAAATAATCCCTGTACTATCTGCAATAAATATACCAGGAATTGAATAGCCACCCCTTGATGAAATAGTATTGAGCTCATAACCTATTATTGTATATTGGCCAACTGTTCCTCTAAACCATAACCAATTATCAAATAATTTTTGTAATTCTATATTACCCCAATTATGATCATGATAACCACTACCTGAAACAATACTATTTGTATTTTCATAGGTTAATGTTCCACTAACATCACCATTTGGAACTGCAGCTAACCAAGCAAAATAATCTTCTCCAGCATTTATAATTCCATCTTGTGGTCTATAGGGGCTTATCTTTGATTTCAATTTTATATCTAGTCCAAAACCATCAAAATCTTTAGGATTAATTTTAATCTGATAATTATCTAAGTTTCCAATAAATACATTATCATTATATTGAACATTGCAACTGTCTTTGGAAAAAAAAGTATCTTTAGATTTAAAAAATTTGATTTTTTTATATTCAGTTCCATCTGGCTTATTATAATTAACACCAATATAATAAACATCTTTTATAGCTTTAATTTTCCAAAAATAAACAACAGCGATACTACCATCATCAAGCTTTGCATCAAAATACCACCATTCATATTCTTTGTTTTGACCAGTAGTTCTAAGACCATCTTCGTAAAGCAAAACTTCTTCGCCTAATTGATCTGCTTGTAATTCAGGGTTAAAGTCAGGGTAATCTTTTTTTCCTAAATATATTCTTGTACAACTAGTACAAATAAATAGTAATAAAATAAGTATAAAATTTAGCTTGGTATTATTCATTTAATTCTTTCATATTTTTCTAACGCTCTTTGTCGTGAATAGCTATAATCTATAATCGGTTTAGGATAAGGTAATTTGTGATCTATTTCCCATGGCTCATTTAAATATTTTTCTGGTAAAGAATTTAACTCTGGTACATAGTGTCTAATATACTTACCATCAGTATCGAACTTTTTACCTTGAAGTATGGGGTTAAATATTCTAAAGTAAGGGGCAGCATCAGCACCTGTTCCAGCAACCCATTGCCAACTAGCTACATTTGACGCATAATCTGCATCAACTAAACAATCCCAAAACCATTTTTCTCCTAATCTCCAATCAATAAGTAAATTCTTTACTAGAAAAGAAGCAACAACCATTCGAGTTCTGTTATGAATGAAGCCTGTTTGCCAAAGTTCACGCATGCCAGCATCTACAATAGGATATCCCGTACATCCTTTTTTCCAAGCTTCAAAATGTTTATTTGAATTTTCCCATTCAAAATTATTAAACTTTGCTTGCATATTCTCATATTGTAAGTGAGGGAAGTGATATAATAAATAATATGAAAACTCTCTCCATCCAAGTTCTGATTTAAAGTGATCAATACTTTTATTTGGTATTAATTTATCAAGCTCATACCACATTCTATTTATTGATATCAGTCCAAATCTAATATATGGAGATAACTTTGAATTCTTATTTAATGCAGGAAAATCTCTTTCTAATTTATAATCATTTATTTTTGTATCAATAAAATCTTTAAAAATATACATCGCACTTTCTTCATCAATTTTCCAAATATTGTCAAATTTCTCATGCCATGGAAAATTATCTAATAACTCCAATTGGTCAATAGAAGTATTGTTTGAACAACTATAATAATTGATAGATGAGGGACTGCCAACTGGTTTTTGGGGTAAAGTTGAAGTTAAGCATCCCCTACGATAAAAAGGCGTAAAAACTTTATATGGTGTATCATCACTTTTAAGTATATGATATGGTTTCCATAGTAAAGTACAATTTCTTGTATTTAAATCAATATTTTTTAAACTGCATAAATTTTGAATTTTATCAAATAAAGTAATATCCATACTAAGAAAAGGCTCTTCACAATAAATTTGATTTATAGAATGTAATTCTAACAAACTACTAATTATTTTAATTGTATCACCCTTGAAGACTTGTAGATTATTATTTAATTTATTGTTTAATGATTCTAGTGATTTGTGTAACCAATATTTTGAGCTAGATCCTAAAGGTTTGTCAGTATTTTTTTCATCTAAAATATATACGGGCAATATTTTCTTATCATCTTTACAGGCATCAAATAAAATATCATTATCATTTATTCGTAAGTTATTTTTAAATAAAACTAATGATGTCATGCTATTTAAATTTCGTAAGTATTTGAGTATTTGAATAAAACAGGTACTACTATAGCCCATGCAAATCCCAATACAACATATGCAAAAGTTGTATGTATTGTTATTGAGCCAATGCCAACACCTGCACTATAAGATAATGGCCCACCAATCAAACCAAGAAAGGATGAGATAATATATTTGTCTTTAATACTTTCAAGTGTATACATCATTGATAATGAAAAGCCAGCCCACATTGATAATATCCATAATGGTGATAAGCCATAATGGGCAAAAATACCGCCTTGGTAACTAATTAAACCTAGTTTTGAAAAAGATGTATCTAATAGTAGCCCACACAAAATAGCTATCAAAACAATTTTGATGTCACGAGATTTAAATCTTACAAAGTATAAATGCATAATTATAAAAAATGTCGTAGCAAGTGGTCCTAAATATGGTTGATTCCAAATAGAGCAAAAAGCACATAATACCCAACAGATTTTAAAACCAATCAAGTCATAAAGTTTTAAATATTTATTCATTTTTGTCTAAGATATGATAAATTTCTGTTATTGAAATCAATAGGTTGAATATCAAATTCTGAAAAAAGATTTTTGGAATCACATGTATTACCTTCTAGTAACATTGTTAACTGATCTCGTGTAATTGGAAAAAACTTAAATCTATCTAACAAACCTGCTACTAATTTAATTGGCATCACAGGTGCTGGAATCATTAATTTATTTTTCTTTAATGCAGATGAAATTGTGCTGATTATTTCTTTCCAGTTAAAGGATTTCATTCCTCCTAATTCATATGTCTGCATATAGTGTTTTTCATTCTGAATTGATTTGACAAAAAAATCAGCTACGTTTTCAACATGTATTGGTGACATTGAAAAATTACCTGCATTTCCAATATTTAACCCTTTAAAAAAAAGAGGAGCAGGAATAGGTAATTTTAACATTGTATCTCTAAGTTGTGAGCAAAATTCTTGATCATTTTTAGGTTTTCCAAAAACAAGTGATGGCCTAAATATTGTATAGTTCAATCCAGAACTTTTCAAATACTCTTCTGCACGAAATTTAGTTGTTTGGTAACCAGTGCCTTCACTTTTTACACCATTTGCGCTCATCAAAATAAAATGCTTGATATCATAATGAACTGCTCTATCAATCACCATCTTAGCAAACTCATAGTGTAATTTTTCAAAAGTGATATCTTTAGATTTAAACTGACGAATGATACCTATATTATAAATAACTGTAGAGCAATTCATCATTGTTTGATCCAATGAAGTATTGTTAATGATTTCACCATTAATAATATTTACATTTTCAATATCATCTATTTTTGATTCACTACCATTTCTTACTAGTGTATAAATTTCATGGTCATGTTTTCTAAGTGATTTAAGGATGTACTTGCCTACAAAACCAGTACCTCCAAATACTGCTACTTTCATAATGATTTTCCTGATTGTTTTTTAATTTCTGAAAAAATTTTATCTAAAATTTTATGTCTATATTTAAATATTCCATTGATATCGTGCCTTATATACAGAAAATGTACAATTCTACCAATAATTCCCATTGGTATTGCGTATGTTAAATTATCTTTAATGATAGTGCCGCCATCTTTTTCCTCAAATGTATGAGTATGATGCCATAGAGAATAAGGTCCTTTTATTTGCTGATCTATAAACTTTCTAGGCTTATCATAATATGTAATTAATGTCCTCCAATGTAATTTTAATGTGTATAGAATAGTTAATGAATAATCTATTAATTGGCCATCTTTCATTTCCAATGGAGTAGGAGTAAGAATATCAAATTTTAATCTAGGTGGGGTTATCAATGATAAATTTTCAGGCTTTGAAAAAAAACTAAATACATCATCAATAGGCAAATCAATGAACTGTTCAAATTCTAAATTATACGTTTTCATGATTTTTTTTCTGCGAGTAAATTGAAAAATAATTCAAATTGATCATTAATAAACCTGTCTCCAATATCTGGATACCAAGATTTAGATTTATATTTAATATTATATAATGATCTATCTATTTCTATTTTTCCAGAAGCAAGACCTACATTATTACTATAGATTATATTTGCTGTAAACTCAATTGGGTGTGTTTGTTCTTTAATAGTTAAATCTGCTTTGATTTTAAAATTATTGTTATCATCTGTAGTTACATTAAGAATCTTGAGGTGAGATAATGGAAACTTATCTGTAGCAAAAAAGTCGTCATTTTTAAGATGTTTTACCAGATAACCATTGCTACCTTTATCTTTGATATCAGTGCAAATAATTGAATTCATATCAATAATGATTTCACCTCCAAGGAGCTGATTATTTTTATCAAATTGTAAATTGCTACTTTTGACATTAATAAGTCCATCATGATACGCTCCTGTAGACTTTGTTCCTTTCCACTTGATTGATGATTTTTCATCATTGATTTGTAAACTTTGTTGAGACAATAAAGTTGTTATAAATAATATGTAAAATAAAAATTTCATAAAAGTTTCCTTGTATTTACACGTTTTGCACGTTTTAATATAAACATGTTTGTATGTTTTTTGCAAATTATAAATCAATCCCGATAGTAACTTCGTATCTTCTATCAGATTTTTCTTTTGTGATAGGATTATATTGCCAAGCAAAATTTAACTTCAAGGGCATGCCTAAAAATATAAACCTTGGTCCCCAGCCATATGACATAACCCAGCCTGTACGTTTAGTTGGATCTTCTTCTCTGCGAGTCCAATTAGATTGACTTGATATATTTGGTAGAGATTCATTATTATTCCAAGTAACACCTATATCAAGAAATAAAACACCATTTATTTGACCAAACCACTTTATTGCAGGAAAATAATAAAGTAAAAAAGGGGCTCTTAATTCAAAATTAAATAATGCTAGATTATCTCCAGATTTATACATAAATGGCACACCTCTTACAGGTGTTATGTTTTCAGTAAAATTAAACAATGTTAGGAGATTAGAGTTTCCAGAATTGAATTCATTAAGATAAAAATCAGATATATAAGGATTAGATGAATATATAGAAGGTTCTGATCCTAAGTATATAGATTGCCTATTGTCACCCCAACTGTGACCCAAAAAATTTCTCAAAAAAATACTTACACCATTAAACAGTGGCCTATAAACTCTACCATCAAAACTTAGTAAATTTATATCCTTATTTGTTGTAGGGTCAGTTTTAAACTTAAAATAAAATCTACTTCCATTATTTGGGTATGTATAAAACCATCTGGTGTTATCCCATACATATCTCGTACTAAATGTTGTTAGGTTTCCATTATAAATTAAATCACTACTTTCAACACCGCCATATTGAGAACTTCCATTTACTACCTCATCATGAACTAACATATAATATTGGCTAAGATTAAATTCAATTCTATTAAATCTTGATAACGGTCTATTTGCATCAATGCCAATTGAGATATTTTCATACAAAGTCTGATCTTCTAACAAATTACCATTTTCATCAATATAACTATTTTCTCTAACTGTAAAACCATCGTGAGTAAACATAAAAGTCCAATCAATCAGTTCAGGTAAATACCTATATACCAAAGCATAATCTGAACGCTTAAAATTGACATCGAGCTCAGTGCCTAAATATATCTTATGATCACCAAGAATATCACTAAACTGAAATACAGCTAATCCGTTTTGAGCATAATTATTATTTCTTGCATTCAATCCTACACCCACAGATAATTGCCCAACATCTAAACTAAATTTTGTTTTATATTTTTTTATAACATAATTACCACTACTATCAATTGTAGTGAGAAACAAGCTATCTTGTTTCAATTCATTATTCGCTTGTGCTAGATTTTTATCAAATATATAATTTCTATAATTATGCCTTTTTTTATCGAATCTATTTTTTAGTTTTGTAAAATCATAATCGTTTGTTTCACTTTGCCATTTAGCATTTGTTATATTAGTTGGATTAGAAAAATACATTGATGAATCTAACTTAGATAAAATGAACTTTCTATCATTTAGACTAGAAAAATATATATCGTTATCAATAGCAGTAATTTGAGAAATGCCAGTATATAAATTCGTGATGAGTTTCATTGATGAGTCAGAAATATTTTTAACAGATAAATTATTTATACCATTATAATCAGAAATATAAATTAAAGTACTATCATTATTTGTTAATATTGGGTAATGCTCATTAAAATCTGTATCTGTCAGCTGAATAATAGCTTTATTATTTAAATCATATTCAAACAAATCATATTCCGATGACCATAACTCATTATTTTTGTTTGTTCTATCTGAACTAAACAATATACTCTGACCATCGTTAGACCAACTAATTTCTTTCTCCGTAAAAATATCATTTGTTATCTGAATGATTTTTTTTGTTTTTAAATCATAAAGATATATATCACTTTGTGAAATGTTAGTTGCAATAAAAGCAATTTTACTTTCATCTATTGGATGCCAAATAGGTTGTGATATAGAACCAAAATTAAATTCATTAAACTCATGCTTTTGTTTTTTGTTATTATTTGTATCAATTGTATAAAGTAAATCTTTACCTTTTGAAGAAGAAGCTACAATAATTTTTTTGCTATCTGGAGACCATGAAATTCCTGCTTTTAAAACATGCAACTCTTCAAATTCAATAGACATACCACTTTTTAAAATAGTGCTAATTGATTTTGAGCTACAATCTTTACAGTCACTTGGAACAATACATAAACTCATAATACCTTTTTGATTAGAATAAAATGCTAATTTTGATTTATCTGGGGATAATGATGGACCTATATCATATGTACTATTTACTTTTTCGTAATCAAATATTGTAGATGAAACATCATCTAAATAATCTCTATTATTTATATCAGGCCAATATTCTGATTTTAAATATTTATGCCATCCAGATTCAAGGCTTTCTAAATCTATGTTTAGTGCTTTTTCTAATGCTGTGTTTAAATCTGAAGATGTAGAAATTGCAGAAAATATTGATGCAATAATTGAAGGAGCTTCTGTTTTACCTTGAGCATATAACGTATCTAATTCTTCAACAATGTATTTCCATACTGATTGACCCCCTCGATATGCAAGGTAGCCATTTAATTCATTCAATTTAGGTAGTTTTTCGCCATTTACAACTAAATCTCTCATCCACATATCAGATTCAGTTTGCCAAGGTGTTGATAAAAATTCTGCTAAGCCTTCATTCATCCACAATGGTATTAATATAACATCATCATTTTGCATATTTTGGATACTTCCTTTATAAATGTAATCATTTATAAAAGCATGTACTAATTCATGATGAATAACAGTTTTAAATTGGTTATTGTTACCATCAAATGGAATTACAACTCTATTTTTATATAATTCTGTAACTCCGCCAACACCTTCTGGCATATACATATCAATTATATTTGTTTGTTGAAAATCATTGTGAGAATTATAAACAATAATTGGAATCCTATTTTTTAATTTCCATCCAATAGCATTAGAAATAATATCATATGATTTTAAAGATTCTCTAGCGACAAATTCAGCGTTACTATTAATATTTGTAGATCCTTTATCTGAATCATAAAAATATACATCAAAATATTTTGATTGAATGTAATGCCAATCAAAACTTTTATATTGCACTATATTTTTACCAAATTGGCAATAGATAGGAATAATAAAAATTAAAAATATATATTTTGTAAATTTCATAGTTTAGATTTAGTTATATTTATTATAATATAATGATAACCAAAGGTTTCCAAAATTAGGAACAATATAACTAAATATATAGATTATTTATACTATAGGAACAATGTAAAATGAAATTACCTGTATATTTTATATCCGATAATCACTTTCTCCTAGATTACAATGAGGTTGAAACTGAAAGACGCAATAAACTTTTTAATTTGTTTGAGCATATTAAAAAAACAGGTGGCACATTAATTATAGGAGGTGATTTTTTTGATTTTTGGCTACAAACCTTCTCAGGTACACCCAAATATTATGACGATATAATTCAAAATCTACAATCTCTAAATGAACAAAATATCGAAATTCATTATGTTGTTGGAAATCATGATTATTGGGATTTTGGTTATATGCAAAAAACATTTAAATGCAATGTTCATAAAAGTGATTACATAGTAAATATTGATAAACATAAAATATTAATCACACATGGTGATGGAATTTTAAAAAATGATGTAATGTATAGGTTTATGAAAAAAATCATACGTAGCTGGTTATTTATTTTTTTAATTAGGATAGTTCCAATATCAATTATGACATTTTTTGCAAAAAAAATTTCTAATTCTAAAAACAAGCTTAACCCAAACTATCCTGGACTAAATCAGTCACTTAAAAATGAACTAAAAGATTATGCATTTAAAACAATGGAAAAAAATAATATTGATACCTTACTTATGGGTCATTATCACGAGATAGGCATTATAGAAAAAGGTGATAAAAAATTTATTCATTTAGGAGATTGGTTAACAAAATTCACTGTAACTATTTTTAATAAAAATAAAACTTTTGTACAAAAAAGTTGGGGTGAAAAATGATTATTTTAATTCAGCTAGATATATTTGGTTGATTTATCGTATATTCCTTACCTTTATTATAGGTATAAGAATTATAAAATATGAAAAATAAAGTATATATATTATCTATTGTCTGCCTATTTCTTACATCATGTGTAATGAGAAATGGGAAAATTGAACGTATTTCATTTAATGACCCAGAAATACAGACTATGGAAGATGTTAATGTCCAAAGAGATTTATTAGCTGATGGAAAAAGAGCGCCAATCACATTACTTATCAACGCTTACAATAACTCTGATTTAAAATATGATGTTAGAATGGCTTCATTAGAAGCACTAGCAGAAAGTCAAGACCCATTAGTTATTGAGGCAATACAAAAATCAATTAGAAATGCAGAATTAATTGATTTAGATATGATGATTAAATCAATTGAACTATTAGCTAAATATGGAGATAGTGAATCAATTAATGCATTAACTTCAGCTCTTAAAAAAAGTGAATCTAAAATTATGGATTTAAGAGAGGTAATTGTTAACGCTATTGGTGAAAATGGTACAGATGATCAGATTATAACTCTACTTGAATTATATGAAATTAGTCGAATCAACCATCAAAAAAACAGCCAGTTATTATCAATTGCACTTGGTAATATGGGTGATGACCGTGCAATTCCAGTATTAATGGAAATTGCTAAAAACAAAGAACATAATCTTATTACAAGAAAATTAGCTGTAGACATTTTAGCTAAAAAAGAAGCAACTGAACTAGTTGATTATTTTATTGAACTTTTAGGTGACCCTAATACTAGACAAAGTATGAATGATTTTGCATTAGAGGTTATGGGTGATCTTGATAATCAACAAATGATTTTGGCTTTACTTGAATCCTACCAAATTGGCAAACAACAATATTATAGTATGCTTATAAGATTAATGGATATTATGAGTGAGCAAAATAATGTGGAGTTAAAACCTGTGATTATAGAAGTTGCTTTGACTGAACACTTACCATATCATATAAGAATAAAAGCAATTAAATCTTTAGCTAACTTCGGAGATCCATCAGTTATTGATAAAGTAATTGTGCTTTTAAATGATTCTAAAAACTATGTTTTTTATGATCATATTGTTGAACTGATACTTTCAATGGATGTGATGTCAGATTATGAATCTATTTTAAGACAAGCTTCATTTAAGGCTATGAATAATCAAATTGAATTGGAAAAATGAAAATAATTTTAAATATATTATTGTCTTTAATATTAACATTTAGCTTGAGTTCATGTTCAAGTTCTAAGAAAAAAAATAGTGAAGATTCTGATAACAACAAATCTTTACCAACTGAGAAAATTAAAAATGTTTCTTTGTTTAATGAAGATACAAAACCATTTTATACGGTTGACCCTAAGCTTGAAGAAATTGAATCTGAAATTGCACTTTTGAAAGAGCAAGTGATTCAATATCAATCTCAAATTGCTACTCCAAATTTTAATACTGAAGTTTTAAAACTATTAAAAAATCCAGGCATTAAACATGAAATACAACTTTCTAATGGAACTACTATACAAGGTGTAATAATTTATGAAAATGTTGACCAGTTAATTGTTGAAACACAAATTGGACAACTCCAAATAAATAAAGATGAAGTTATTAGCACAGAGGATATATTACCCCCTTTGGCTAATTTAGAATTTGTTGGTGACGCTATTGAGGAAGTCTATCAATCAAAAAGAGCATATAAAGGTGCTATAAAAAATAATGGTCTGAAAAGAGCTGACTTTGCTAGAGTTATTTATACTCTTCATGATGAAAATTCAAATCTCATTTCAACTGATTCTGCATTTGTTTCTGGTACAAAACATATTTATAATTCAGGTATTATCTCTGATGCAGCAATTAATCCTGGTGATTTTGCTGAGTTTTATGTGGTTATTAATATTGATACGGATAAAGAGATTAAATATTTTCTGCGTGATATACGTTGGGAGTATTTTGAATAATTAAGTGAAGATTACAGTATATCATCTGACATATATTTTTATAGTTTTAATTTTCTATTCATGCAATAATGAAAAATCTGTTACAGTTTATAAAGTAAAAAAAGCTGATTCATTAATTTCTAAACAAAATAATAGTAATAACTCAAGTTTAAGCTGGACAGCTCCAAATAATTGGATAGAAAAAAGAGCTACAGATTTTAGATTAGCAAGTTATGATGTCAATGCTCCAAATGGTGAGATCATTGATTTGTCAATTACAGTATTTCCTGGAGATGCTGGTGGCATTGAATCTAATGTAAATAGATGGAGAAGACAAATTAATCTAAATCCATTAGATTTGAATCAATTAATGAATGAATCGTCAACACAATCAAGTATGCTAGGTGAATATTATATTTTTGATTTGTATAATGAAAATAATAATCAAGCTATGATTGCCGCCATATTACCATATTACAATAATTCAAATTCCATTATAGAAACTATTTTTGTTAAAATGGTGGGATCTATTGATACTTTATCTGACTTAAAATATGAGTTTGAATTGTTTTGTAAATCAATACATAA
>Ga0208127_1001278_pt1 | contig 12610 bp, 11 predicted proteins | sample ETNtaG_6_FD_185751 | JGI IMG/M metagenome (GOLD analysis project Ga0208127, IMG submission 185751) | Marine microbial and viral communities from oxygen minimum zone, Eastern Pacific Ocean - ETNP201306SV45 (SPAdes) (version 2) | ecosystem: Environmental > Aquatic > Marine > Oceanic ...
TTTGCAAACTCCAAAAGCCCCATAATATCTTTTGGTCTAAAAGAAGTTGGATCAGGAGGTGTCATTTTTAAAAGAGGTTTAATGATTTTGCATTGCCTCATTACGTCTTTCCCAAATCTTTCGTAAGCTTCTGCATCTTTTTTTGAAAATTGTGCTATTGATCTGTAATTTAGATCATGGTCGCTATAGTGAGCATAAAACCTACCATCATCAAGCATTGTAGCGCTCCCCTCATAAGGAATTATTTGTAAACCGTATTTGGAAAGCTCTAAATCTCTAAATATCTCTGGTCTAAGTAAACTACATACATACGAACAATTAGAATAGGTCCAGCCTGGATGCAATTCTCTACTTACAGCAGCTCCACCAACATAACTATGACGTTCGATTACAGCTACTTTTAATCCAGCCTTAGCTAAATAACATGCAGTCGTGAGGCCATTATGACCGCCACCAACAATTGCTACATCATACTTAGTTTTAGGCATATTGATTTCTTATATTTCTTTGAATGACCATTCAACCAAATTCCTTGAAAAAACAATAATTTTATGAAAAAATCACTTTATTTTAGAGAATTTAAATGGCCAGTAAAAATCAAAGATCAGAGAATAAAAAAAATAGTAATTTAAAACTTATATCTTCAACGATAAAAAATTTATCCAAAAAAGGCATTAATGACCTTACTATGAATGATGTGTCTCAAGGCGCAGGTTTATCACAAGGAATTGTTAACTTTCATTTCAAAAGTAAAGAATTACTGTTGATAGAAACTTTGAAATTTATTTCTAACGAATATCTGACATCATTTGATAAATATTTAAAAAAAGCTGGAGATGATCCTAAGTTAAAAATAATCAATATGATAGAAAATGATTTTAGTTCCAAAATATGTACCCCAGAAAAAATTTCTGTATGGTTTACTTTCTTTAGTGAAATTAAATTCAAGCCTGCTTATAGGCAAATCTGTAGAGAAAGAGATTTATATTATCAGAATGTAACAGAAAATATATTTTCTGAATTAATTAAGATTGAAAAAAATAATTTATCCAAAAAAAGTTTATCAATAGCATTTCAATCACTAATTATGGGTTTATGGCTTAATCAATTAGATGAACCATCAAAATTTTCTAGATCTGAGTCAAAGAAAATATGTATTGATTATCTTAAAACTCATTTTCCGAAACAATTTAAAGGATATTCTTAATGTATAGTGGAATGACAAAATCAGCTTTAGAATGGCAAATCAAAATAAGAAAATTTGTTGATAATGAATTAATTCCTTGGGAAGTACATGCAGAAAAAAATTCTGGTAATTTGCCATCTGACATTGAAAAAAAGCATTCTGATATAGCAATTAAGCTCGGCTTGCCTGGTATGGGAATATCAAAAAAAGAAGGTGGTTTGGAGCTTTCAATGTTTGAGCAAATGATTATTTGGGAACAGTTAGGCAGAGTAACTAATGCATTATGTTGGTGTTTCTCTGAGGCACAAGATTGGATGGAAGAAAATTTTACACCTTTTCAAAAAGAAAACTATTTGTATCCTTTACTCAAAGGTGAAAAAAAAGAATGTTATGCTATTACTGAAAAGGGATCAGGCTCAGATGTAAATGGTTCAATCAAAACTACAGCTGAGTTGATTGATGGTAATTATATAATTAATGGTGAAAAGTGGTATGTCACTAGCGCCAACAAAGCTGATTTCTTTTTTTTGCAAGCAAAATTAAAAAATGGAAAAAACAAAGATCAACATGCCTTATTTATTGTTGATAAACATTTAGAAGGTATTGAATTAATCGATACTCCAGAATTTACGCATACTTTTTCTCATCATCATTGTATTTACAATTTTAATGACGTTAAGATACCCTCGAATTGTATCATTGGAAAAGAAGATGATGGAATGGCATATACGCATTCTTGGTTTCGTCATGAAAGATTAGGAATTGCTGCTAGGTGTTGCGGGGCAGCAGAAAGATTAATATTTGAAGCAACTAAATTTGCCAAAGATAGAGAAGCTAATGGAAGTAAAATAAAAGATTTTCAATTAATTCAGTCAATGTTAGCTGATAGTGTAACTGAACTTGCTGCAACAAGAGTCTTGCTTTTTGAAATTTGCAAAGAGCATGATAACCAAACTGATGTCAAAATTCTTCATGCTAAATGTTCGATGATAAAACTATATGCATCTGAAATGGCTAACCGTGTAGCAGATAGAGCAGTACAAATATTTGGTGGTAGAGGCTATATGAGGGAAAATGTTGCTGAGAGATTTTTTAGAGAGTTAAGAGCAGACCGTATCTGGGAGGGTACAAGTGAAATTCAACGTATCATTATTGCAAATTCACTCTATAAAAGAGGTTTAGAAAATTTAATTTGATATGAACTCAACTATACAAAATATATATTTTAGAAGTGATCAGGCTAAAGCATATACTCTTTTAAGCCCTGCACTAATCTTAGTTATTTTTGCCATGGCTGCTCCAATGATAGTAATGATATTTACAAGTTTCAATACTCAAATATCAATGATTGAAATTGATAGAACTTTTACCACAGGCAGATATGAAGATTTTTTTTCAAAACCAATCTTTTCAATGCTTCTCTTTCGCTCTGTAAAAATATCATTTTTTGTTACCTTGTTAACTTTATTAACCACTTATCCATTGGCTTACTACATAGCTTTTTATGTCAAAAAAAATAAAATGCTATGGATTGTCTTAATGACACTTCCTTTTTGGACTAGCTATCTACTCAGAGTTTTTTCATGGAGAGTAATTTTAGGAAATAAAGGGGTAATCAATTCTGCACTTATGGGAACAGGTATGATTGACGAGCCACTTGGATTTTTATTATACAATCAGGCAGCTGTGATAATCACTTTATCTCATGCATGGGCGGCATTTGCTATTTTGCCTTTGTATGTATCGCTTGATAAAATTGATAAATCTCTTTTGGAAGCATCTTATGATCTTGGTAATACTAAATTTGAAACATTTTGGAGGGTGACCTTTCCTTTGTCATTACCAGGAGTTATTGGGGCAATATTAATTATTTTTATTCCAACAGTAGGGGATTATGTTACACCACAGTTAGTTGGAGGGACTGATGGTCGAATGTTATCAAATATGATTCAAAGCTTGTTTGGCAGGGCAAATAATTTTCCTTTAGGTGCAGCCTCCGCAGTACTAATGCTTACAACAGTTTGCTTGGTTGCTGCTTTAGTTACATATATCACTAAGAAAGTTTCAATGAGGATGTCATAATGTATAACAAGAACAACACACTTTTTATCTATTGTGTTTTTTATTTTGCCTTTTTATACATTCCTGTTCTTTTGCTACCAATTTTTTCTTTCAATGACTCTTTCCATATGGTTTTTCCCTTAAAGGGCTTTACTTTTGACTGGTATATTCAAATGTGGAATAAAAGTAGACTGCATCAAGCACTATTTAACAGTATTAAAGTAGGTATAATTGCTTCAGTAGTAAGTACATTCATAGCTTTATTTGCTGCTAAAGCTTTTACAAGATACAAAGTTAAATTTCATGGGTTATCATATGGAGCAATACTTTTGCCATTTATAATTCCTGAAATTATAATTGCAGTGGCTCTAATAGTTATCTGGACTAGTATGGGGCTAAAATTAGGTTTAATACCGGTTACTATTTCTCATATTCTTTTTTGCACACCTTTTTGTATGCTAATTTTAATTTCTAGAATGGAAGGTTTTGATAAAAGTTTAGAAGAAGCCTCGATGGATTTAGGTGAAAATTCTTTTTGGACTTTCTGGAGAGTCACTTTCCCCCTTTTACTCCCAGGGATAATTGCGTCATTGCTTTTGGCATTTGTTATTTCCTTCGATGAATTTATATTAGCATTCTTTTTAAGCTCCAGTGATCAAACACTTCCAATTTATATGTGGAGTCAATTAAGGTTTCCAAAAAAATTCCCTCATATATTGGCATTGGGTGCTATTATTATTATAGTCACTTCTTTAATTGTTATGACAGCATATTGGTTAAGAAATCTTGGACAGGGCAAGAAAAAAGACTTCAGTATAGGTATTTAAAATTATGAGTACTAAAAATTATATCAAAATTAAAAATTTATCCAAAAGTTTTGGAGATGTTGAAGTTTTAAAAAACATTAATCTTGAAGTAGAAGAGGGTGAATTTTTCTCGCTTCTTGGACCATCTGGATGTGGAAAAACTACTTTACTGAGAATATTAGCTGGATTTGAATATCCATCAGAAGGTGAAGTATTTTTTGATGATGCTAATGTGACATCTCTTCCACCAAACCTTCGACCTTCAAATATGGTATTTCAAAACTACGCTATTTTCCCCCACATTAATGTTCAAAGAAATATTGAATTTGGTTTAAGAAAAGAAAATTTAAGCAAAGCTGAAATGGGAGAAAGAGTTGAAAATGCTCTTAAGATGGTTCAGTTAGAAGGTTATGAAAATAGATACTCAAATCAATTATCTGGAGGCCAAAGACAAAGAATTGCTCTTGCAAGAGCTTTAGTTAAACAACCAAAAGTACTACTTCTTGATGAACCTCTTGGCGCTCTTGATAAAAAATTAAGAGAAGAAATGCAAATTGAATTAAGAAATTTACAAAAGAGTCTTGGTATTACTTTTATTTTTGTTACTCATGATCAAGAAGAGGCAATGACAATGTCTGACAGAATTGCTGTAATGGATGAAGGAAATATTCTTCAAGTTTCACCACCAAGAGAAATCTATCACAACCCCAAAAATAAATTTGTGTCTCAGTTTATTGGAAATATTAATATTTTAGATGCTGATCTTAAGAGTATTGCAAATGACATTATTTCTATTTCAGTAGATGGTTTCGGCTTAATGCAATTAAAAAATCATCAAAATATTATTGAGAGTGATCAAGTTAATATAGCGATCAGACCAGAGGAAATAAATATTTCAAAAGTAAGTGACTCAAAATATGATTGTAACTTTAAGGGTAAAGTTAAAAATATTTCATTTTATGGAGAAAGTACTTATTTTTATATACAACTTGATAATTCTGAGAAAATTTTGATGGTATCAACAAATGAATCTAAAGAAACTTTTAGTGAAAATGATAGTTGTTTTGTGAATTTTAATTCAACAAACTTAAAAATTATTAAGGATTGATAAAACCCGCTCTTAAAAAGAGCGGGTAAATAAATTATTATCCTCCAATTGTATATTCAGCCCATTTTTGTTCGATGTAGTCATTAACTTCATCTGAAGGACTGTTATTGAAGTGGCCATTTTGCAAATGAGAAATAGGATCCTGAGCCACACCTCGTTCAGCTAAATCAGCCTTACTGATTGTTTCAAAGCCTTTTTTATTAGAGTGACCATAACCCCATTCACTAAGCATATAAGCAGAAGTTTCCGCACTTATAGCTGCATCAATTAGGTCATATGCTAAGTCTAGATTAGGAGCATCTTTATGAATTACCAATCCACACGACCAAGTAAGGTTACCCTCTTTTGGACTCATCATAGGATATCCAGAATTCCATGAAGACTCATTCCAGCATAAAGCAGCCCAAACTTCTTCATCCATAAGAGCCTGCTCCATAGTTGCCGTATCAGTAGTAAACATTTTAACATTATCTCTCCAACCGGCAGCTTTTTCATACACCATATCTACATCAGCTTTTGTGATCTTTTCCATTTGCTTAACATCTAGACCAAGCGCAATAGCATAGACGTACCATGAGTCTGCTGCAGAGTCCATAATGGCAAATTTACCTTTCATTCTTTCATCCCAAAGAAGGCTAAGGCTTTCTTCACCAGGTTTTACCCAATCAACTTTATCTGGATTGTAAACAATAGATGTATCACCCCAATCAACAGGAGCCATCCAATAATGTCCATCAAAGTTGATAGAACTCATATTGATTAGTTCAGGAAATAGATCGTTCCAGTTACTTAATCTACTTGTATCTAGAGGCTGTATTACTCCAGCTCTATTCCATCGTGGAGGGTCTGAGTGACAAGGATGTGCAACATCAACTACATAACCAGATCTTAGTTTTTGAAGCCCTTCTTCTGCATCTCCGAATATGGAATATTCAGGATCACCACCATGCTTGTCTATGTAACCAGAATATAGACCTTCATCATCGTATCCACCCCATGTAAATAACTGAACTTGTTGTTTTGCAAATGCTGTTTTAGGAAGTAGAGGAACAGTTGTTGAAAGAACACCAGCTGCTCCCAATCCTTTAAGCATTTGTCTACGTGAAAGTTCACCATTTACAATTCGTTTTGATAAATCGTATTTAGGCATAAATTTTCCTTCCAAATTATAATTTTATAACAACAAAAAAATTGCTTTTTTTCAACACTTTTTTTAAAAATTTTATAAATTTACTTTCATTTATTGTTTAAATTGCTTAGTTAAATTCAATTTATGAAATCTAAGTTCAAAAAAGTAGCTTTGGCCAATATTGATGATTTTAATAATTTTGTAACTGAAAACAAAAAAGTTAAATATCTTGATGTAATATTAGGAGATTTATCGGGTATAATCAGGGGCAAAAGAATTCCAATTGCTGATGCAGATAAAATTTTTAAATCTGGAGTGCAGTTTTGTTATTCAACCTTTTTACTCGATACATCTGGCTATTGTCCTGATGCAGAGGGTAGGGGGTTTACCGACGGTGATCCTGATGCAAATTATTTTCCTGTAAAACATACTTTGTCTATGATGCCTTGGCATAAAGATCAGATAGCTCAAGTCTTAATTTCAATACAAGATGACTCACGTTATTCATCAATAATGGACCCAAGAAATGTTTTAGCAAACGTATGGGATAGTTTTTCAACATTAAATTTATATCCAAGAGTGGCTTTTGAGTTAGAATTCTATTTAATTAAAACAAGAAAAAAACTTGATGAAGTTCCGACTCCACCAATTTCTAAAAGAAATAAGAGACAGGCAGAAGGCACACAAGTTTATGGGATGAGTGAACTTGATGATTTCTATGATTTCTTAGAAGACATAAATAAATTTTGTAAAATTCAAAATATACCTGCATCAACAGCTTCTTCTGAATTCGCCCCTGGTCAATTTGAAATAAATCTTAATAGCACGACTGATTTATTAAAAGCTGCAGATGACTCTGTTTTATTAAGAAGACTTGTTAAAGAAACAGCTGTCAAACATGGTTATGAAGCAACTTTTCTTTCAAAACCATATTTAAACGAAGCTGGAAGCGGTATGCATGTTCATTTGAGTTTATACGATAAAAAGAATGTAAATATTTTCTCAAAAAATAAATTAAAAAATAAATATTTACTCCATGCAATTGCTGGTTTGCAAAAGACAATGTACGACTCTATGGCAATCTTTGCCCCTAACATTAATTCCTATAGACGGTTTCTACCTGATCAATTTGTTCCAGTGAATTCGAGCTGGGGTCCAAATAATAGATCTGTTGCTTTTAGGATACCAGTTAGCGATGAAGACTCTACAAGAATTGAACACAGAGTAGCAGGAGCTGAAGCAAATGCTTATTTAGTCCTCTCATCAATTTTAAGTGGCATTATGTTTGGTATTAAAAATAAATTAACACCGGATAAACCTAGGACAGATAACGCTTGTGATAATCCTGATAAAGATATGCCTTTAAATATTAATGATGCTCTTGTAAGGTTAGAAAAATCAAAAGTATTAAATAAATATTTAACAAAGGAGTATGTAAAAATTTACGTTGATTTAAAAAGGAAAGAGCAAGAGTCTTTTAATTCAGAAATTTCAAATACTGAACTTAAGTGGTATCTTAATCTTTAATTTTGCCATTTAGAGTTAATATCTCTTTATATAATTCTGGCCTTCTGTCTCTAAACAGTCCCCAATTTCTTCTAAATAAATGATTATCCTCTGTATCAACATCTGCTATGATGACTTCTTCCTTATCTTTTGACGCTTCAGCGAGCATCTTACCAGAGCGGTCACATATAAAAGATCTTCCATAAAAACCATTAACTTGACCTTTAACTGACTCAGAACCAATTCGATTGGAGGCAACAACAGGCATGATATTTGCTGCAGCGTGACCTCTCATTACTGTTTGCCATGCATCAGAACTGTCATATTCACTCATTAATTCATCTCCAATAGCAGTAGGGTAAAGAAGAATTTCTGCACCTTTTAGAGCCATAATTCTTGCTGCTTCAGGAAACCACTGATCCCAACAAATACCAATACCAATTTTACCAAACTTAGTTTCCCAAACTTGAAAGCCAGTATCACCTGGATTAAAATAATATTTTTCAAGATAACCTGCTCCATCAGGTATATGAGACTTTCTGTATTTTCCAAGTATACGCCCATCGGCATCTATAACTGCTAAAGAATTAAAATAAGAATTATTGTCTTTTTCAAAAAAACTTATAGGCAAAACAACATTATTTTTTTTTGCAACGTCACTCATTGTTTTAAGCAGAGTACTATCCTCAAAAGTTTGAGCTAATTTAAAAATTTCTTCATCATATTGAATGCAAAAATAGGGTGTTAGAAATAATTCTTGCAATAAAATAATATTCGCCCCCTTTTGGGCAGCTGTTTCAACTAATTTTATGGCTTTATTTAAATTGTTTTCGATTTCCCAATCACAACTCATTTGAGTAGCAGCTATTTTAACCTTCATTTTTAACTCGTTTTTTTTCTTCTAAATATTTATTCAAATCTATTATCTTTTTACTAGCATTGGTTTGAAATAATGCAGGAATTATAGAATGTAGAAAGGCCATTAATGAAGCTTTAAGCAATTCAAATGAAATTTTTTGAGCTACTGCCATATGTTGAAAATAATTTTCGTTTGCGTCACTACAATGTTTTTTAGAATCGCCTATTAAATTCATTTGTTAATGCTTAATGGTTGTTGTTGTGTTATGCAATGAATATTTCCACCCCCAAGAGAAATATCAATTCCATTAAGTGCTAAGATTTTTCTTTTAGGGAAAACTGACTTAATAATATTTTGAGCTTTTTTATCTGCTTTTTCATCATCAAATGAAGGCATGACTATCCCTCCATTTGCAATGTAAAAATTTATATATGAGCTTGGTTCATCATCATCAGGAATAAGTCTCTTGTAGGACATTTCAATTTCTATAACTTCTAATCTTCTACCCTCAGCATCTTTTTCTGTTTTTAATATTTCAAGATTTTCATTTAATTTATCATAAAATGGATCCTGTTTATCATTACAAGCTAAAGCTAAAACTTTATTCTCATCAGCAAAGCAGGCTATATTGTCAACATGTCCATCAGTACCTTCATCAGTTCCGTGTTTTAACCAAATAATTTTTTTAATATTTAAATATTTTTTTAGGTTTTCTTCTATTTCTATTTTTGAAAGATTTGGGTTTCTGTTTTTATTTAGTAAGCACTGCTCTGTTGTAATTAATGTTCCTGCACCATCTACATGTATAGAGCCTCCCTCGAGAACCATTGTGGATTTAAAATATTCTGCTGAAGACTTCTCAATCATAAATTTTGCAATTTTATTATCTGAGTCGTGAGGATTAAATTTCCCCCAACCATTAAATTCCCAATCAATTCCTCCTAATTTTCTTTGATCATTTAATAAGAATGTAGCACCGGAGTCTCGTGCCCAACAATCATCATTTTTAATCTCACAGATCTCAATTGAATTATGGAGTATCGTTTTTGCAATTTTTATATCCATAGGGTGCACAATCATTTTTACTTTTTCAAAATTAGATATCGCTTTTGCTACTTCAGCCCATTTATGTCTTCCCTTTTCAAAATCAAAATGTGACCAACTTTCAACTTCAAGATACGAATTTCTATTTGGATCTTCATGTGGCCATTGCATCCAACAACATTCATGTTCGTACCATTCAGGAGGCATGTAGTAATTTAAGGATTGCGGAAATGTCATTTAATTTGTTGAATTACAGCTTGTACATTTTCTAAAGGAGAAATCACCCTTTTTCCCCTTCTTAGATATTGTATCTGCGCAACCCATCAATAAAAAAATAGCAAAAAAAAATAAAATAATTTTATTTTTCATTAATATTTATCCTTAAATTTATAATACGCGAGTGCTAATTTAAGATAAAATAACCTCAGTTTAGGAAAAGGAAATTTGTTAGGAAGGCCTTTGTATAAGTTCGATATGTCTAATTCTTTACTGTTTGACGTAATCAATTTAGTTAATTGATTCCCTGACCATGGTGCAGTATTGACTCCATTAGCTTGATAACCAAAGCTGTAATAAATTTCATCATCTTCTAATTTTCCTATTGAGGGAGTAAATTTAGTCGTGACTGCAACTAAACCCCTCCAATGAAAATCAATATTAACATTACTCCAATTTGGAAATACATTCTTCATTTGCTTTTCCATACTTTTTGATTTTTCTAGTGATGATTTTTCACTACCAATCAAATCTCCTCTTGCCCCAAACAAAAATCTATTGTCTTTTAATAATCTATAATAAAAAAGAAGATTTCTAATATTTAAAACAGGATTATTCGTAATAAAATTATGTGAGTCAATTTCATCTTTTGTGAGCGGTCTTGTAATAATTATATTAGATATTACAGGTAGTATCATATTGTTTAGTTTAGGAAAAATATCATCTTTATAAAAACCATTAGTTGCCATAACAACTTTATTAGCTTTAATAGTGTGACCATTTGAAATGATTTTATATTTTCCATTATTTTTTTCAATTTTAGTAACTTTACTTTTTTGAAAAATCTTTACTCCTGATTTTTTTGCTGCATTCGCCATGCCTAGTAAAAATTTAAGCGGATTAATTGCAAAACCTGGTTGATATGACATTGCTCCAAATTGCTCATTTCCACCATGACCAATTTCGTTAAACTCTTCTTTTGAATAAACTTGAGTTTCAATTCCAAATTCTTTTTTATAGGTTTCAGCTTCATCTTTAATACTTTCAAAGTAACTTGGATGAGGTGCAACTTCAAAATTTCTATCTCCTGTTAGATCGCAATCAATATTGTACTCTGAAATAATATTTTTAGTGAACTTGGAACCTTCAATTGTATTTTGAAAAAATTTCTTTGTTTCTTTTTTTCCAAATTTTTTGAACATTTGTTTAACAGACATTTTTGCAGGAGGGATACAGCAGAAACCAGCATTTCTTCCAGAAGATCCCCAACCTATATGACCTGCTTCGAGTAAAACAACATCTTCATTATATTTTTTAGCTAAAGATAAGGCGCATGACATCCCTGTGTAACCTCCGCCAATTACAACTACATTTGTATTCATATCTTTGTCAAAAACTTGGTAGTCTTCTCGTTTGTCAATTGTAGACTCCCAATAACTATTAATAGGCTTTTCGAATTTATAAATGTCCTTGTGGTACAAGTTTGCCATAAGATACTATAAATTTCATTGAATGCTTATTCAATCAATATTATAATATTAAATATGAATAAAACTGACCTAAAAAACTTAATTCAAAAGCAAAAAAGTAATTTTACTCTTGATCAAGAATTTTATGTAAATCAGGATATTTTTGACCTTGATATTAAAAATATTTTTTCAAAACAATGGGTTTTTGTAGGTCATGTGTCTAGAATACCAAACTATGGTGACTATTTTCTTTTTAATATTGGGAAAGAATCAATAATCATTATTCGTGATAAAGATGATTTGGTACACGCTCATTATAATGTATGTCGTCATCGAGGCTCTCATATTTGTTTAGAAAATGAAGGAAATACAAAAGCTTTAATCTGCCCATATCATGCTTGGACTTATAATTTAGATGGGTCTTTAAGAGGCGCAAGGTTGATGGAAAAAAATTTTGATAAAAGCCAATGGCACTTGCATGAATGTAATGTAAAAATTTTTGAAGGTTTAATTTTTATTAATTTATCTGAAAAACCTAACAGCTTTGATGAATTTATATCGCCAACAAAAAAATTTATAGAATTTCATGGTTTGGCTGATGCAAAAATTGCGCATAGGCAATACTATCCAACTCATGGTAATTGGAAACTTACTCTTGATAATTTTCATGAATGTTATCATTGCCAGCCATCACACCCTGAATACTGTCAAGTACATGATAAAGATTATATTATTGCCTATGGCGCAGGAAGTAATACAGGACCTGCCTCGGAAAAATTTGATAAAGTTCTATCCGAATGGAATGAAAAAGTAAAAAAAATGGGTCACTTAACTGGAGAGTATTCAGAAACAGAATTTAACGATTATTCTAGAAGTGCGGAGAGAACTCCTTTGAAGGAAGGTATGTTTACTGAGACTAAATCAGGTCAACCTATATCCAAATTAATGGGCAAATTTACAGATTATGACTGTGGCTACACTTCAGTTGGCACATCACCTTTTAATAGTCTTTTAATGTGTAACGATTTTGCAACATTATTTACTTTTATACCAGTGTCACCTTTATACACTCAGGTAGAATTAATGTGGCTTGTGCATAAAGATGCAGAAGAGGGCATAGACTATAATCTTGATGAGATGAAATGGATGTGGGATGTCACTACTGTTGCAGATAAAAGAATTATAGAAGATAATCAAAAGGGTGTGTTGTCAGAAAAATATGTACC
>Ga0208127_1001279_pt1 | contig 12600 bp, 10 predicted proteins | sample ETNtaG_6_FD_185751 | JGI IMG/M metagenome (GOLD analysis project Ga0208127, IMG submission 185751) | Marine microbial and viral communities from oxygen minimum zone, Eastern Pacific Ocean - ETNP201306SV45 (SPAdes) (version 2) | ecosystem: Environmental > Aquatic > Marine > Oceanic ...
TTTTTCTCAACAGATATTAGATCTTAAAGACAGAGCCTCATTGATTGAAAAAATACAGAAAGACAGGTTAGAAAATCTTCTTCCAAAATTAATGTCAAAGAATGGAATTGATATGTGGATAATAATTACTCGAGAATATAACGAGGATCCTGTAATCAAAACACTTCTTCCTCCAACTTGGTTAAATGCTAGAAGAAGAACAATATTAGTTTTTACTTACAATGAAAAAACCAAAAAAACAGAAAGTGTTGCTATTTCCAGATATAATTTTGGAAATAATATCAAATCAATTTGGAATAAAGAAAAAACTCCAAATCAATTAGTAGCATTAAAAGAATATATAGAAAGTGTTAATCCAAAAAACATAGGTTTAAATTATTCTAAAAACTTTGCATTAGTTGATGGAATTTCAAAATCAGACTATGAACTTTTTTACGATTCAATGACCAATGAAATTAAAAACAAAGTTGTTTCAGCTGAAAAATTAGGAATTCAGTGGATCGAAACAAGAACTGAACTTGAAAAAAAGGTTTATAAAGATTTGGTAAAAATTACTCAGAATATAATAAATGAAGCTTTTTCTAATAAGGTTATTAAGCCAGGACTAACTACAACTGATGATGTAGTCTGGTGGATGAGAGAAAAAGTTTTAGAGTTGAAGTTAAAAACATGGTTTCATCCTACTGTTGATGTACAAAGAAATGAAAAAAGTGATTTGTATGCCTTTGATGGAAAGTCAAAGTATGATATTATACAACCAGGAGATTTAGTTCATTGTGATTTTGGGATATCCTATCTAACTCTTAATACTGATTGTCAACAAATTGCATATGTATTAAAAGATGACGAAAATGAGGCTCCAAATTTCTTAGTTAATGCACTAAAAGATGCTAACAAACTTCAGGATATATTGACTGCAGAATTTGAACTAAATAAAACTGGAAATGAAATACTTTCTAATTCATTAAAAATTGCAAAACAAAGTGGCTTGGATCCACAAATCTACACTCATCCATTGGGAACATTTGGTCATTCTGCAGGGACAACAATTGGAATGTGGGATTCTCAAAATGGTGTTCCTGTAAAAGGTGATGTATCAATGAATTATGATACCGTCTATGCAATAGAATTAAATAATAAATCATTTATAAAAGAATGGAATAAAGAAGTAAGAATAATGCTAGAAGAAGCTGGGTTATTTGAGGAAAATGGTTTTAGGTATATAAATGGAAGACAGACAGAAATTTTGTTAATTAAACCTTTTAAATAAAAAAAACCCTTAAAAGGGCTTTTTTTATTTTGGTTTAATGATTTACTAAAAATCCATAATTCTTACCATCATAGTAGTATTAACTACTTTTCTAATTTTAGATACTTTTGATACAAATTTTGTAAACAATGGGTCAGACTGCATTTGCTTTGTTCTTGATAAAGCAGTCTCTGTATCAGGTGCTCCAACCCATGCGAAATGAGAAAATTCAGAATTCTTTCCACTAATAGGGAATCCAACACCATAAGAGTTAGTAACTCCATATTTAGCTGCCCAGGCTTGAGTAAATTCAGCATATTCTTTTACATATGCAGAAGGGTCAGAAACATCCATTTGATATATAAAAAAGACTTGGTCTGGTGTCCAATCATTTCTAAACCAAATTGGAGTATTCAAAGCTTGATTAACAGGCTCGATATATTTATTTAATTTTTCTCCAAAAACTTGAGCAACTGAGGATGCATTCCATGTTGCAAAAAAAGAAGCGAAAGCTGATTCATTTGGAAAACAGAACTGAACAGAATGAGTTGCTTCATTAGTTCCATTAAATTGATAAGCAAATAATGATTTAGTTCCTTCAATATTTTTTGCCCACTCAGTTTGCATCATCCCATTTAAAGAAGAGACTACCATTTCAGGTTCGTTAGTTTTAAAATCGAAAAAAGCACAATACTGAGAGTAGGAATACGAAGAAATAAAAAGTGTAAATAGTAAAATAATTTTTTTCATAATATTTTGTTTTTTTTAAATATAATAAAAAAATAAAACATTCAATATGGTATGTTTAAAAATTGTGCTCATTTAATATCATATCTGCACCTTTTTCAGCAATCATATAAACTGGTGCATTAGTATTACCTGAAACAATTTTAGGCATAATTGAGGCATCAATAACCCTCAAGTTTGAAACACCACGAACTTTTAGGGTAGGATCAACAACTGACAACTTATCTATACCCATTTTACAAGTACCTACAGGATGGTAAACTGTTTCGAGTGTTTGTTTTATATGATCAACTAATGAATCTTCTGAAGATCTATCAAAAGGAAGTCTATCCCTTAAAGCAAATTTTTTAAGAGATTGATCTTCCATTAATTTATACGCTAATCTTCCCCCTTTTATTAATAAATCCAGATCTTCATCATGTTCAAGAAAATTTGGTTGGATAATTGGATTATCAGTAATATTTTGAGATGAAATAGAAACTGTTCCTCTACTTTTTGGGTGTAATAGTGTTGGAAGAATAGTAAAACCGTCAACTCTTGGATAGTCATATAAATCGTATGCATCGTATCCATAATTATCTTTAACACATATTGGAGAAAAGTGTAATTGAAAATTTACATCATCATTATTTTGGTCGATATTTAAAAATGCAAATCCCTCAAGAGGACCTGCACAAAAAACTCCCTTTCTTTTTACAAAATAATTAAAAGCAGCTTTGAACTGGTTAAAAGGATTTATATAATGATTTATTCCCTCTTGTTTTTTTGACTCACAGCATATTGGATAAAATAAATGGTCCTGTAAATTTTTACCAACACCCTTTAGCTCGTGAACAAGTTCAATTTCATGTTTTTTTAATTCAACAAAATCCCCAATCCCAGAGATCATTAACAATTGTGGAGATTGAAAAGCACCTGCGCAAATAATAACCTCTTTGTTTACCAAAACTTTATTTCTTTTTGAGTTTTTTATATATTCTATTCCAATTGCTTTCTTATCATTAAAAATTATTTTAGATGCTTTAGCATGTGTGATTATAGTTAAATTAGGTCTTTTCATTACAGGTTTTAAAAAAGCTGATGCAGCACTGTGACGTTTCCCATCTTTAATGGTACTGTGAACTAGAGAGGCACCATACTGATCTTTTCCGTTGTAATCCGTATTTTCTTTTATTCCATTTTTTTTACAAGCAGATATAAAACCATCTACGAAAGGTGTTTTAAATTTTTTTGGTGATGTAATATTGAGCTCTCCTTGGTTGCTATGAAAATTTGAATCTAAAGTATCAAACTGTTCATGATTTTCAGATTTTTTAAAAAAAGGCAAAACATCATTATATCCCCAACCATAATTACCTTGAGATTCCCAATAATCATAATCTTGAGAATTTCCTCTTACATAAGCCATAGCATTTGTTGAACTACTTCCACCTAATGTTTTACCTCTAGGAAGATAAATTTTTCTATCCAAAACATTTTTCTGTTTTTCAGTCCAAAAACCCCAATCTTGATTGCTCTTATGTAATTTAAGATATGCACCAGGGATGTGAATATTTGGGTTAGAGTCTGGCCCACCTGCTTCTAATAATAATACTTTATTATTAATATTTTCAGAAAGACGATTGGCAATAACACAACCCGCAGAGCCTGCGCCCACAATAACAAAATCAAATAAACCGATCATTTACTTAAATTATTGAAAATAAATTAATTAAAAAATTAATTTTATATGCTTTTGCTGATTTGATGTTTTAATTCTTTAATGAATTGATGATAATCCACAGTAATTCTGTGACGATCAGTTTTAATCTGTTTCATATGTGGATTTTCGGTTTCTTTATTACATAAATCAATTATATTTTCAGGTCTTTTCCATTTGTTCTGTAGGGCTAAAGAAAGTAACTTGCTTTGTTGTTCAGAACCTGGCCAAATACATCCAAGTGGTTGAAACATTCCAATAAAAAAAAGATTATCATAATCTGGATGAAACATTTTTAAATAGAGTGATACCGGACCTTTGGTGTAATCAATAAAAGTTTTTTTAAAAAAAGGATGAGATAAAACAAAACCTGTACATGCGATAATGACATCAATTTTTTCCTTACTACCATCTTTGAAAAAAACATAATCATCCTTAAAAAAATCAATGTCATTTTTTGGAAAAATCTTTCCATGTCTAATTTTATATAATAGTTCGCTATTTATTGTAGGGTGTGTTTCTCCAAATTTATGCTTAGGTTCAAGTAGTCCGTAGTTTGAGTTTGATCCATTAGTTAAATAAGCTAAAAATCCAGCTAATTTATTTCTAACTGAAATTGGAAGAAAAGACATGTAAGATGCAAAAACATCAGAGGGTTTGCCCATGAAAAACTTAGGAATAATTCTATAACCTCTTCTCCAACTCAAAAAGGTTTTATTACTGACTCTGCTGGTTTCAACAGCAACATCACATGCTGAATTACCCCCACCAATAACTAGAACATTTTTATTTATAAAAGGAGAGGCTTTTTTATAATTATGAGAATGAATAAAAGAACCATTAAAGTTGCCAGAATACTTTGGTACATTGGGCTTCCAGTGATGTCCGTTACATACAACTAAATCTGAAAAGACCTCAATTCTTTCTTTATTTTTATGTGAAGTAGTAACTTCCCAGCTATTATCTTCTAACCTTTCACATTTTTTGACAAGAGTATTAAATTGAATGTGTTCATATAAGCCAAAATTCGAAGCATATGACTGGAAATATTGTCTTAATTCGTCGTGTGATGGGTAATCTGCAACACTCTCGCTAAAATGAAAATCTTCAAACTGAGAAAGAGATTTTGAGCTAATAATGTGTGTTGTTTCAAATACACTAGAATGAGTTTCTTTATCATTATATATCCAATTACCACCGACATCGCTGTTAAAATCGAAAGCTTTTACTTTAAAACCCGCTTCAACAATATTTTTTATTGCTGTAATCCCTGACGGGCCAGCTCCAATAACACATATTTTTTTATCCAAAATATCTAAATATTATATATTTAATTTAAATTAATTAATCATAAAATAAAAATGGGATTAACTAATAATGATATTTTTAAAAAACTTAGGGTAGCCCATAAGTTAAAAGATCAAGATATTGTGAAAATTTGCCAACTAGCAAATTTTAAAGTATCCAAATCAGAGATAAACGCATTATTTCGAAATGAAAAGCATCCAAAATATATGGAATGTGGAGATCAAATTTTACGAAATTTTTTGAATGGACTTATAATACACCTAAGAGGTCCAAAAAATTAAAAATTATCTTTTTCAAATTGTTCTAAAGTCCACAGCATATCAGGTTTATCAATAAAATCAGGCTCATCATCCACTGCTAAAGCATGAATATCAATATTTTCATTATCCAGAGATACCATCCAATAATCAATTTTTTTTATTCTTGACATGCCCTCCACTAACATAGCATCAATATCATGGGTATTCTTTAAATAATGGGTAAAAAAATAGGAGCTTTTCCAACTTTGTTCTTCTTTAGGTTTAAAAGATTTCAAAAAATCTTTAATCAAATCATCTTTATTCATCATAAATTATTACAAACTATATGCAAAGTTATTAATATGCATTAAAGAAGCCTTATATATTTTTGGAGTTGCTTTAATAAAAATCATATCACCTGCGTGAACTGTTCCGTTAATTGTTATACTTGAAGCATCTACACCAGAGGATAATAACTTCTTATAATATAAAAGACCCTCATCCCTGAGTGGATCCAATTCGTTTACAGAGATAACATGTGGAGGTAGGCCGGATAATTCATCTTTTGAAGCGAATAATGGCCATGCAAGTGGATTTTTACTATCATTTCCATCATATGCAGTTGCCATAACAGCCATGTCTTTAACATTTAAAAAATAACCGTCATTTTCAACCAACGAAGAAAGGTTATTAATATTATTATGATATTCATTTGAAATGTATGGGCATTGAGCATAAACACCATCAATTTGAAAGAGTTTTTCATCTTTTTTTGCTTTTAAAGTTGTCGCTAAGGTTAGATTTCCTCCTCCTGATTCACCAGAAACAATGATTTTTGAAACACCTAGCTCTTCTTTATTATCAAACATCCATTGTAAAGCACTACTACAATCATTTAACCCTGCAGGAAAAGGATGACTTCCAAGTTCTCCAGCAACATTTCTAAATTCAACTCCGACAACAACTAACCCAGTCGATGCAAGATCGTCTCTCCATCTTGTATAATTAGAATTTTTAGCTTTCATTATACTCATACCACCTCCGTGAATATGAAGGATTCCAGGAATATTTGATTTCTGATTTTTTGGTTTGTGTATATACAGTGTTATTTGATTCCCGTCAACTCCTTCAATTACTTTTGTAAATCTATCTAAACCTTTTACTTCAGGAAGGTCAGAATACCAAGATTTAAATATTTCTTCATAAACAGGCTCAAGAGATGTCATGTACTCAACCTTTTGATTTTGAGTAGCATTAATAGAGATTGGAGGATCAGGTGCAAGAGCGTCTAAGCCATATTCAGACATTACTTTAGTGACTGCAGGAATTGCTCTAGGATCATCAATTAAACTCATTTCAGGGTTGCCTAATCTTCCAGGAAGATCATTTAAACTCTTTTGGTTAGAGCAAGATGAAACAATCAACAACAATAAAAGTGATATTTTTTTCATAATATTTATTTTAGATTTTTAAAATTCAATTTTTTCTTTTACTTACAAATTTATTTACAAACATTGAAACTGTAGCGTCACCAGTTACATTTACAACTGTTCTACACATATCGAGAGGTCGGTCAACCGCAAAAATAAGAGCTAAACCAATTTCAGGAATTCCAGCTTGAGATAATACAATGATAAGCATTACCATTCCAGCACCTGGGACGGCTGCAGATCCAATTGAGGCGAGAGTAGCAGTTGTTACTATACCAAGTTGAGCAGCTAAAGAAAGATCTAAACCAAAAGCTTGCGCAATAAAAACAGCAGCTACTGCTTGATATAGGGCACTTCCATCCATATTTATAGTTGCACCAATTGGAAGAACAAAACTACTTACCTCTTCTTTTACATCTAGATGATCTTTAACTCTTTCCATTGTAACAGGGAGTGTAGCTGCACTAGAACTTGTTGAGAATGCAAGAAGCTGAGCCGGTGAAATACCTTTTAAAAAATAAGATGGATTTTTTCCAATAATAACTTTAACTATTAATAGATAGATACAAATTAACAGAACTAAACCAAATAAAACAGTTAAAGAATAAAATCCTAATGCTTTAAATAAATCAACACTTGGTGATTCAACTATAATTGCTGCTAAAAGAGCAAAGACACCATAAGGTGCGCATAACATGATTAAGTCAATTATTTTAAGAATTACTTCATTTAATGAATCAAAAAAGTTTTTTATTGGTTCGGATTTTTTTGGAGGTATCAAAATCATTGAAATTCCAAATAATATTGCGAAAAATATTACCTGTAGCATATTTCTGTTATTTGAAGCAGCATCAAAAATATTTGAGGGAACCATATCTACAAGAGGTTGAAGAGGTCCTAATGATTTTTGATTATTTGCAACACCAATTTTTTCATTAGCATTTGAAGAATAAGCATTAACTAACTGTTCTCTGGTTTCTTCAGCAATAAAATTTCCAGGTTCTATTAAATTAACAGCAATTAGACCAATACTTACAGCCATCATTGTAGTAAATATATAAGTGGCTATAGTCACACCTCCCATGGAGGATAGTTTTGATAAGTCTTTTAGGTCAGAAACTCCTTTTATTAGAGAGGCTAAAATTAAGGGAACAGCTATTAATTTTAATGAGTTAATGAAAATTGTTCCGAAAGGTTTTATCCAGTTTATAACAAAACCTTTTCCCCAATCAAAGTTTAAAAAAAGTAATCCAAAGACTATTCCTAAAATCATCCCGATAATGATCTGCCAGTGTAATGCTATTTTTTTCATATAATTTATTAGATAAATTGATTAACAATGTTTTCAAAAAGCTCTTGTTTTCCGCTTATTAGTTTATAATTTTTGGTTTTATTAGCTATATTATACAAGTCAATTAGGTTTAACTTTTTATTTTCATAATCTTTACCTAAACCTGTATCAAAGCTCTGATACCTCTTTTTGAATAATTCTGAATAATTTGATGAACTTAATATTTTATCAGCAGTGATGAGTGCTCTAGCAAAATTATCAGCTCCCCCAATGTGTGCATGAAAAATGTCATCAATATCAGTAGAATTTCTCCTAATTTTAGCATCAAAATTAACGCCACCACCTTTTAAACCACCTGAATTTAAAAAAACAAGCATTGCCTCAGTGGTTTCGTAAATATTATTAGGAAATTGATCAGTATCCCATCCGTTTTGGTAGTCTCCTCTATTTGCATCAATACTACCTAACATTCCAGAATTTGCAGCAACACAAAGTTCATGTTGAAAAGTATGTTGTGCCAAAGTTGAATGATTGACTTCAATATTAATCTTAAAATCATCCTCAAGACCATATTCTTTTAAAAAGCCGATTGCTGTTGCGGTATCAAAATCATATTGATGCTTGGTTGGTTCCATTGGTTTAGGTTCAATAAAAAAAGTTCCTTTAAATCCCTGAGATCTAGCATAATCTTTAGAAATAGTTAAGAATCTTCCCAAATGATCTAATTCTCTTTTCATATCAGTGTTTAATAAACTCATATAACCCTCTCTTCCACCCCAGAATACATAATTTTGCCCATCTAATGCTATTGTAGTATCAAGAGCAAGTTTCACTTGAGCTCCTGCTCTTGCCAAAATATTAAATTCGGGGTTAGTAGCAGCTCCATTCATATAAATTGGATTCGAAAAACAATTTGCTGTTCCCCATAAAACTTTAACATTTGAACTTTGTTGTTTTAATTTTATATAATCTGTAATGTAACTTAACCTTTCTTCATTTTCCTTCAAAGTGTTTCCCTCCTGAATTAAATCATAATCATGAAAACAAAAGTACTCAAAACCCATCTTGGTAATAAATTCAAAAGCAGCATCAGCCTTATCTTTTGCAGCTTGAAAAGGATCACTAGATTTATCCCATAGAAATTTTTGTGTGGCTGAGCCAAAAGGATCAGTACCTGTTCCACAGAAGGAGTGCCAATAAGCTACTGCAAATTTGAAATGATCTTTTAAAGACTTTCCTGCTACTACAAAATCAGGATTGTAATATTTAAAAGCTAAGGGATTATCCGATTCCTTACCCTCAAATTTAATTTCTCTAATTCCTTTAAAATACTCAGTATTTCCTATAATTGCCATTACATTTTATTTTTTAATTCTTTAAGCCAACTATCATATGCTTTAATGTAATCATTTTTGTTCTTTTGAGGTTTATAAATTTTGAAAAAATCATTTTTGATTACATTATTACCATATTTATCAAAATCACCTAAATGAAGGTCTACAGCTCTTGCGGCGCCAATAGCACCTGTTGTATTGTATATTTCAATATCTAAATCCAATAAAGTTGAAATGGTTTCTCCAAAAACAGATGATCGAAACAGATTATCGTTACCGGCTTTAATATTCACTGGTTTAACACCATCTTTTATTAATATCTTCATTCCATATACAAAAGCAAACGCTATCCCCTCAAGAGTAGATCTAATTTTAAAACATTCTTCCGAATTATTTATGTGTGTGTTAATAAATGAGGAGCCAATATTTTTATTATTCAACATTCTTTCGGAGCCATTTCCAAAGGGTAAATAAACAAGATTGTTTGAACCAACAGGTGAATCCATTGAGATTTTGTTCATTTTTTCATAAGAATCTATATTTAATTCTCTTTTTAATTTTGCATATTGTATTCCTGCACCATTAATACATAATAGTTTTCCAACTAACTTATTGTTGAACTGGGAAAGATGAATAAAATTATTTATTCTTTCAGTTTCGTTTGTTTTAAGATTAGAGGAAACAGCATAAATTACACCAGATGTACCAGCTGTTGCAGCAATTTGACCAGATTTTAAAACATTTAATGATAGAGCATTGTTTGGCTGATCACCAGCCCTATAATTTATTGGTGTTCCAAAATTTAATCCAGTATCAATTGAACCTTTTTTATCTACACTACATTGAAAACCAAATGTGGGTACAATTTCAGGGATTATTGAAGAATTAATTCCAAAGTAATCCAATAGCTTTTTAGAAATTGAGTTTGTTTTAAAATCCCAAAATATACCTTCTGAAAGGCCAGACTTAGTTGTAGTAGTTCTATTTGTCAACTTGTAAACAATATAATCACCTGGAAGCATTATCTTATAAATTTTCGAATATATATGAGGTTCGTTATCCTTAACCCATTTTAATTTAGAGGCTGTAAAATTAGCTGGAGAGTTTAATAAATTGTTTGTACAATATTGCTCACCCAAATCATAAAATGATTTTTTTCCAATTTCAACTGCTCTATCGTCACACCAAATAATAGAATTTTTCAAACATTTTCCTTTTGAATCAATTAAAACTAAACCATGCATTTGATAAGAGACTCCAATTCCCTTAATAAGATTTGAACTAATATTATTTCGAGAAAGCAAAAGTTTTATGGCTTTACAGCAATTCTTCCACCAATGTTCAGGATTTTGTTCTGCCCAACCATCTTTTAGAGAAGTTATTGATTGCTCATTTGAAGGCTCTGAAACAAGATCAATTGGTTTTCCTGTCGAAATTTCAGTAATTGCAGCCTTAATAAATGAAGTTCCAATATCTAGACCAAGGTTATACATTTTATTCAGTAAAATACATCAAAATTCCTATAACAATTACGACCAGAAAGACAGAAAGTACAACATCAATTGTAGAGTATGTTTTTTCTTTAAATTCATCTGATTCTAAATCAAGGTTTCCAAATGACAAGCCTCTAGTTTTCACATAATCAGGTTCAGCTGTGATTAAACTTACTGAGACACAAAGAATTACAGAGAAAATAAATAAAATGATAGCCATATGAGCAAAATTAATGGTTGCAAAAGTAAACAAGAAGCTTTCGATTTCAATTCCACTTGAAATTTGTGGTTGAAAATATATTTCAGAACCAAGTCTTAAAATCAGTAAAAATAAACCCATAAATAGGGTTGTAATAGCTGCATCAGAATTGACTCTTTTCCAAATAATTCCCAGTAAGAAAACAGCAGTAACAGGGGGAGCAATGTAAGATTGAACATTTTGAAGATACTGGTACATAACTCCTCCTCCAATTTTTTCCATAATAGGAATCCATAATATTCCTAAAAAAACAATTACAGCTGTTGCAATTTTTCCTATTGTCAACAATTGTCTTTCAGTTTTATTAGGTCTAATTTTTTTATATATATCAATTGTAAAAATTGTAGAACAAGAATTAAATACTGATGCCAATGAACTCATTAAAGCAGCCATTAAACCTCCAGCGACAAGCCCTTTTAAACCAACAGGAAGAAGTGTATTAACTAGCATAGGAAAAGCCCTATCAGCTTTTGTAACAATGTATGTTTCAGGATCTTGAATTGTTAAAGCAAAAGCAATTATTCCTGGTATTAAAAAAATTAAAATTGGAAGTAATTTTAAATAAGCACCAAAAATAGCACCTCTTCTTCCAATCTTAATGTTGTTTGCAGCTAATGTTCTTTGAACTATATATTGATCGGTACACCAGTACCAAATTCCAACAATAGTACCACCAATTAATAAACCAGTCCATGGAAAATCAGGATCGGTCATTGGTCGCCACATATTAAAATGATCTGGACTTACAGCAATAACTGTTTCTCTAAGTTGACTCCAACCACCAACTTCTTGAAGACCTAAATATGTAATTATTACAGAACCTAATATTAGTACTATTGTTTGAAGTGTTTCGGTATAAATAACAGCTTTCATCCCTCCAATAATTGTATATGCACCTGTAAAAATTACTATTCCTATTGCACCATACCAAAATGGGATACCAAGAAGTTCAGAAACAACAATTCCACCTGCGTATATAGTTACTGAAACTTTAGTAATAACATAAGCTAAGAGCGAAAAAACAGAGAGAAACCATCTAGATCTACTATCAAATCTTTTTTCCAAGAATTCTGGCATTGTGAAAGCACCACTTCTAATATAAAAAGGTAAAAACAACCAGCCTAAAAGTAATACAATCCATGCGTGAAGTTCGTAATGTGCCATAGGTGTTCCTGATTCAAAACCTGTTCCAGCTAAACCGACAACATGTTCTGAACCAATATTAGATGCAAATATAGATGCGCCGATAACAAACCAACCGACATTTCTTCCTGCTAAAAAATAATCTTCTGTATTTTTATTTTTCTGTAATACAACCCAAGCAGCAACACCAATTAGTAATAAAAAGTAAACTCCTAGCACAAACCAATCAAGGCTCTCAAAAACTGTTTCCATAATAATTTTGTAAGTTAAGGTTCTAAGATATCAAATTGTCAGTAAAATCATGCCTTTATTTTTTAACAATTTTAAATGTTTTTCTTACTGTTTTTCCTTCAAGATTGACTAAATAGGTTCCTGCTGGTACACCAACTAAATCCAGATCTGTCTTTC
>Ga0208127_1001281_pt1 | contig 12590 bp, 9 predicted proteins | sample ETNtaG_6_FD_185751 | JGI IMG/M metagenome (GOLD analysis project Ga0208127, IMG submission 185751) | Marine microbial and viral communities from oxygen minimum zone, Eastern Pacific Ocean - ETNP201306SV45 (SPAdes) (version 2) | ecosystem: Environmental > Aquatic > Marine > Oceanic ...
AAGAACTTCACAAAAACACGTCAATAGCGCCCTGGATGATGATGATGCTGGATGCAGGAGGAATACTGGATATTGATCGTAATTTTGAAAGTTATCAATTCAGTGTATTTGGAATTAGATTACTAACCATGCTAGCCAGTAGTGAACAAAATAAAATTATTCAATCAATTACCGAAAGCGAGTTAGAAGCAATGAAACAAAATGCCGAGGAAAGGTTTGAAGAAACCAATTACCACGGCTAAACTAACGTACCTTGAATCCAAGTTTTTCGAAGTGCTTTATGGCCGTGTAAGTTAGGAATTCAATATCATTATCTCCAGAAATAATTCGCAATGCTTCCGGATCGGCATCTGCTCCTAGTCGCCGTTTCCAAAGTAATGCATCGATTAATTCCATTTTGTCAGTTGTATATTCTATATTTTTGAATCTACCAACTTTCATCTCATCTCCATTCTTGTCCTCAAAAATTATTTTCAAATATGGTTCAGTTCCATTTGAGGTCTCGCGTTCTCTTATTTCTGCTCTGCCACTTATTCCACTTGTCTCGAAGATTACTTGTAAAAGTTCATCTTCGGTTTCAAGATGCCCCACCTCAAATAATGTTTGTATCAAATAGGATTTATCTGCATCGGAAGATGTGATTTTTCCTCCTTTTTCTTTGCTTTGATTTAATTCCTCCAAGGTCATCTTTTTCCTCAGTTTTCTTTCAGCCGCTATTTTCACATGAGAATAACCTTCATTGGTTAATTTGTACCCAAGACTACCGTCTTTTGTGATCTTTTCATTTGCTAGGTTAAGATGAATTAATTCCCTGATCAAAAGATTAGTAGTTGGCGACCATCGATAATCTGCTTCTGGATGTTGAAAAATAGTTTCTAGGGACTCATCTGGAGCACTTAGCAACACCGCTGGTGCTTCCAAAGACCCCAAACAAATAACCTCTGGATCAACCGAGTCGGAGCCTTCAGCAACATAATATGAAACTGCGCCAATCATATTTGCACAGTGAATTGCAGAACCTGCCATTAGTTTGGTTCCGCCTGTAAATCCAACGAAAAAGGCAGTGAGTGTTTCTTCAGTGGTGGATTTTAGCGCGGAGTCGCTATCATTTGTATGAGTCAAATTTTCTTTATTTTTATTCAAATCTAAGGGAGGAAGAAGCTGGGTTTCGCTTGATTCAATTGCAACTATATCGGTAAATATCTCCAACATATCTCCGATTATGAAAGGTGAAAAAAGTCTCTCATTTGATATTGGATGGAAACCTCCGAGTTGCAAGTTACTTTCTTTTGACAACTCATCTTCGATGTGCTCATACAATCCTTCCTTGAGTAGTTCTTCAGAAGTTATGAAGTGAACAACATCACCGCCAATTTCTCTCACACCAATAAGTGCATGATCGATTTGTTTTCCTAGCAATACGATATGGATGTGCTTAGGTCTCGACATGTTTGAACTAATGAGCATGATTTTTTCAATATATTGAAAAATTTGGTTGAAATTGATATTCCTGTTTTGCTATTGTCTATTTTGACAATAATGAGGTTCACAACAAACACCTGTAGATATCCGTCGGTGAAAAGATGAGTAAAATGAGTTACTTGGCTAAGATAGCGGTTGGTGTAGTTGTAATTTCAACGCTTTGGCCAATAGGTTTGTTTGGTGATGACTGCGACTGAATAAATTATGAAATTTCAAGGAAAAGAGGAGGTGAGAGAATAGGCAAGAAAAGTGGACCACGCAATGGGCCGTCCAAAACTGGGCGACCATCCGGTAAAGGCCGGGGCAATAATCCTTCAAAGTGAAGAAGGGGTATTGCCATCCTTGGCAAGATGAAAAACTGCCAATTTTTCAATAATGAGAATAGAGATTGAGCATTTTTCAGTTCTCCTGGGTAAGTCTGCCCTTGTGCGAGTTTTTTCAGGACAGGGAACCTTCAATCACCCTTTTATTTGTTCATTGAGAGCATAGAATTACGAAAGTTACCCCAGGCAATACCACTTTGAAAGGCAAACTGGATTTTCAGGGGTGGATATGGAAGCGAAAAAATGTATGAAATATTCTACATACACTCGCCTAGTCACCCCATAGATTCCGTTTCTAATTTAGAGGATATGCTAAATGGAATTTGTCAACTTGAGGATGTCGCAAAAATCACTGTCTATCGAACTGATAGTGTTGATACCTTACCTGATGGGGTGAAGAATTTTGAAAATGAATACTCTACTCCTGCAGAATGTGTAAATCTTCCCAGAATTGACCCAAGCATGTGGACTGGAAAAGAGAACAACAGCACAATTTGGGCAAATGATATGGACCATTTGATCTCATCGTCTAATTTTCAATCTACACCCAATACGAAAGTCCTTATTCAGAGTACTGGAAACGGTTGGCATTCATCATTACTATTCTACATGTTTGAGATAATCGGAGGTCAAATATGGTCGAAAAGTATTGATGGCCCTGCTACAAGGTTAGACCGAAAAATAGTAAATAATTCCATAAGTAACTTATTAGCTGCAATTGGTCATTTTTTGCTAAATAATCCAGATAAACATCCCATGGCCAGAGATTTGCAAGGGGGGAAAAATTCTGTAGGAGCCAGAGGAATTGAAAATACTCTCAGGGACTTACCCGAATTCTTCAATGACCATAAAAAAAATTTGGAAGAAAGGAAAAGGGAGCTTGAGATTAGGAAAAATTCTCACAAGGATGCAAAGAGTATCGATAAGGAATTAATTGAGATAAACAAAGCCCTTGTAGAAACGAAAATTTACTCCCCAACAGAAATTGGTGAATACAACTGTATGCTCCACTTATCCGATAACGAAACTTCTGAAGGCTCAAGTAACCAACAAAGGGGTCTAATTGTTTTACTTAGGTCAAATTATGATTTAGATGAAGTAATCAACTACCTGAGAGAACATAGGACAACATATGATAAATTTACATTTATTTCTCAGGGTTTTGGGCCCCAAGATGAGTCTAAAGACATTGATTTCTTCGAGAAAATAGCCGAACATCTTGGCCAACAATCTGTCATAATTAATCCAAATTTTACCCTACCAATTTCAACAGAAAATAATCAAGAAAGCCTCTTATCTTCATCTACTGAATTGATTAAAATATTGTACCGAATTGGCCGAGAAAATCAGGGCATTTCATGGTCTATTGATTTTACTAAATGTTTAGGAGTTTTACGGCCTGCAATAATTCAGTATTCCTTTTTATCATCTATTCAGATGATTTATTTCACGAAAGTATATGCGGACAATTTGACAGTATATGATTCTGGATTGAGTCAAGAAATGCACGCTCTTTATCTTCCATTACGCAGCGAAATTGAAGCAATTTCAAATTTATTGAAAACGAAGAAATTAGAATACAAACAATTTTTGAATACGATATATGAATTCGAAAGAGACGATGAAAATGTTGGAACCGAACTGAGTGCAACTGTTGAATCCGACGGAGTACATTACCTGTATAGTTTCAATCATCAAAGATACAGTTCTGGGGACCCAAGAAGAATAATTGACAAGAGCGACTCGGCTGCCAAAAAGGCAATGGATAGGAGAAAAAACCAGGCTTTGTCTGACGGAATGATTAATTTCAATTTAGAGACAAAATGCGTCTCATTAACGCCACGTGGGAAGGTGGCTGCATCCTTGATCGGGGTAAAATTAAGGGATGGTTAGAGTGACGAATAATTCATCTTGTGAAGAATGTAATTCGGACGAATTTGAGTTTGATAACGAAGGAAGAACCATCTGTTCCTGGTGTGGTAGAATAGATCTAACCCAGACGGAATTTGCATCTGCATCAGGTTTTACAAATGGAGAAATTTCTTCAGAAAGCGATTATACACCTTCCACTGTAATATTTTCGAAAGAACAGATAGATCCTAGCTTAATTCAGGCATTAGTTCCCGAACCTGTTGGTAAAATAAAGGGATCAAAACTCGGAGAAAATTTCGAGAATGAAGACTCCAAAGAAAGAACAAGACGCTTATTGTATGAAGAAAGCAAAAAGACACTGATTACCGGAAAGAGATATTCTTGGGAAGATGCAAAATATGTAAAACAATTCTTAGGCTTAGGAAAAAATCAAAAAAATGAACATCTGAAAAATGAGATTGTTGAGATTTTTCCAGATATTAATCTTCAAAGCGAAATAGCCTCTATCATACAAAACCCATCCCTTCCCCCCCGAGGGATAATTATTGATGACAAAAAATACGTGACTCCGAAAAGAGAAAGGATTGGATTGGAGGTGTATTGCAATTACACAATTCAACAAAGTGGGTTTTGGTTCATCGATGATTACTTTTCTAGATTGGGACTAAATAGAAAAAATGTAGATTATATCTTATCAAATAAATTACCAATTTCAAAACGTGTTTGTGTTCTATTTAGTAGAAATTTGGATCACCATGAGCTGGGGCAAAATTTCCTCGAAAAATGCTCTGATATTTATTTAAAAAATGGAAAAGAAATCCAAATTGATTCTGAATTTAGAGAACTAATTTCTGAAGACTTTTGGAGGAAAGTTTCGCTTAGTTCGAGGCGAGATAATTCGATAAATAGATTTCACTTTTGGAATGAGATAAATCAAAGAAAAGGACAATTACAACCAACTCAAAATGGCCTTTTCCTTCAGCATATTCCCGTAGCATACTACTTTGCACAATATTGTTGGCGTAACAAAGTACAAACTAAACGACCTTGGAATTCTTGGAGAAAAGTGTGCTTAGAAATATTGAGATTAATTGAAAATGACCTACAATGGTGTCAGATTGAATTTTCTGAATTAAATTCTTGGTGGGATGAAATATGGTTGAGGATTGGAGACGGTACGCCATCCGTCACTGAGTTGATATAATGTGTAGACTATTAGATAAAATTAGAGGAGGGAGGAAATTGGACAACATCTTTGCTTCTAATCCTTGGGAAGATGTTGGAGAATTCCTGCCTAGACCAGATTTATCTGGCGATGAAATTCTGCTTAGAATATCGGAAATCTTGCAAAAATGGCCAAAGGAAACAACCGCGATAGCAAATGACAAAGAAAGACATTTACGATTTATCTCTACGATCGCTGGATATCCTGAAATAGATATTTCCACAAGACCGCTCGACTGGCCTATGAATCCAGAATCAATACTAGGAATGGAAATTTCATATACGTTAGATAATATCTCAGGTACTCATGAATTTACCAGCTTAAAGTCATCCATATTGAACCGTGACCTAAATTTAATCTTGGATGGAGGGGAAGATTGGGCTGAAGATGACAAACAATTTCGTAACGCCCACAAGCAATGTCTTTCATTGCTATTTTCAAAATTAAGACAGCTAGATGGGCACAGTCTGACTGATGCAAATTTTCGCCCCAATGAACTAAATGTACTTTCTTCACTACATTCTACTGACAACAAAAGAAGGAGTGATTGGTGGCCAGATTTAGATGGCCTTTCTGAATTTGAGAATATTATATCTTCCAATGTTGAAAAACCTAATTTGGAGCCTTTACAAGGTATGATTAGTGAATTTGGTAAAGAAGACCCTCGAGTTCAAAAATTAAAGAACAAAAACGAAATTTACAAATTATCGCAGAGAATGAACAAGTTCACAACACCTCCGGATTTAAAAGAAATCACATTTCAATTTCATTATGTTCAAACTTGGATGCATAAATATCTCCCTACTCAGCCTTTTCCGGGAACAATTCAGCGTTTCATTAGGGGTTATTCACTATTGCTTGAACTATTAACATCAGAGATTTTGCAACGGGTAGTGAGTAAATTTGGAATGGGTTCGGTTTTGATACATGGAGGAGGAAGAGTCTCATTCTTATGCCCTCAAGACAAAATCGAAGACATGAAAAAACTCCTTGAAAAAACAAAAGGAGAATTCCTTAATCTCGAAGGATCCGCTTTCAAAAGGATAAGAACTACTCTCGATAATTGGGCAGAAGCCTGTATTTGTGCGAGTGGGGGGAATAACCGACCCGATAAAGAGGATTACAAACAATGGTTTAGCGACCTAGAAAGTTTCCTTCCTCCAATTTCAATTGGAGAAAGTGAAAGTAATGTGAACTTGGTGAATCTGGAAGAGGATGTTGAGATTATCGATTATTTCAGTTCACAATCATACCCTAGGACAACTGCACATGAGGCTACGAACTGTGTACTATGTTTAAGGTCAAATTTAGAGGAGAAAGAAATCAATCGAATTGATTCTTGGATGGGACTTAATGACTCAAAAAAAGCGAAAGAAATGACTTGCAGCTCTCACAGACTCATCTACTTCCTTGGGCACAGTCAAAGGCTCAAAGATTCGTCCATAAGACAAAATAGAGAAGGAGAAATTGACAATGGTGACCAAAGAACTGTGACTGCAATTTCAATGCTAGACGGGAATTCTTTGGGAGTTGTTTTTTCTGAAAGGTATAATGCAAGTTTCAGCCTAGAAGAGTTAATCGATAGAAAACGTAGAAGATCATTTAGATTTAATTACCATTGGTGGAAGTCTATTTCAGAAACTATCGAAAAATTTGACTCTGGTGACCGGATTGCGGCTTGGGTGACCGCAGGGGATGATGTGCTTCTAGCCCAATATCAGCCAATTGGGGAGGGGGTTGAATCACGACTTGAAGATGCGATCAAACATCTGGCTGGAAAAATACAGAAAACAGTTGATAACAAATCGGGTATATTTATCTCATTTGGAGCGGGATTAGCATATAAGGAAGATAAGGGTAGAATATTACAGCAATTAGAATACTCTAGAAAATCAGAAGAATTGGCAAAAGCCATCTGGAAGTCTAAAGCTGCCGAAGATTTCCCTGAAATATTGACCATGCCTCGAGGTGAAATAAAGGATGTACCTAAGGTTGAAGACAAGGAATCGGCATGGATTAATGGGACGAAATCAGTATTGATTACTGATTTGAATGAAGAATTAAAAACCTTGAATAATTTTTCAAAGCCGTCAGCATTTCCTATATCTGGAGGAATAGTAACTGGCGAAGATATTCAAAAAATCAAAAACAATGGCTCAAAATTAGATAATTATCTAAACTTAGAAAATTATATTCGCAGAGGTTACATCATTACAAACTCTGAAGGCGTTGATATAGAGTTAGTTATACTCCCTCCTAAGGTGATATAGTGAATGATGGAAAAACTGCCTCCGATTTAATTCGCCTGGAAGGGAAAAAACTACTGATTCCAGTAGGGGGTTCACGTGCAAACATTGTCCAAGCCTGTAAAATAAATGGAGTAGAAGAAATTCATCTACTAGTTACAAAATCATTGTTCCCCAATAGTGACGATATCCTGAAATTGGTCAGAAATCTTGGCTTCAATACTGCATTATCGATTGTTCAGATTGAAGGCCCCGAAGCTGGTCCTAGAGATTGTAGAGATTCCATTTTGCAAGGGTTTCGGGAAATACCTGATTATTCGCCTGATGCAATTTTTGTGACCGGATCAACATTACTTATGGTTGCAACTATTTGTCATATTTTCCCAGATGCTGAACTAATTGCACTTCGAGGAAAAAACTTGGTAAGCTTGTCCGATGAAAGAAATTTTTCTACCAGTAAGGAAATTGATGTTAATGAATATCTTGCAATTCATGGCTTGTCAATAAATGAGGAAAATAGGCTATATATGAATGGAGATTTACTACCGGCACCTCCACTTGACAACTACAATATGGAGGGGTCAAAATTGACCTTGACATGGACTAACTGGGATAAACCGACTCATCAATTCAACAAAAAAAGGAAAGCTGAGGCAAGGGCGATAGGCGCTACAATTAAACAAATCATTGATGAAGTTGGGATTGGAGCATTCAATTTCAACGCATATTATTTTGGTCAATTTATCCTAAACACTACTAACCAATTAATCGTTAAATCTAAGCCTACTATTGAAGAATTCCGAACACAAATTGAATATTCTTCTATTCCAAACAGTCTAGAAGAAATTTCCGTCGATAAGAAGTTCACGACATACAAAATAGGTAGATTACAAGCTGTTATGAAACATAATAACCAGTCAGATGCTTCTGGCGGGTTGAGAACTAAAGATCAAATCGATAAGCATGGAAGACTAGTTATTGAAGTGGAAAATTCGGAGGATTTATGATGACCTCAAAAAAAATTCTAGTTCAAATTTTAAACAAATCCGGGCCCATTCCAAATATTTCTTCAGTCATAGCGCATAGCCCTGATATCGTACTGTTTATCTTAATGAATAATGGCAGGGATGAATTAACTGGAAAATTTGATGAAAACCTGAAGCGGATTGAACATTGGAATGTTTCTAATCTTCCAACATTTTTTGGATTCGATGAAAATTATGAATTGAAACATCCTCCTGCAAATGGAATTGGTGTAGAAATACAATCAATTAATTTGGATAATCTTGTCAAAGAATCTGTACTTATTGAGGATAAACTTAGGGCGATATCTGATAATATCTCTTCTTGTCAGATAATCTTTGATGTTTCATCGGGTAGAAAAGAGGATGTTGCTAATTTCACAAGAATGAAATTTTCTCCAGAAATCAATCCTTCAATATGGTATACAGATTCAAATACGGGAGAATCTGTAGAAATTGGAGGAGAAAACAAACAAATCAATGGAAAAGTCCTAGACCAAATTACGTCATTCTGGTTAGAGGGTTTTCCTGTAATTGATTCGGTCCAAATTTACAAAAAATCAGAAATGAATCTCCAACTGGTAACTGACTTTCTTGATTGTTTAGAACAAATTGCAAGAAAAGAATTAGAACCAATAGACAAGATTAGTGCCTTGGAAAGTATTCTGAAAACTAAAGGAATCGAAATGGAACACCTTGATGTACAGGATTGTTTTTTATTGGAAGATAATCAATTTAGGATTCATTATTCAGATAATTCAGGCGGAGATTTTGTCATATCAGCAAACTTATTCTCTAGGGAAAGTGGTATTTGGTTAGAGCAAATCGCAGCTATTGCTGCTTTATCTGAATGGGATGTTGACAGGGCGTACGTTGGATTACTCTTGGTTAGTAGCAACCACCAAAAAAGAATGCAATGGATAAAACAGAAGTTAGGATATGAAAGGCAGAAGATGGGGGTTATATGGGGAAAAATGATGGCTTTAGGGCTCATAACCAATGAATTTAGTGATATTTCTCAAATTCTAAAATATCCTCGCTTTTTCCTTGATTATATTTCTGATCAATGGATGAATCTAACTCCAGAATTACAAGCGATGCTACTTACTCAAGCCGCAGAGAGAGAATTAGATGTGTTAGCAGAGGGACTCAACGATACGTTGTTTGTTGAGTGTGGTTTGACACCAAATGAAACGACAGTGCCAATAAAAACTAGCCAAATTGCCTCATTAGTTCATTCAACTTCACTTCGAGGTTACAATTTATCTTTTTATTGTCATGCAAATTTCGATTTTTCAATGGGTCGAACTGGTAGCAGAATTTTTGTTTGTTCTTGGGCACAATTAAGAAATAAATCTGGGTTACTCGAATTGGACATACAACCGGTCTTTTACTCTGATTAAACGAAAAATCGGCCTTTATATGTCCTCGGTCCATTGTAATTATAGAGAAGAAGAGCAACTTGATAGGAATTTCAGAAACTTGTCAATTTTGACAATTATCCCACTCACGCCAGACATAGTGGGGTATGCCCTCCGAAAAAAACCTGCAAACCCTCGAACCAGGTGCCACATTTGACTGCCCTCAGTGTTCAGTGCATTCGAAGATTGAATTGTATAATTCTATGCTTGAATGTAGCACATGTAGATTCGAAATAGGAGCCTATGACACCATTGATAGTGACAGGGTCAGCTACGATGAAAACGGATCACTAAATGGAAGAGGAGATGCTTTCGGAAAAGGCGATCAAGTATCAGGTACACAAATGGATAAAGGGAAAGGGCTCTCTTCCAGACTGATACACATACAAAGTAATCTAGCTGCAGCGGACGGTCCCTCGAGGGCAAAGGTAAGGTCAATTAAACTGATTAAAACACATGCAACCACAAAGGCGCAAGTAAGAATAGCATTAGAGTTACTGAATATAGGGTGGCCTAATGACTTGGCTTCTAGTGATATATCAAGACCTATCTGGCAGCCTGCTCACCCCTACGGTGTTGAGTCATCTGCCGCGGCATGTCTCCATTTAGCCTCGATAGAATTAGGAATAGATTCCAAGTTTACTTCTTGGTTAGACAAGAGTTTACCATCAGTTCCATCGGGAAATAGAAACTCATACGGGTTCCGTGCCTTGAAAGAGATGAAGCTAATTTTGAACAATAATTCCAGCTATGTCAACACGCTAAACCGTGATAATTGGCGGGCGGCTCTTTCAAGAGCCAATTTAGGCCGAACTACCTACAGAGACCTTCAACCTCAAATTGTTCTAAATTGGAAGAAATTACAAAATTCAGAATACAACTTGGTAAACCATAGCAGACATGTACTAGCCGCGATTACTCATATTGTTGCGAAACAAAATGGTATTCGACCTTGTAGAGATGAAATAATGAGTCTTTTTAACGTCAAACAGTCGTATCTATCTTGGATTCCAAAGGTGAAATTTCTATTGTGTCTCGAATGAGGGTTTCTTGAATAGGTTGAGTTAAAATAATCTAGGTTTTTCATTAGTTCATAATTATGGTCGATGAGGGGATCAAAGAGGCGTTTTTTGCTTTGAAGCGAGCAGAGGGTATACCTGAAGAGTTAATTGAATCATTATATCTTAATAATTACAATTCGACTAATGAGGTTCAAATCTCAGAATATATCAGGATCCAAACATGGAGCTATAAACACTATAATCATTGGAATTCCAAAACCGAACTTTTCAGTGTAATTATGCAGAATTCATACATTTCTCAAAGTCAAGAGTTGAATGTAAACAATATGAGGGAAAGATTGGCTTACGATTTCTATTTCAGAGGATTAATTCCTTCGGTAAAAATTCTTTTTTCCTCTAGTGAATTGGCTATAAGAGGAAAATATTTTGAGGCCATGATTTTGTTGAGATCTTCTCTTGAGGGATGCATAAAAATTGCCTTAGACGCACAAAATACCATAGTGAATAAGACTTTCAACGAGTTCGAAGAACCTAGAGAAGGAGTGTTTTCTCAAACTTTAGGTGTCAAACCGCAAAAGAATTTGGATAATTTAGGATTGGGGAAGCTTTGCCGTGAGGTTGAGAACAAACAACTAAGTGGCCATTTAACCAATATTTACGAGCGATTTAATCTCTATGAATTGAATGATTATGTTCATTCGAAGTTAATCGCCCAGGATAAAATTGGTTGGCAAAATTTGATTTTTGATAGGAAATTTAATGAAAAAAGCTGGATTGAATTCTCTATTCATTTTCAAAATGTATTGGAATTAATTCTTATTTTCACGCATAACATTGTAAGGGAGCACACTTGGATTAATTTAGATGAGTTAGAACTCGATGATTTCAAAATAATCGAACTTTTTCCAAAATACGCAGAAGAGTTGGTTTCTGACGGATTAATTGAAAATTGTATTGATTGCAAAAAACTAAATCCAGTAAAATTGAAGGAAAGAAGAGGAAGATGCAAAGTCTGTCACGACGAATTGACTGAGAAATAATCTTGCTCTATTTTCGGTAGAATTCGGAGTGTGTTGTCTAGTAGATTGTATGCAATTAGTGCGGAGTCAGAATCTGGAAGGGCAAGTCCTCCATCAATACATACAACACTAGTTCTACCATCTTTTAGTCTTAATTTACCTTCCCAAATGCCATCATTTGGGCTACATCCTAAGGTTTGAATTGGTGTATGGCCGACAATAATTTGCCTTTGGCTATCAAAAATTTCCTCCGATTCAAAGATATCGCGATTCCACATCCTATCCTTATTTGATTGAGACTCTAAATTCGAAAAAGGATTGTAACCAGCGTGGACTATTCTGAAATCTTTGAGAATTAATTCTGTAGGCATTGCTTCGATTAATGGTATCCAATTTACAGCCTCTTTTATCGCCAATTCTTCGTCTTGGCTTATCGAATTTAGAGTATTCTGACCACCATATTTTAGCCACGATTTCTTCATTCTCCCTTTGTACTTTGGAGTTAATGACAAACGTAGCATTTCTTCATGATTACCACGGATTGAGAAGAAATTATCAGCCTTGGTTACCAGCTCAAAAACCGCTTTTGAATTCGGTCCTTTATCGATTAAATCACCCATGAAAATAATGACGTCGTCATCAGTATAATCCAGTTTCTTGAGAAGTTCTTGTAGAGTTTCAAAATAGCCATGAACATCACCTATAACCCATACATGGTTACCAACATCCAAAGTTTGTTGGATTCTTGCCTCTAGGGCAAGGTCTCGATGCTCGTTCACAACATGAAAATATATTCAGTCTATATGAAGGATTAGAATTTGGTAATACCTCGAAAAATTTGATATTTTCGAGGCTAGTTATCTGTTCAAGGGTGGACAAGGAAGGCTGCACCAAGAACAACATAGGTTCCCAGCAACAATGCTCCTTCCAACCAATTCGATTTACCATCGGCTGCGAT
>Ga0208127_1001284_pt1 | contig 12568 bp, 14 predicted proteins | sample ETNtaG_6_FD_185751 | JGI IMG/M metagenome (GOLD analysis project Ga0208127, IMG submission 185751) | Marine microbial and viral communities from oxygen minimum zone, Eastern Pacific Ocean - ETNP201306SV45 (SPAdes) (version 2) | ecosystem: Environmental > Aquatic > Marine > Oceanic ...
TTAAAACCACTAATGGGTGGGCAAATAAGATCAGCTTTTTTAATGACAGAACCCTCAGTTGCATCAAGTGATGCTACAAATATTCAAACTTCAATCGTGAAAGACGGAGATGAGTATATTATTAATGGTAAAAAATGGTGGTCATCAGGAGCTATGAACCCTAGTTGTAAAATGTTCATAGTTATGGGAAAAACAAACCCTGAACAAGATCGACATCATCAGCAAAGTATGATAATTGTTCCATCAGATTCTCCTGGCGTTAAAGTGGTAAGACCACTTAGTGTTTTTGGATACTTAGATGCTCCCCACGGACATGCTGAAATTGAATTAAATGACGTAAAAGTTTCTGCAAAAAATCTAATTCTTGGAGAAGGCAAAGGATTTGAAATTGCTCAAGGCAGATTAGGGCCTGGAAGAATACATCATTGCATGAGATTAATCGGAGCTGCTCAAAGAGGATTTGAATTAATGTGTAAAAGAGTTAATGAAAGAGAAGCTTTCGGAAGAAAAATAAAAGATTTTAGTAGCATAAGACAAGATATTGCTAAATCAGCATGCGAAATAGAACAAGCAAGATTATTAACATTGTCAGCTGCGGATCACATAGACAGATTTGGAATCAAAGGAGCAAAACACTTGATTGCAATGATTAAAATAATAGTTCCTAAAATGACTTGTGATGTAATTGATAGAGCTATCCAAGCTCATGGTGGTATGGGGTTGAGTCAAGACACTCCTTTGGCTGCATTTTTCTCTTATGCTAGAACAATAAGATTAGCTGATGGGCCTGATGAAGTTCACATGTATCAATTGGGAAGAAATTTAGTCAAAGAAAACTCAGAAAAATAAAATTTTAATAATTCTATTCAAGAATTAAATTTTCAAAATGTTAGGTAAAGTTCGTAAAGGTGAAGAGATAGACATTGTAAAACTACAAGATTATATTAATACAAATCTGAACACAAATCAAACTATAAATAAAATAGAACAATACTCTAACGGATTCTCAAACCTAACTTACCTTATAAAAACAGATCAAAAAGAATATGTTTTGAGAAGGCCGCCAAAAGGAGCTGTAAAAAGAGGACATGATATGAGCAGAGAGTTTAAAGTTCTTAATGCTCTAGATAAAAAATATGATATTGCTCCAAGTCCATTTATTATGTGTGACGATATTAAAATAATTGGGTCTTCATTTTATTTAATGGAAAAAGTTCAAGGAATTATTTTAACACCACCAGTAGTTTCGAAAACAAAAATATCTCCTAATGAGTTTAATGCAATTTCAAAAACATGGCTTAAATCATTTATAAGTCTCCATAATGTAGATTATCAAGAAATTGGTTTATCTGATCTTGGCAGACCTGAAGGATACACATCAAGACAAATTACTGTTTGGTCAAAACAATTTTATGCTGCAAAAACAGAAGAAATACCAACAGCAGATAAGGTGATAAAATGGCTTAGTAATAATATTCCAAATAAGTCATATAATTCACTAATTCACAATGATTATAAATATGATAATGTTGTTTTTGAGGATAATTCTTGGAAAAAAATTTCATCAATTTTAGATTGGGAAATGTGTACATTAGGAGATTACCTGATGGATTTAGGAACATCATTAGCCTATTGGACAATGGATAATGATCATCCTGAATTAATAGCTGGCTTTAATTCGCCAACTATTCATAAAGGAAATCCTTCAAGACTTGAATTGGTTGATATGTATAGTAAAGAAATGAAAATATCAATTGAAAATATCGTCTTTTACTATGTTTACGGTCTTTTTAAAATTGCTGTAATTGTTCAACAAATTTATTATCGATATCATCACGGCATGACTAACAATCCAAAATTTAAATATTTGAACAAATCTGCTAAATTATTATGTAATGTAGCATGGCAATCAATTCAAAAAAATAAAATTGAAAATCTGTATTAATTTTACAATAAGAAATTTATGAAAAGGGTTTTAATTTTTTTATTGATTTTTATTTATTCATGTGAAAACGATCATAGAAATATTTTAGTTAAAAAAGATTTAATTGATAAACTGGAAGGATTTTGGCTAGGCCAGTCAATTGCAAATTGGACTGGAATCGTTACAGAAATGGATAAAATTGGTTTTTCATTTAATAATACGAATGAGATCTTTTATAATAGAAACGATTGGGGAAAACCAGATCTTCCAAATATTTGGTCCTCAGAATCTAAATGGGGTAATATTGATTTTAAGTTTGCTAAGAAAGATAGTATTTGGGGTTCTGATGATGATACAGATATTGAGTATATGTATCAAGAATTGTTGTTAGAAAATAACACATTGTTGTTAAGTGAAACTCAGATAAGAGATGGATGGTTAAAGCATATTAAGAAAGAAGAAGAAAACTATTTATGGGTTTCTAATCAGAAAGCATATGATTTGATGAATTCTGGAATACTTCCACCAGAGACAAGTTCACCAAATCTAAATCCACACTATGAAATGATTGATGCTCAGTTGACAACTGAAATTTTTGGTTTATACTCTCCTTTAAATCCTGAATATGCATTGCTAATGTCAAGTTTGCCAATCAGAACTGTTGCTAGAGAAAATGCAGAATGGATTTCACAATTCTACATAATTATGCATTCACTATCTTATTTTGACAAAGATAAGATTGAGATAAAAGATAAAATATTTTCTATGGCAAATGAAGCCAGGAAAATATTACCAGACGCTTCTTATTCTGCTAAAATGTATGATTTTGTAAAAGAAAAATATCAGTCTGGAGTTCCTTGGGAAGCTGCCAGAGATTCTTTGCACAAAAGATATCAGATAAGTCAGGAAGACAACTATTTTTGGTCCACTAAAGACGAGTCTTGTAATGGTTGTTTTGCTGCTGGAATAAATTTTGGAGCAAGCTTAATAAGTTTGTTTTATGGAGAGGGAGATTTTAAAGAAACAATCAAAATAGCATCTTTATGTGGTTGGGATTCAGATAATCCAGCTTCAACTTGGGGTGGTCTTTTAGGCTTTATCTATGGCAAACAAGAAATAAAAAAATTATTTAAAGAAGAAATGTCAGATAAATATAACATACATAGAACTAGAATTAATTTTAATAATAACGGTATTGATAACTTCAATAATATGGCATTAAAATCTTTTAAAATAATTGAGAAAGTAGTCGTTGAAAAATTTAATGGTGTTAGCAATAATTATTATTTAATTTTTGATAAGCTACCATCTAGATTCACTGACTACAAAAATTATTAAAATCAAAGTTTTACAATTTTTTTTTAAAAATATGAAACAGTTTTTATCATAAATTAACTTAATTCGCATTCTAATTAATCTATTATTTTGAACTGGACATGTAAACACACTTGGAAAAAAGCATCTGTAAATACTTTATGGTGTCTGTTAGGTTGCTCTATTGGAGATTTTGGAACAATATACTTTTTTCAAGTTTATCCTATGGATATTTCTACTCTTAATATAATGATACTGGCTATAATAAATGGATTGATTACCAGTGTTATTTTAGAAACAATTATTCTGCTAAAACAAATGAGTTTTAAACAAGCTTTGACTACAGCATTAGGCATGTCTTTGATTTCAATGATCAGTATGGAAGTCGCTATGAACTTAACGGACTATTTAATCACTGGTGGTGCTGTACTTAATTTAACAGTCATTCCAATAATGTTATTAGCTGGATTCATAACTCCATTGCCTTACAATTATTGGAGATTAAAAAAATATAATAAGAGTTGTCATTAATTTTTTATTTTTCTTACCCTTTTATTATCAAATTCTTAAATCTTTATAATTTCTTATTTCTTTAGAGTATTTTTTTCTACCTTAAAAGACTAACAAAATTTTTAACTAATGAAAAAATATATTATGATTCTAATCGCATTATTTATGATATCATGCGATAATGATAACGGATACTCTGAAAATGTCAAAGCTGTAAAAAAAGTTGTTTCAGCATTTGAACTAGGAGATGTCGAAATATGGAAAGAAGCTGTTTCTGAAGATTTAGTACATAGTCCTCCTGTTTATGGAACAGCAGAAAACAGTGGTAATTATGATTCTGCCCTTGCTCAGGCGGAATTTTATATCAATAATTTTGAGAATATTAAATTCAATAATCCTGTTTACCTTCCTGGTGTTGATACTGTCTCACTAAAGAATAATGGAAGTGTGAGGGTTTATGGCACATGGACTGGAACGAGCAAATCAACTGGCAGAGAATTTTCTAACAGAGCCTATCACTGGTTTGAAGTAGAGGATGGAAAAATTACCAACGCTGGTGATTTTTTTGATGCTACAGGTATGGTCGCTGCGGTTGGTCCTGTTCAAAGAAATGTAATTGTTGTAACTATAGACCTTAAAAAAGGCAAGTATGATGATTTACAAAAATTATTTGAAACAGATTCTGGTCTTAAAACAACGAGAAACTATGAAGGATGTAATCATGTTGAAGGATTTTTTAATGAAGAAAGCAGTAAATATGTTGTAATCCAACACTGGGACTCATTTGAACAGTATAACGCATATGCTGACTGGAGATTTAACGAAGACCCAAGTGGATTAGTTGGAAAAATGCTTCCACTAATCTCTGGTGGAGCTGATGGGATTTCAATTTACTCTAACAACACCGGTTACGGATTTTATTAAAATTATATATTATGAAAAAAATTATTTTACTATTGGTTGGGATACTGTTTGTCGCGTGCAACAGTAATCCTGAATATGAATCTAATCTTGCTGTTGCAAAGAAATGGGTTCAAGCATTTGAAGATCAAAATATAGACCTTTGGAAAGAGGCTGTTTCTGAAGATCTTCAAGACATCGCTCCTATGTATGGTATGGGAATGGTGGATTATGAAACTTCACTCCAAGTTGCAGAGTTTTATGTTCAAAATTATACAGACGTAAAGTTTAACGATCCAGTATGGCTTCCAGGAATTGATACCTTGACAATGAAGCCAGATGGCAGTGTCAGAGCTTATGGAAGATGGAGTGGAAAAAGTTTATCTACTGGACGAGAATTTAGTGTAATGTCTTACCACAATTTTGATTTTGAAGATGGAAAAATTTCATCTACTGGTGAGTATTTTGATGCTACTGGAATGGTAAATGCTGTAGGTCCTGCTCAAAGAAATGTTGTTGTTTTCACTGCTAAGGTAAGTAAGAGAAATCTTGACAAATTTCAAGAATTAATGGATTCAGATGCAGGTTTGACAGTTACAAGAAATTGGGAAGGTTGTACTCACTTAGAAGCTTTTTATAATGAAGAAACCGAAACATATTTCATCTATGAATATTGGGATTCATATAAACAATATGAAGAATATCTTGATTGGAGATTTAATGTAGAGGAACCAAGCTTTGTGCAAACTGTAATTCCTCTTGTTAAGGGTGGTGAGAACGGTATGCAAGCGTATTACAATAATTCAACTTATAATTTTTATTAAAATGAAAAAACTACTATTACTTTTATTTACAATTATAGTTTTTGTAGCTTTTTCTTGTGAAACTAAAACTGTTGAAGTTGAAACTGGAGGAGGAGAAATTGTGATGGGTCAGTATGCTGGAGAAAAATTATTCTTTGCATCTGATGAGACTGTAGAAATTGCTAAAACAATGGTTAATGCTTATTCAAATAAGGATTTTGATCTTGTTAATCAATATTCTGCTGACACGGTATATTTTAAACCTCCACAAGGTGGAGAATATATTCCAATACCAATACCTGCAAATGATTTTCTTGCAATGTTGACAGACCCATACGACTCAATTGTCAGAAATATTAGAAGTATAGTTCCTCTTAAAAGAAAAGAGGGGGACAATGCAGGTGTTTACATTAATTTTGATGAAACTACTTATGGCAAAGATGGTACCGTTACTAAGTCAAACATAATTGATAGAATGTGGGTTAGAGATGGTAAGGTTTATCGTATTGAACAATGGGTAGCTGAATCCAATTAAATTTTAAATTATGAAAACAAATATTTATCTAATTCTAATTATAGCTTTGATATTTTCATGTCAAACGCCAAATGCAGTTCAAATTGATGATTCTGAATGGTCTGGTACTATTTCAGCAACTGATGAAAGGAATGCTATCATGAATTCATTTACTGATGCTTATGAAAACAAAGACACAGATGCAGCACTAGCAATTTTTGCTGAAGATGCTGTTTTTCACGTTAATGATGCAGAATTAACTCCTCAAGATGTTGTCAATGCATTTATGACTGGACATGAATACTATGATGATATTAAAAACATTGATAGAAATACAACTACAATGTTTTATAATAATGGAGAAATATATACCAATTATTGGTATACATGGAATGGTACTAATAAAAAAACTGGTGAATTATTAGTTGCCAGAGGTTATGCTTGGTTTAAATGGGATGGATTAAAAGTTGTTGAAGCTTACAATGCTTTTGATCCAACGGAATATAACAAAGCATTCTCAGATTAAAATCTTTTAAATAGATGTATTAAAAGACCTTGAAATTCAAGGTCTTTTTTTATTTATTAGTTTTAATAAAAAATATAAAAATGAAAAAAATATTATTATTAATGTGTCTCCTTGGTATAGCATTACCTTATTATCATTTAATTAATTTTTTAATTCTTAATAATGGTAGTATGGAAGGTTTTTGGACAGAGATATTTTCATCTCATCCTGTTTCTATGATTTCAATGGATCTTACAGTGGCTGCAACAACCTTTTTGATTTTTTTAATTTATAAAAACCGAAAAGAGAAACTAAATATCATGAAGTATATAGTCAGTTTATTTTTAGTAGGGTTTTCGTTGGCATTGCCATTATACCTGTATGATAATTATGATAAGAGTTAACGAAAATTTTTAGCATTTATCATCAAACAAACTCCGGCGTTAATTAAAACTAGTGCTATTGTACCAATTAAAAACCAATCACCATTATTAATCTTTTGAATTATTGACTCACCAAGCACACAGAGACCTGAACTAAAAATTAAAATTCCTAAAATTGAAATAAATAAAAAAGATGACTTGCCTTTTTTCAAAAGCTATGATTTTAAATGGTTTTCAAAATAAATTGATCTAGTTGGGAATGCAAAATCACTTCCATGTTTTTTAACTATTTCAATTATTTTGAAATTAATTTCTTGTTGAGTATTAATCATTACTTCCCAATCTGGACCATTTGTAAAGTAAAGTATCATTATGTTTAATGAGCTGTCTCCAAATTCTAAAAATCTTACTTTACCTTCTTTAGTTGTATCAGGGTGTTCATCTAAAAGTTTTTGAATATCATTAACAATATGTTTTATTTGATCAACACTTGTGTTATATAATAATCCAATATTAAATTTTACTCTTCTTACAGGTCTAAGACCAAGATTATCAAGTTCAGCATTTACTAAGTTCTTGTTGGGAACAGTTACAACACTTTTATCAAATGTTCTTACACGAGTACTTCTAAAACCAACTTTTTCAACAACACCAGTAATCGCTCCTACAGTAATAACATCTCCAACTTGAAAAGGCTTGTCAAAGAAAATTGTAAATGAACCTAAAAGGTTTTCAAGACTTTCTTTTGAAGCTAAAGCAACAGCTACACCACCAACACCAAGACCAGCAGCTAAAGCTGCAACATTAACATCGAAAATATTACTTAAAATAATTAAAACCCCAAAGATTACTACTAAGACTTTACCAATTTCTATGGCAAATGGGATTAGTTGGTCATCAACTTTACTTTCTGTTTTTTCAGCTCTATATTTTAATCTAACACCAACATAATCTACAACCCTCAATAGTGTCCAAAAAACAGTTAATATTATAAGTAATGAAACACCTTTGTCTAAAATCATTTTAATTCCAACTTCATCTGAGCTTGCAAGATTCCATGATTCTGGGAAACTTAGAGAGTTGAAGGAGAAGAACAAAATTATTATTAGAAGAAAATAATTTAATGGTTTTTTAAGCAGTTGATCAAATTCTGATTTGCCATCTGCATTAGATTTATCACCAACTAACTTGTAAATAATTTTTCTTAGATATGAACTAATTAAAGATTTTAGTAATAATCCTAATAAAAGTATAGAACCAAAAATTATATAGCTTTTAATTGAATTTTCTAGAAATTCTATTTGTAAAAATTCAAGTTGATCCATTTTAAACTTTTTTACAAAAGTAAATATTTAAATTAACTAACTTTTAATTTCCGCAGAGTTCGGTTGTTTTTACTCCTAAATCTGTATAAGTTTTATGAATAGTTTGTAGAAGTGAATATTCAGTAAATGAATCTTGACCTAATTCCCATATCATTATTCCACTTAAATTTTGAGCAGCTAATTTGACTTTACTAGCAATAGTTGGTCTACCATTGTAATATTTATTTCCAACTTGATCTCTCTCAGAGTTTGAGGTGTTTGAAGCAACCATAGAGCCATATGTAAATGATTTAACAGTTGTTGAATTTTGAAAATCATATCCGTAAAATGGAACACCAAGAGTTAATTTTTCACCAGGAATTCCTATAATATTTTTCCAGTAATTTATACCTCTTTGAGCATGATTGTAAGAACTATGTTGACCAGGTGCTGAAGGGTTCCAAGAACCTGTATAATCGTATACCATAATATTAATGAAGTCAAAAACAGCTAATGCTTGATCTGAAATTTGAGAAAACTTAGTTTCCGAAGGAAAAGCTGCAGTCATCCCCTTGCCATGTAGAGAAAGTTCTTGCTTAAGTTCAATTACAAAATCACTGTATCCTTCCGTTACATGACTCCATTCTAAATCTACATCAACACCATCCAATTTATTTTCTAATACAAATTCCACTATTTTATCAATTAAAATGGGTCTATCTTGAGCGTTTGCAAGAAAATTCTTCCACGTCTCAGCAACTTGGTCAGATAGTGCTCCACCTGCTAAAGAAATATAAAATTTAATACTACTGTTTTGCGATTTTGCGGTACTTATTACTTGTTCAAGATCTGAAATAGCAGAAGCGTTTGATAGTTGTATTGTTCCATCAACTAAAGGGTTTCCAAATGCAATATTAATATGTGTTACCTTACAAAAATCAACTTTGTCAGTTAATGAAAACCTCCATGTTGGAAAATAACCAACAACTCTGGCCTGAGTTGAAAAAAGGTCTATATTATTGTCATCGATAACATCATCATCATCTTCACTACTACACGAAACAATCAGTAAAGAAAATAATAGGAGATAAATAATTTTTTTCATCATCTTAATTTAATAATTATTTTTTTGTTTTCATTTAATTTGAAAGATGCTTTATCAAATTTTGGAGCTCCAAATATTCCTAAAACATTATTTGAAAATCCAAATTGTTCTTTAGGTAGACCAAAAAAATTAAGGTCAATATCACCATTATTATTTGTATCAATCAATACTTTAACTGCATAATCTCCTTCTTTAAGTATAATTTTTTTTTGATAAATTTCTTTAGATACTGGTTCAATTATGTTATATGCCATTATTTCTCTTGAGTCATCACCAGAATCAAAATCTTCAGCGTTATCATAAACAGCTATATAAATAATTCCAGCAGTTTCAATATTAGGAATTTCAAGAACTAGATTATGTTCTTTACTATTTTGATTAGTTTGTGATGAAATATAAAAACTCAGTAAAAGAAAAAGTAATCTTATCAATTTATTCCAGGTTGTTTGATTTTATATCCAGCTTCTTTTTTTGCTAAATCAACCATGTCTTTTACTTCTTTTAGAAGTGCTTTAGCATCATATACTACACCATCTTTTATTGTATATTTTACTCCTCCAACTCTAACAGCATCATTGTTTTCATTTAACTTAATGGCTCCAGTTCCATATAAGACTTTTAAATTTTCTAATGGATTTTCGTCAATAATAATTAAATCTGCATACTTACCAACTTCAACAGATCCTGTTTTATCTTCAATACCCAATGCTTCAGCACCATTAAGAGTTGCTGATTGAATAACTTCTAGTTGATGGAATCCAGCTTCTCTTAATAATTCTAATTCTCTAATAAATGCAAATCCATATAATTGATATATAAACCCACTGTCTGAACCAGCAGTTACTCTTCCACCTCTATTTTTGTACTCATTTAAAAAAGTCATCCAAAGTCTGTAATTTTCTTTCCAAACGACTTCCTGTTCTGTACCCCAAAAATGCCAATATGAGCCATGTGAAATTCTACTTGGAGCATAAAACCCCCAAAGGCTAGGCAATGTATAATCATCATGCCACTCAGCTCTTCTAGCTCTATGTAGATCTCTAGAAGCCTCATAAATATTGAGTGTGGGATCAATTGTAAAGTCAAGGGAAATCAGTTCATCCATTACGTTGTTCCAATGATCTGAAAACGGAGGAGCAGCTTGTTTCCAAAGTTTTCCTGCTTCTTCAAATCTGTGTTGTTCATTGTTGTAATTATAATCAGGAGGATAATTTTGAATAACTCTATCCTCAAATAATGCTTCAGGTAGACCGTACCAATGTTCCATTGTTGTCAGCCCAGCTCTAGCAGAATTTAATACATTCCATTTTACAACATCAAGCTGAGCATGATGACAAGCAGATCCAAGACCTAGTTTTTTATTTTCTTCCAATGCAGCTTGCATTATTTCCGGAGGAGCGCCAAAAAATTTAATACCATCTGCTCCCTTTTTTGCATTATCTCTAACCCATTGTCTTGCTTCTTCTGGAGAGGAAACTCTAGAATTAAAACCTGTGTAAGCAAAAATTCTTGGTGCAATTATTTCATTTTTTTGACTTTGTTTTTTCAGTTTTAAAATTCTATCTGTACCCATTCCACTAGGTTGTCTAATGGTTGTGATTCCATGAGCCATCCACAACTTAAAAACGTAATCAGGTTCTGCACCTTGAGACCTTCCGCCAATATGTCCATGCATGTCAATAAAACCTGGCAAAATATATGACCCTTCACAATCAATTTCTTTACCATTATTTGTAAGCTTTGGACGTCTATTTTCATTTATTTCAACACCAGGATATCCAACCACTTGAATGTTTTTAATAATATTATTTTCTATGACAATATCAACAGGACCAATTGGTGGTGCACCAGTACTATTAATTAAAGTAGCTCCTCTTAATATGAGCTGATCATATTGGTTGCCATGTAATTGTGAAAAAATTATTGAGGGAATTAACCCTAGTAAAATGATTAAAATTTTTAATTTATTCATCTTCAATTTTTTTAAATGTAATATTCATGAATTCTGACAATTCAAAATCTAACTTTGAAATACCGTCAATATCATGAGTATTTAATTCAACATCAATTTGATTATAAATATTAGTCCACTTTGGATGATGATCAAATTCTGTACATTTTATTGAAACGGAATTTATAAACTTTATTGCATTTTCAAAAGTTTTGAATTTGTATGTTTTTTTTAAAAATCCGTCATCTAGTTTCCAGCTCAAACTTAGTTCAGACAATGACTTTTCAATCTGATTGTTATCTAATTTTTTTCTCACTTCATTTTATTTAATTTGTCCTTTAGCTTCTCTAGTTTCATCTTTCTCCACCAAATCTTGTTGTCATTTTCTTGTTCCTCTGCACGATGAATTTTTTTATTTAGTTGATTAATTTTTCTCTTTAGATACTGTTTTGTTATGGCTTTCATTTAACTTAAATATATAAACTTCATTTGATTATATTTAATATAGTGAAATTTATTAAGCACATAATATTTGTAATTCTTCTTACAGGATGTTTTAATGAAGGCGAATCTATTCCAACTTATTTAGAAGACTATAATGAGCTTTATTTAGAAAACCCAAGAGAGGCAAATTTAACTTGGTTTAAGGATTCAAAATTTGGAATGTTTATTCATTATGGACTTTATTCTCAATTAGAAAAAGGGGAGTGGATTCAACTAAGAGATACTATTGAAGTTTCAGAATATGCAAAATTAAAAGACTCTTTTAATCCTGTTAATTTTAATGCAGATGAAATCACTGAATTAGCTCTTGATGCAGGAATGAAATACATTACTATTACTGCAAAACATCATGATGGGTTTGCTTTATTTAGTACTAGCGAAAGTGACTTTAATTCTATTGATTCACCTGCAAAAAGAGATTTAATTAAAGAACTTTACGATTCATGCAAAGAAAAAGGACTCGGTTTATTTTTATATTATTCATATGCTGCTGATTGGAAGCATCCATACTTTTATTCAAGAGAGGAGGGGTGGAAAAGTGCTAGACCCGCATATAAGAACAAGCAACCTGAATATAAATACAAATCAAGAGATGATTTTAGAAAATATATTGATTTTGCTCATAATCAAATTTTAGAACTGCTTAATCAATATCCTGAAATTGCAGGAATTTGGTTGGATCCAATAATGGGGTTTTATTCAAATCCTGAAATTTTTCCAATTGAAGAAACATATCAACTAATACGATCAAATAATAAACATGTACTAATTTCCTTTAAACAAGGAGCAAATGGTGATGAAGATTTTTCAGCCCCAGAACATAATTTTTCAGCTAGAGTTGGTAGTCAATT
>Ga0208127_1001294_pt1 | contig 12522 bp, 12 predicted proteins | sample ETNtaG_6_FD_185751 | JGI IMG/M metagenome (GOLD analysis project Ga0208127, IMG submission 185751) | Marine microbial and viral communities from oxygen minimum zone, Eastern Pacific Ocean - ETNP201306SV45 (SPAdes) (version 2) | ecosystem: Environmental > Aquatic > Marine > Oceanic ...
ATGTCGGTATACGATTGTCGAAACCTGACGATTTCGGACAGCGCTGTGAATTTCGCGCATCGTATTTTGGGGGTCAAGCGAGTTGTCTAAAACTCAGCCTACCCGAATTCGATTCAAACAACCGAAAACTCTGCCTGCGCTATCCCTTTTGGGGCAGCGCTTTGCGGTATTTTTCCGCCAGTGGGACGCGGCCTATCCCGATATTCGGGACGCTCTCGATCTAATGATCGTGTCCGTTACGATAGTGCTCGCCAAGAATATCCCTGCCAAAGTCGCCCTCGAAATCGCGCCAAACCGCATGGATATGATTGGAACCTCCTTGCACATTATCGTATTCAATCAGAAACGACGGTCCCTGCACTCTATAATAGTGACCTTCCCCGCGATTTTGCCCCCCAGCCCATCCGAAACGAACCGATTCCAAGCCCGCCGATTCGATCGCTTCCCATCGAGCAGCCGCGATATCCGGACGCATATTGCCGAGATACACTTCGATCAATCCTCGCAAGCCCCGTCGCTGTTTTTCATTCAGATCCGCATAAGCGACGCCGACCGGATCCAAACGTTCCACCATAGGCTTTGCCTTCGTTACCACATCGCGGAATGCCTCCTCTTTGAAAATGGCCTGCCGTCGCTGGGACGGGCTCAGCAAAGCAAGCAATTCTCGAGCCGCATCTTCCTCGCGAGCCAGCGTTCGCAGACCTTTCATCGACTCGCTCCCTTTTCTGACCTCAGCTGGATTCGCTCCCCAGAAGTTCGGCGCAGTAGCCAGCGCTTCTCCATCGGCAATCGTCACGTTCAACGACAAGTGATGCCCCTCGAAACGCCAGCCCCAGCTCCCTTTCAAGGACGGCTCTCCGAATACAGAGAGGAAGTAAAGTTCGACATCGCGATGAGCAGCTCCTTCCAAGGCGAAAAGAACGCCCTCCAGGGCGATTATATTCTCGACCTTGCTAAACCCCCCTTCGCTCAAAAGCGACTCGAGTACGTCGGTAACCAAATCGCGCTGTCTCGGATTCAAGTCCTTCAGCGGCACGCCGCGCCGATCCTTAGGAACGTAGGCCCAGTTCGATCGCTCTCCGTCATCGAACGCCATCCGAGCCTTCGATGCTTGCGACGAAGTAAGCGACTCTAGAAATCGCTGTGTCGAATCCGTCATGTCCTTGATGGCCTGCGACGCATCGACGCTGGCGTTGGCGAATAGGGTTGATGCAAACAGCGCAGCTATTTTGAAGCAGCCGGCCATCGAAGAAGCAAAACGGATCGGGGTCATACATTCAATTTCCTACCGCATTGCCCAAATTCGACGCGATTCCTTTCGTAACCATGAGAAAGAAGACGACGTCTGGATCGACTAAGGCGACTTTCCCGCCTTTCTTAGAACCCTCGCTTTTAACCCAACCACCCATGCGACCCCTTGCATCCTTTCTATTAATCGCAGCAGTCTTATTCGCATCAGCTCCCTTAGCTTCAGCCCAAAACCAGAGCGAAGGCGCTCCTCCCCGAGGGCAAAGCCAGGAGGAGATCATGCAACGCATCAACAAAGCGATCGAGGAAAACGTCGTGAAAGTGCTCGAACGAGTCGAACTGGCCGACGAACAACTTGATCCAATGAAAATCGCGCTCGTCCAATATTTCGCTCCTGTGCAAATGGAACGCCTCAAAATGCAAGCCGAACGTCGTAAGATGCAGCAAAACGGGGGCGGACGCGGACAGGGCGGGCCAGGCGGCGGCAATCGCCAAGCCATGATTGCCCGCATGGCCAAACTCGATAAATTGCGGTCCGAACTAGACAAGAAAGTTAAGGGAATCCTCGATAAGCAGCAGTTGAAGCAATTCAGAAAAACCATGGACGAGGTCGCTCCCCAGCAGCGAAGAGGTCCTGGCGGCGGTCGAGGCCGCTAGACATCCCCTTCTCTTGATTTCGAATCCGGCAGCGCTACTCGTTCCTCTATCGGGATCGACGCAATTTGTTTGCCCTCGTCCCCTGAAGGCGACACTCAGGGCAGTTTATGGATTTCGATCTCTCAATCCTCGAACGCCACTTCCCGGACATCACTGAACAGCAGCGCGAACGTTTCGCCGCTTATGCCCAATTGATCGCCGAATGGAACGAGAAGATCAATCTCATCTCGCGGGCCGATGTCGCCAACATTCCCAAGCGCCATATCCTGCACTCGCTTGCAATCGCCAAGGCGATGCCATTCAAGGATGGGACACGCATTATGGACGTCGGGACAGGTGGCGGCTTCCCCGGCATACCGCTCGCCATTCTCTTCCCCGAATGCGGTTTCCATCTGGTCGATTCAATCGGCAAGAAAGTCAAAGTCGTAGTAGATTGCGTTCATAAGCTCGGCCTCGACAACGTATCCGCGGAACAAGCTCGAGCGGAAAAAGTGCCGAATCAGTTCGACTTCATCGTTGCAAGAGCAGTCACTCAACTGCCGAAATTCATGAACTGGATACGCAAGCGAGTAAAGCGAACCGCCTTCAACGAATTGCCGAATGGGGCGCTTTACCTCAAAGGCGGGGACTTGAGCGAGGAATTCGCCAGCATTAAGGAAACGCCCACCGCTTACCCGATTCGCGAATTCTTCGATTACGAGGAATTCGACCAGAAATACGTCATCCACGTCCCCGTCGTTCGCGACTAGACGTCCTACATAAAGGGTCTCCGTGCGCCTTCGCATATTGCTACCGCCAAATTTGGAATCCTGCGCCCCGCGGGACGCGATTCCAGCGAAGTTGGAATTTCAGACTCCAGAAGGAGCGATACTGCCTCCCGAAAAGACGGCCATGGAACAGCTCGGAGGCCTAGACGATTCCTCGCGCATCGCCGCGTTTTCACTCCTTCAATGGAACAACGGAACTTTATCCTCCTTCGTACAGCTCGATCGCGAAAAACTCTCCAACCTAGTATCCACGCTTCAACTCCAAGACGCTTTCTTCTGGGCGAACCGTCCCAAAGAGCCTATCTCTTGGAACGCCTCCGAGCTAATCGGCGTCAGCGAACACTTGCAGGAAGTCAGCGATTCTCTGAAGAACGAATCGCCACAAACGCCCCGGCCCGACCCCGTTCAATCGGAAGCGAATACTTCCCAGAACGATCCGATGGCCGACTTTTCCGGTTCTCCCATGGTCGTTGATGGGTCGACCCACTTTCTGGCTGTCGGGCTGCCTTCGCGCGAACATCCCTACTATGCTGAGATCCGAGAGATCCTGGAGAGCTATCGCTTCAAGCTGGAACCGCGCAATCGGCGATGGTGGCTTAGAGACCGTCACCAGACGCTAAACTTCTTGGGAGAGTACCGACACGATCTAGAGCATCGATACGCCGCTGAATTCACCGACAATTTCCTCGAGCGAACCGCTTCGCTGTCCGCCGCGAACATTCGAACCGAAGTCGTCGAAGAGTCTAATGGCTACGCCGTCACCCTATCCCTCTCGGCGGGCGAAGCCGGTCCTCAGACGATCAGCCAAAGCATCAACTCCGGGCGTCGCTATATCGAAGCGGGGAATCGCGTTTACCTGATCGACAAGCGTCGTATGGAATCGCTGCACGAACTGCAAAAGTCTCTTTCCGACTCGCCTGACGCTCCTCTACTGCATCACGGGCGATACCGAGTGCCCATCGCTAGAACTCCGGAAGTCGAAGAGGAACTTTCCGAACTCAATCCGAACTTCAAACCGCCATCCACCTGGCGAGCTCGCAGCGCTGCCCTGAAAGACCTCGCCAAACTTTCCTTGCCGCGCCTGCCCAAAGACTTGAACGATACCCTTCGCCCCTATCAGAAAATCGGGGTATCCTGGCTTCGCCACTTGTTCGACCATGGGCTTGGTGGAATTCTAGCCGATGAGATGGGATTGGGCAAAACACTCCAAGCGCTGGCGCTTCTAGCGAGCTTCGATCGCAACCCAACCGACAGCCGACCGAACCTTTGCCTCGTCGTATGCCCCGCTTCCCTCGTCGAGAATTGGCGCCGCGAAGCAGCCAAGTTCTGTCCGCAACTGAAGACCTTCGTCAACCGAGGTTCCCAGCGCATACGTTCATCCAACGACCTCAAAGGCATCGATCTCGTAATCACCTCATATGGCACTTTGATCCGGGATCAAGAGCGATTCGCATCCCTCGAGTTTCGCTGCGTCATTGGCGACGAAGCCCAACACATAAAGAATCGTCGAACGCGAAACGCCAAAGCCATCGCCTCCCTAAGCGCAACTGGGCGTTTTCTTCTCACGGGCACTCCCGTCGAAAACAGTATCCAAGATCTCATTTCAATGCTCGACTTCATTATGCCTGGAGGATTGAAAAGCATTCCCCAAGGAGCTCGTGGCGAAGATCGAGCGTGGCACGAGCAGCGCCTCAAAGAACAAGCGGGTCCTTACATATTGAGACGTTCGAAGGAAAGCGTAGCGCCTGAACTTCCCGAGAAATTAGAACAAGTGGTCTACGTTGAAATGACCGAAAGGCAGAAGCAGGTCTACGACCAAGCGAAGCGCCAAGCGGAAAACGAGATTGCCTCCCTGGAAAAGAGCGGGGCCAGCGAAGGCGCCCTGCGCATGAAGGCCCTCACTCAATTGCTCAGGCTGAGGCAAACTTGCTGCGATCCACGAATTGTACAGTCGACTTGCGAGCCGTCGGACTCGGCCAAGCGAGCCAGTTTCCTCGAGCTGCTGCAAGAAGCGATCGATGGCGGACACCGCATCCTTCTATTCTCGCAGTTCGTATCCATTCTCTCCTTATTGAAGGACGAGCTAGAAGAGCAGGGCATCGAATACTGCTATATCGATGGCTCTACTCGAGATCGCATGAGTGAAGTCGATCGGTTTCAGGATGACGAGACGATTCCACTCTTCCTGATCTCCCTCAAGGCGGGAGGGGTCGGACTCAATCTGACCGGTGCCGACACGGTAATTCACTTCGATCCATGGTGGAACCCCGCAGCCGAGGCTCAAGCCACCGACCGAGCCCACCGTATCGGACAAACCAAGGTCGTGACCAGCTACAAGCTTATCGCTTCCGATTCGGTAGAAGAGAAAGTCCTACGCCTTCAGAGTGAAAAGCGAAAGCTGCTCGAAGACGTTTTCGATGCGAGCGAGGCGGCCAATGCTTCACTCGGTCTAAGCGATCTCAAGGAGCTCATATAACGCGTAAGGCTCGCTTGCGAGATAGACCTGCAAGCGAGCCGATAACACGTGTTTACCAAACGAACTTCATTCTCACGCGACCCCGGAGCGTTGCTCCGCTGCCTTGATCGATTGCGCCCCTAGCTGCGCGAGCTTTGCGGGCTTCGCTCCGAGTATCGCATTCGAAAATCGTTTTCCGCTAAGTCGTGGCTTTGGGAATATCCGCCGCTAATTCCACAGGATTCAGATGCTTGCGATCGGTTTCCCGACGACGATTGTAGCGCCGGAGCTTGCGATCGAGTTTCTGCGACAGGGATCCAATCGCCGCATAGAGATCGTCCGTTCGCTCCGATACGAAAAAAGTACGACCCTTCATTTCAACATGCCCTTTGGCCAAATATTCTGCCCTGGTCGCCGACGCATTCGTCTCCCTTTCCAGTTCGACTCGAATCCGGAGAATGCGGGGCTCGTGAGCGAACAGTTTTTCCAGCTGTTCGTTGGCTTTCCGCTTCAATGCCTCCGTCAATTCGATGTGTACGCCTGAGAGAATAATAGGATTCGTGTTCATGGGCGCAGTATCGCGCTTGCTGCCGAAATCGGCACGGCATATTGAGAACAAAACTGATCCTATTATGCCCAACCGATAGTCGCCGATCCTCGCGTACGCCGCTCCATCGATTCGGCTTCCCCTCCATTTTAGAGACTCTTCTTACGCGATTGAGCAGAGCAGAATAAGCACCTGCCAAAACCTAGGCTGTCAGTGGCAGACGCCGCCAACCTTGCCGACTTCGCCAGTCAAAACGGCTTCTCTCGAATCTTCAAACGCCAGACCGGACTTTATTCAACGGGATAGAGGCGACTTTTCGTTTCGGAGAAAATGGTAGAACCGCCCGAATAGGCAGACAGCGCTTAGTCCGTATACGGATACGATCGCGCACCGTCAGCTTTCGTTCGATTGACCGATTCCCTCTTGATTTACCTATGAGATACGAATCGAACAACGTCAAATGCCCTACTTTGGCATTGGTATCGTGATGGACATACGTAGATTTCCATCGATTTCCGTTCCCCCGCAAAATCCGACCAATTTATTTGAGAGGGTTCATTCGACAGGATTACGTACTCATGCCGCTCAACTACGTAGGAAAGCGGTGAACAATCGTGTTTCTCATCGATTCCTAACGCTTTCACAGAGGAGAATGGCCGATTTCCTTTCTACCTAGAGACCCAGCGCTCGATCTAGGTAAAGCGCGATCGCGCAACTCTTGAACAGACCTTTATCAGCGCTACAATCCGCATAGTACCTTTGTGAATACGCGATTCGCAAATCTGTAGAACTGCGATATAGGCGCTAGGCTAAACCCTAATATAAGCGTCTAGCGATTCGCTAGACAATAATGCGCCATTAACACTCGCCAAGGCTCGACGATTGAAAGGCCAACGCTCGACTTCCTCTCCGCAGGAAAGAAAGGCAAAAATCAATCCATCATATCCACAATGTAACTACTCTTTGTGGATTTTTCTCAATCGATAACAACAAATAATATGAACAAGCTAAAATCACTCGTCACCGTAATCACGATACTTAGCGCGGGCTCCATCGCTCATGCAGGACTTAACGAAACGGCCACCCTTTCCGCTACCATTTCCGCCGGTGGATTGGAGATCGTTACAGCATCCGTTACCGGACCACACGCTGCTAATGGAGGCGCTCCTGTCGCTCTCACAGGTTCGCTTCAGAGCGACGCTCTTGAGTTCAACTTGGACGGAATCACAATCAACGACCTCAATGGCGATGGAGCCGGATGGACCTTGTCCGCTACTCCGGCTGCAAACCTCACCAATGGTCCGGACAACCTGCCCTTAGGCACGACGGGGGGATTCAACAATCCTTCCGACTCGATCAACACGACCGTCGACAGCGCTAACCAAATAACCTACAGCTCCGGCGCTGGTGTCGTTGGATACACCGTTGACTATGACGTAGCTTACGATGTTCCGGCATTGGTGGCTGCAGGCGCCTATTCCGGCACCGTGCAATTCGTGCTCGCCGCGAACTAGCATTCGCGTGAATGAGATATCTTAGAAATCCGCTCTGCATTGCATCCTTATGCGCAATTGCGACAGCCGCAAGGCCCTCGCTAACCGAGCAGGCCAACTTGGCAGCCACGATCGGACCGGGAGCATTGGAAATCGAGCCAGCATCGCTGGCCACCGAATTTCTGCCGATGGAAGCGAATATCACGCTCACAGGAAGCGCTCAAACAGACGCGATCACCTTCGATATCTCGGGCATTGAAATCAACGATTTGAATGGGGACGGCCTTGGGTGGAAACTCACGGCCTCCCCTCAAGCCCTCTACCACGAACTCGACGGATCTACCCTCCCTGTAGGAACCGTATCGGGATTCGCCAATCCCAGCGATGCGATCCACTCGACCATCGCCTCCCCCAATCAACTGATCTATACCTCTGGCAGCGGAATCGCTCAATACTCGGTAGACTATCGCTTATCCTATACGATTCCCATCACCGCTTCAGCTGGCGATTACAACGGGGTGGTCGTATTCAATATCGTAGCGCAATGACAGTACTCGCAAAGAAAAAGGGCTCGCTCGCTCTCGCGACAGCAGCAGCGATATTCTCTACCTCGCTTTCTCCGTTTTCGCTCGAAGGAACGCAGGCGAAGCATCTCGCAGGCCAACCGGCCAACCACGGGATGGATAGCGCCTTCTACAATCACCTTCATCGCTACGGCATACACTTGGACGGTCCCCGTCGCATTCGATTCCCAAGCGTGGAGGTCTCAGACCTTCCTCAGGAGATCTACAGCGGCACCCAGCGCCTCGTCTTAAGTAACCGCAATTTCAAGAAAGGCTGGCTGCTCAACGCGCGAATCTTCAAGGAAAAACTCTTTGGAACAACCACCTGGGAACGCATTCCCGCTAAACTGCGATTCGAATCCATTTCCTGGATCGAAGGCGGAAGCGGATCCACCGCTGGCATCTCCATTCACCCGGATGGAGAGCGAATCGAAGCGGATCCTTCCTTTGGAATGGGCGTTTTCGAAATAGCATTCGAAGTGAAGCTGGAAATCCCTCCCTTTCCCCACGCCGACAACTATTACGGGATTTGCAGTTTCATCGTCCAATAGACCCATTCCCTCCATCTGACAATTAACACCCTTCTACCAATGAAATATGCCCTAACTTCAATACTCAGCCTCGCTGTATCCGCTATTGGATACTCTTTTGGCGTTAACCCCATGGTCGCCGAGTTCGACCCTAACGCCGCTCAATCGCAACAGGTATTCACTCTTGAGAACCGCTCGGACACCGACGTTCCTATCGAGATCGTCGTCGCCAAACCCACTTTGGGCGAAGATGGCATAGAGCGACTCGAGGAAGGCAACGGCGAGGATCTTTTCTTGATTCTGCCCCAGCAGCTCGTCCTACCCGCGAACTCGAAACGATCCGTCAAAGCGCTTTATGTAGGAGATCCCATGGATCAAGAAGACACCTACCGCATTCTTTTCAAGGAGCTTCCCGTCGACATCGAAACGCCTGAAGATGAACTAGCTCCTGGCGAAAGCTCTTTTACGATGAAAGTCGTAATGCAATACCATACGCGCATTTGGCTCACTCCTAAAGGCCTGGAGGAGAATTTGAACATCACGGACTTCAAGAAAGTATCCATCCAAGCGCCAAAGACCAAATACGCGGACGGCAGCGTCTCCGCAGACTCTCGCGATCTCGATATGCTCGAACTCACTGTTGCGAATGACGGCCAGAAACATGGATACATTCGCTACCCCACCATAACCATGGTACGGAATTCCGGAAAGCCAATCGTTCTGTCTCGGAAGGAAGTGGAAAACGTATCCGGTCAGGTCGTCCTCAAAGACAGCAGCAAGACCTTTCGCATTCCCTGGACCGAGCGATTCCCTGAGTTGGCTTCCGTCAATGAAATACGCCTCGAAACCATTCGTCGCTAATCGACATGATCATCCATGAACCCTCTCGGCATTCGATTTGCGTTCGGAGCCGCAATCCTGCTCTCCTTAGCCTACGCTAATTCGGAGGCCCAAACGGAAGCAGGGCCGAAGCTCGCAATTCCGCTCGAGATCGAAGTCAACGGGCGTCCACTGGGCAGCATAACCGTAGAGGCGGATCGCGCCATGCAGGATGTGGCCATCGATGGCCCTGCATTGCTCGCGATTCTAGCTAGCTTGGAATCTTCCGAAGTCGACGGACTGAGAGAAGAGCTCGCCACAGGGTTCGTCGCGCTTTCGGACCTGAATGCCGCGGGCCTGCAAATCGAGCTCAACCTTGAGCGATTGGTCATCGTCGCGAAGGTCTCCGAACGCAAATCCGCCTTAGACGCATCTACTCAACGCATAAGGCTCGGATACAGAAAAGGCGCTTCCCGCAATGAAACGCACGCTTCGGAAGCGCGAATCAGCGGCTATGCCAACTTCAACATCCGAGCAACGCGCTTCGAAAACGAGACCGGCGCAGCCCGCAACCAATTCGCCGCTGGGATTGACCACACGCTCAATATTCATGGGTTCGCCATCGAAGGGGATAGTTCCTGGTCTTCCCTGGAGAGCGACGCCGAATCCCGCTTCAGGATCAATCGTCTCCGTGTAGTAAAGGATTTCCCGAATCGAATGCGACGCGTTTCATTCGGCGATCTCTCGACCCCGATCAAAGAACCCCAACGCGGATTTCAACTATGGGGATTCGGCCTACAGAAGGAATTCGATCTTCAGCCCTATCGCGCCTTCACGCCCACCAGCTCAGCATCGTTTCAACTCGAGGAGAATGCTATCGTTCAACTGAGGATGAATGGGCGACCGCTGCAAAGCCTCTCGCTTGAGCCCGGACAATACGACATCGAACAGTTCAAGCTCGCCGCAGGGCTCAACACACTGGAATTGGAAATCGTAACCGAAACCGGGACTGTCGAACGCGTGGTCGCTAATTCGTTTGCGGCGCCCGCTCTCCTCGGCAAAGGAGTCTCCACCTATGCCTTTACGATAGGATACCCGCATTCCAGTTCGAATAAGGGCTCCAAGGAACTTTTCGAAACTTCATGGTATCGTCGCTCGATCCTGAATACGCCTATCGCTAGCGGATACTACCAGTTAGGCCTATCCGATTCTCTCACCGGAAACATCAATCTACAGGCCAGTCCCGAGTGGACTCGCCTAGGAATTCAATCGACCTGGGCCAGCTCGATAGGAGCGTTCAACGCCACTCTTGGCGCGAACGCGCCTTCTTTTGAAAACTCTCCATCGCTGAAGACGAGAATCGACTGGCAAACCGAAATCCGAGGATATCGATTCGTCGTCGGAGGATTTCGAGCCGACAAGGGCTTCGAACGGATCAGCTCTTCACAAGGCCATTCGAGCAGAGAAGCGAAAGGAAACCTTTCCGTTCGCGTCTCCAAGCGGTTCGGATCGCGAATGAGCGCGGATGTCGGCTTTCTCCGCCAGAGTTTTCGCGGAGCCTCTACCGAAAACTCGTTTGCATTGAATCTTGGATACCGTTTTTCGTCGTTTCACAGCGCTCTCAGCTTAAAACGATCCAATACCCGATCCTTTGGGGACTTCTCAGCTGCTATTTCCGTTACTTGGAATCCAGCCGATCGCTGGAGAGCTCGTACGCGCTACTCCTATTCGAACTCAAGTTCGTCCAATGGAATCTACTCGAATTTCGACTATTCGAAACGATCGCTACGAGGATCGACCTACGCCAATTTCAACATCCACCAGGGTGAAGAAAGTCAAGAACTGGAAGGTAGATTTCGGTATGAGACGGAAGGATATTCGCTAAATGCCCTGCACACCAATTTGTATCGGACAATTGGCGACTATGAGAGTAAAGGCTCCGCCACCACCCTCAGCTCCGAGTTCGCTATTGCTTTCGCAGACGGGTCGTGGGGCTCCACCCGCAGGATAGGAGACGCTTTCGCAATCGTGGCCAATCACCCAGCTTGGAAGGACATTTCTCTCGGGATCAATCCTACTCTCGATGGCTTTCAACTCGAGACTCGGAACGGGTTCTTGAAGCCTATCCTTTCCGACTTGGCTTCCTATCGCGAAAGCCAAGCGACCATTAGGCCAATTAAAGGAAATGCATTTCTAGAGCAGGAAGAATTCTCGTTTTTTCCTTCCTATAAACGAGGCAGCAAGCTGACGATAGGCAATGAGTACATCTACAGCTTGCGCAGCGCACTCGTTTACTGGAACTTTCTCCCCGTACGGTACAAAGCCCTTACAATCACAGGAGACGACATCGATCCTATTCGAACCTTCACAAACGCCGCCGGTAAGTTCGTCGCCACAGGTCTCAAGCCAGGAGTCTACTCGATCAGAGTATCCGGCTCCAACGAGGGCGCGACCTTCAGCATATCAGGCGAGCGGAAACTAGAACATATCGAGCAGATCATCGCTACGGAGCCTTGACCCGAGACCTGCCTGCCCCATCCCAAGCGAAGATCGCTAAGCCCGCCCAGATACAAGAGAATGCAATCATGCGATCGCGATCGAAGGTTTCTCCATAGACGAACAGAGCAATCGCCAATGCAATCGTCGGCATTAAATACTGCAGCAGACCCATCGTGGTCAATGTCACCCGTTTTACGGCGTAGGCGTACAGCAAAAGCGGGATGAGAGTCACGACTCCCGTTGAAGCGATGAGCCAATCGTATCCCGTCCCATAGCTCCCCCAGGCTAGCCTTCCCTGGCTGCCATACCAAAATAGAAATCCAAGGGCGAAGGGAGCGATAAACAGCATCTCCATTGCGAGCCCTGAGAAGATCCCCAAAGAAGAACGCTTCTTGACGATACTGAAAGTACCCCATGTCAAAGCGATTCCCATCGCTATAAAAGGCAATTCGCCCAGCGACCAAGCCATTCGCCCCACACCGATCGCCGCGAGAACAATCGCGCAGGCCTTGTAGCGGTTAATCGATTCCTTTTCAGCTACTCGTCCCCAGAATATAGTGACAAACGGACACAGAAAATAACCCAAACTCGCATCCGCAATGCGCCCATTCGTTACGCCATAGACGAACAAATACCAATTCCCCGCCAGCAAAGCGGCGGCGATGGCATGCCAGCCCAAGACCTTGGGCGATCGAAAGGCTCTCCAGAATTCGCCGTAACTTCCTCTCAACTTCATGAGGATCGCTGCCAGCCCCAAGGTCCAAACGACTCGATGCATGAGCAGCTCCTCCGATTCCACTCGTCCCAGGGCGTTCCAATAGAGGACGATCAGTCCCCAGTAAACGTAACAAGAAATCGCAGCAACCAATCCCATCATTCGAAAAAGGCCTTGAAGTTCGATTCGACGACAGCTCCGAACGTATCCAAGTCCATACCCTTCAGTC
>Ga0208127_1001295_pt1 | contig 12522 bp, 6 predicted proteins | sample ETNtaG_6_FD_185751 | JGI IMG/M metagenome (GOLD analysis project Ga0208127, IMG submission 185751) | Marine microbial and viral communities from oxygen minimum zone, Eastern Pacific Ocean - ETNP201306SV45 (SPAdes) (version 2) | ecosystem: Environmental > Aquatic > Marine > Oceanic ...
TTGGAATAAATAGTAGACAATAATGAAAAAAGAAAATGCTGCAATGGTCTGGAAAGAATTGAAAATAAAAAACGTAGCGGCACACAGGCGTACAAAAGGCCTGTTGTTAGCAGCGTCTTTAAATCCTTTGATCAGAGTCGATAAATTGTTTTTTATGTTATTGAATGTAATAGTAACTAGGGAATCATCATTCAATGACGATTTTCCTTTGATAAATAGTGCAGGCACCAAAGCTAAGAGCGTACAAAACACGCTGACGTAGATGGCAAGTGTTCGGGTGCCTGATTCAGGGGAGCTAAACCAACTGTCGTCATATATGATGATCCAAAACCATGGAACGATCACCCATGCCCACTGACTGATCCACTGTGACACCGCCATGATTCGGGTGCGCTCGTGGAAGTCCGTACTCATTTCGTATCCCATAGCCACATAAGGCACACTGAAAATAGTGAGCCCTAAATAAAATAAAACAGAAAGCAGTAAAAAGTACCAAAAGTTATAGTTCAGTCCGTTCTCAGGGTATATTTGCCACATTGCTATAAAAGAAGCTCCCATAATAAGCGCTCCCACAAAAATATATTGTCTTCGTCTACCCCATTTGGATTTGGTGTTGTCAGAGATAAAACCCATCACAGGATCTGTTACTGCATCGATCACCCTAGGTAAAAAGAAAATCAAACCCCACATCAGTGGATCAAAACCAAAGTCTTGAATCAAAACTACCATGAATACCCCAAGCGCGGCCGGGAACATTTGCATGGCAAGCATTCCAAGTCCAAAGAAAATCTTCTTGCTCATGGGGACTGTATTGGCGACTGTTTTTTTCAAAATCTTTTCGTTTTTAATTAGTTCTTAGTTCTTGTAGTAAATATCTTTTTTAAGGGGTTTATCGGGATCAATACTCAATGATAATGTAAACGCTCCAGGCTCTACGACCCATTGATTTTTGGCGTCTACAAACTTGAGGTCTTTGGCAGCAACTTCGAAAGAAATGGTCTTTTGTACGCCTGGTTGTAGCTCGTGTTTTTGGAACGCAATCAGTTTATTGACATCCGGTGCCACAGATGCAATCAGGTCTTTGACATACAACTCTACGGTTGTTTTGCCTTTCCGAGTGCCTGTGTTGGTCAACGTTGCCTGTAGTCTAAGAGCTCCATCTCCTTGGATGGTGTCTGTGTCTAAGTGCAAGTTAGACAATGTAAAAGTGGTGTATGATAAACCATGTCCAAAGGGATATTGGGGATAAAACCCGTTGTAACCCCAGTCAACATCACGTGCGTCTGTTTTCTTGTGATAATAAGGCAATATGTTTCCAGTATATTTTGGATAGGTGTAGGGTAATTTTCCACTGGGATTCGTTTTGCCAAAGAGTGCATCCGCAATGGCCCTTCCCCCCTCTTGTCCAGGAAGATAAGCCATAAGAATGGCATCTACTAAGGGTTCAATTTGACGAATGATTCGAGGACGTCCCTGAACCATAACCAAAACGATCGGCTTGCCTAAGGTACTCAGTCTTTTGATCAAGTCTTGTTGGGCTTGTGGTAAGTCTAGTTCGTTTACGTCTGAAGGTTTTTCAGTCGCTGGTAACTCCCCCACGCAAACCACAATCTGGTCTGCATATTTGGCTTTTTTAAACACTTGATCTATGTTGACGTCGGTGAGATAATCCGTTCCTTGACCAAACAAGGTGTTTTTTATTCCGTTGGTTTTTTTGATTGCCTCAAAAATAGTGGCTTTGGTAGGGTCATTAAACTGTGTCATTTGCCCTAAGAAAGTACGCGACCATGCTCCGTTAAGTATGTTGATAGAGTTGGCAGCATAACCTGTCACCAATATTTTCTTTCCAGCCTTTAAAGGCAAAACTCCCTCATTTTTAAGTAATGTTAGGGATTCTGATGCTGCTTGGTAGTTCACTTCTACGTGATTCTCTGCTCCAAGGTTGGGAAAATTAGCAGGATCATTATAAGGTTTTTCAAAGAGATTTAAGCGAAATTTTAGTCGCAAGACTCTTCGGACAGCATCATCGATTCTTTCTTTTGCAATGGCGCCTGTTTCTACACCCTCTACAATATAATCAACAACGTCCGCATCGTAAGGATTCATCAGCATGTCCAGCCCTGCATTGACTGCCATCCAAGTAGCTTCTTTTTTGTTGTCCACCACTTCGTGGGCTTCTACGAGAAATTCCACATCACTAAAATCAGACAAAACAACGCCTTCAAAGCCCAATTCCCCTTTTAGGATGTCATTAATATAATAGCTGTTCGCGTGGCATGGGACTCCATTGACTGAGTTGGAACTGACCATAACACTCATGGCCCCAGATTTGACAGCTGCTTCAAATGGCGGTATAAAGTACTGTCGCAACATACCTTCGGGAATGATTGCGTTTGCACGGTCTTTTCCGTTCGACCCTGCTCCATAACCCAAATAGTGTTTTACACAAACCGCCGTACGAGTGGAGTCGGAAAGTGTGCTGCCTTGTGACCCTTGAATATATGCATCGGTCATTTGAGATACTACGTATGGATCCTCTCCAAAGCTTTCTGCAATACGACCCCAAAGTGGGCTAAACGACACATCTGCGTTAGGGTTGTAAGTCCAAGGCATAGAAGCTGCGCGTGATTCATAGGAAGTAATTTCGGCAGTTCTAGCGACTAAGTCCGTATTGCGTGATGCGGCCAAACCAATTTGGTGAGGAAACATCACAGATCCTTTAACATAATTCGCGCCATGTATGTTATCGATTCCATAAACTACAGGAATCCCCAAACGAGTGTTTTTGAGTGAAGCGTCTTGAATGGTTTTGATAATGTAGTGCCATGTGTCGGCGTCTGGAAGAAAATGAGGGTGTGGTGTGTTATGGATAGATCCAACATTGAGTTTTTGAATATACTTCTTGAATCGTACACTATCAAACACCACCTCTTCACGCTCATCCCAATAGCCGCCTGTCAACACACTTGGCAAACCGAGGTTGAGCATTTGACCCGCTTTTTCTTCTAAGGTCATTTGAGACAATATCGCATTGATTTTGCTCTCTTCGGCAGACTCATTGGCGCAAGAAAATAAAAGCAAACTCAAAAGACTTATTTTTAATTGGGTGAAACGCATTTTTTATTGGCTTGGCGGTGGATTTATATTAGATAACAGCTTTGTCTCGTCGCCATCAAACGTTTTTGAAATTGACTTTCCATCACGCATCAGCCCGTCAAAAGTACCTGCTTGTACCTGATCCCAAAGCACATACTTAGCTTGACCTTGTAAATTGATCAGTCCAAAGTGATTTTCTGAACCCATGGAATTCTCAGCATCCTTCCACTGCTCGTCAAAAGCTTCAAAGTAAAAACAAGAGACTCCATTCATGTTTGTCCACTGGCGGATGTTGTCGTAAAATTTTTTGGCTTTATATTCATCCGCAGCCTGAGAACCTTCTGCTCCATATAAACCATTGGATTTTGTAGCCCATCCTGTTTCTCCTATATGAATGGGTTTGTTCGCTCCAATGCTCAACATATAGTTTTTGACGTCTTGGTATTGACCAGCGGCAAACTCTGCAGCACGAACCATCGCAGAGTCGATTTGTTCGATCGCAGACCATTCTGGCTCTCTATTGTACCAAAAATCAGGGTTGTAATGGGAGTTATGAAAAGGATAGGTATGCATAGAAATAAAATCTACTGCATGTATAAGGCGATTTAAGTCTTCGGTGTGGTACACTGAAGAAGCTCCACCCCACGCGGCAAAGTCCTCCGAGCTGGTAATCCATAAATCCTTTGGTAAGTCCCCTTGTTTCTTCAAATCTTGAAGGTAATTGACCCACTTAAGTATCACTCCAGGCGGCACGAAATAACCCGATGCCCAGTGTACCATGGCCTCATTGCCTACAGCGATGATTTTGACAATCTCTGGATACTGCTTGGCATAGGTTACGGCCCGTTGTATTTCTGCCGCATTATAGGCTTCATCTTCTTGAGTATGGTCAGGATTATCCGTCCATGCATCCTTACAATTGATCCATGCACCCACCATGACATACATCTCAAATTGAGGGTCATCCTGTTTCATCTCCCTTATTGCTTCTAATAAATGAGGTAGTTGTGCCAACTCCGTGTTATAGGTGCGTAAAACCTTAACCCCTATGGCAGAAAGGATGCGCATATCATCCTTAATTTGATCCACACTGGGTACTGAATCGCGAGTGGACTGTCGATATCCTCCATAAGAAATGGCCTGATAGTCAGGATTGCCAAGTATCTCGGCCGCTGTTGGACCTGATTCAGTCGTAGTGCAAGACGAAATACAAGCTGTTAGCATAAGGACAAAATTTATATGTACACAGGGTTTAAGCAGTGATTTCATTTTAAAAATAAACATGGATTTGTTTGATTTGTCCATCTCGATCGAATACCTTTTGCGAATGGGCTTGGGTGAGTTGAAGAGTTTCTAGTAACTGGTTTTGACCATCGGAAAACGTCAATTCGATTCCTGTTTTTGTGTGGTTTTTGTGATAAGTGACCGGTACTTGACAATATGTAAAACAAAGTGAAGCCGGAGGAGTTACAATAGACTGTTTGTTGTTGTGAACGTCGTAGTAAACAAAAACTTCTTCTTGTTTCAAAAACTCATCCTCACGAACTATCTGCGGATCAAAATGCAAACATCCCTCATGAGCAGACACACCAAACTCGCCCCAGCGGCAAAGGATATCCTCTTTGACTTGCCCTGTCATACCCGGTTGTTGAGCTCCTCTTCCAGCGGGAGTATGAGAATATGGGTCCGTTGGGAATGCTCCGTATACTTGAGGGGTCTTGTGAGCGCCGATGCCGTCGACAACTTGGTAGTAATGGTCACGAAGCGCTTTGACAATTTCTTTGGGCGAATTTTTGTGAATAGAACTCCACAACACCTCTTGTACGGCCAAAGCCAATTTTGAAACCATGTGCCAATAAATAGATCCCAAGCCTTCAAAGCCAAAGAAAGTTCCTGACCTACCCGTAAACGATTTGTGATCAAAGAGATCCTCGAAAAGATTCATCAACTGATTTTGTTCTTCAGCCACCAAAGGAGCATATTGTTCTGATAAATCGCCCAAAGCTTCTTTCAGACTGTTCGCATTGGTAAAGTTTCCGTTGAAGTGGTAGGCTCCTGTGCTGTCTTTCTGTACGATCTGATTGTTGTTGTTTGATAACAATTGAGTTAACAGCTTAGAGCCATCCACTGCAGATTTTGGAATGTTGTTTTTTTCAAAAAAACGAGGCAATGATTTGTCAGGATATAACATATAACTGTTTTGATCCGGACGATAAAGTTTACTCGCGCGCATTTGATCGAGTACTTCCAGAGCTTCTTCGGATGACAGATATCCAGAGCTTAAAACAGCTACCTGACCTTCTAACATTTCCGATAGATAAGCTATAGAAATCTCTTGGTTTTCTTCAAAAGCAATCAGGTTATATGCATGATATAAGCCATCATTGCGTTTGTTGGCAGCAATCGAATGATCTATAAATGCCAAACTTACTCTGATAAATTCTTTCAAATCAGAAGTGCTAATGGACGAAGCTTCTGCAGAAAAACCGTTTTTATAAATTTGGTTTCTGTATAGACTGCCTGCCTGGCCCAATGCGTCTACTATAGTTTTACGATCCGCATCACTAATCTGAGCTGTAAGCAGAGATTCGTAGCGCAATAAGCTCTGGGCAATTTGTTGGAAAAACGTCTGTAGTTCTTTCGAGACCGAACTTTCATCGAAAGCCACTGAGTCAATCAAATTGTCAAAAAACTTAAAGAATCGACGCATATAGTACAAAGTCACCATGGAGGTACCATTTCCGACCAAAGCGTTGTTGGCATCGTTCCATTCGGGTCTCTGGGTGTTTAGCCATATTCCTGCCTCAGGAACAAAATTTGACATTTTTGCTAAAACCGTAACCAACAACTTTTCTAACATATTGACATGATAGACCGCACCGTCAGGATCCTTAAGCAAAGCGCCATCGGCTCCTAATTCGGATTTCTGACGATCGATTTGATCATGCAAAGGTTTGTCAAAGATGATGGTGTCTTTTGGATCGGCTACAATGTCTTCGTATGCTTTGATGACATAAGGAACATGTGCGTATACAAAACGGTTTTCTTTCAAGAAAGAGGCAATCTTACCCGGATGATGTTTTTGTGTAAATTCTAAAAATTTGAGCAAGTAAATGATCTGATGATCTCCCCAATACCCTATGTATGACCATGGATCGTGGGGTTCAATAATTTCCCAATCAAATCCATCTTTTGTAACTCGATAAGGGTTGTAACCGTCAAAAGTAGAAGCGTTTAGAAACCTGAAAATCATCCCCTCAATGAAAGTAGGATAGGCATGTGCTAAGGCTTCCCAATTTTGAAAAATATCGCGCCAATTCCCTTGGTAATCTAAAATTTTTGATCCGTCATTTTCATTTTGTGTATTGATAGAAAACCAATTCCAGGGACGGCTTGGGTCACCATGACGACGGCTGAATTTTAAAGGCAAATATTCTGTGCTCAAACGTTGAATGGCAACAGAGGGGATTTTTTTGATAGCTTCTGTCAATTGACCCAAGTCAAAAACATCATCGAGTTGATCGAGAGATTGCTTATGTTGTGCAAAAGCTTCTTTGTTTGCTTTTTGTAAATATTCTAAAAAGTCTGCCTTTTCTATTTGGTAGTTTGTATCAAAAATTCCACCACGCATGATATTAAATAGAGTATTAGAAAAATGGCGCATTATGGTACGCTTATCTTCTGTTTTTTGAAGGCCGTCTGAAGCAGCACAAAGCTGAATAAGATTTTCTGTACCCGCTTTTATATCAGTGTGTAATTGTTCTATGATGTTTTTACTGTTGATGGCATCAGCCAAGGCGCGAATACCCACCATCGACTGGTTGACTTCGGCAACAACATACCAAGTTTTTTCGGCATCTTTATCTAAAGATAAGGTGTCTGAAACAAAATAGGCTCCTTTCTCCCCTTTGTTTTCCCATTCTTCTGTGACTGCTTGACCTCTTCGAAATGCTTCTAATTGAAAAGAAGAGAGTAAGTAAGTTGGTTTTTCAAGACCGATTGACCACACAGTGGTTGCCTTGAGCGCTTCGCTAGGTTCTGCACGGTCCACAATAATGGCACTTAAAGCATAAATCCCCAGCCCTAAGTCTCTTTCGAGCTCGCTTTTCTTATATGCATCAACCAAGTTGCTTTTGCTGTTCTGCAAATCGGCCTCAACTCCAAAAGGAACTAAGTTTTGGATCCCATCCAAAACGTGTATTACGCGAGAATCATCTCCCAAATTTGTCAACGTAACTTGACGAACAAAACCGAATTTGTTACTGGAACTCCACTGGTAGCGAAAAGAAAGATTCAAATCGTGGTTGATTTGTTCAAAAATCAATCTGTTGCCATACTCACTTTTAAACAAGTTGGTTTCAAGGTCGTATAGGTGGTTGGTGTAGACAGAAAAGGGTTCCCACAAGAAAGTTTTTTCATCTTGTTCTACTCTTAGAATGGTTTTACTTCCAGTTGTTTCAGATGTTTCCGTGATTTTATCGACAGTGTAATAAGGAAATAAGGATTGATTACAATCTTTTCTACCCGCTGAAAGGCCTCCATTGCTTGCGATAAACATCCAATGGTTGGCATCACTAACAACACTCATAAAAAAAGGAGGCATGTTGTCTACATTACTGATTTTGTAGAACCATTCTCCTTCAATCTTCACTAAGTTTCCGTCTGTTTGACGTGAATTAACCTTACGTTCTGTTTGGCCAATATGCATAAGTACTTTATATTTTTTTGTCAATGGAGTAAAAGCCCATTGATGTTATTATTTTACATTAGTGTTTATAAAAAAAGGAATGTTGGCTGTGGCTACATGTTCGTTGCCGTCATGTACATAGACAAAGATCCGGTAAGCACCTTTCGTCTCAGGCACCGAAAACTCTATCATTCCTTCCTTTAATTCTTTTCTATTCCACTGCACCGTTTCAGGACGATTTTCCAAATCTCCACCATCCTTCAGGTCTGTGCTTTCATGTAGGATTTCAAAACTATAAGTAAGCTTATCTCCATCAGGATCTGAGCTTTTGACCTCGGCTTGATAAGACTGGTTTGCAGCAAGTTTTATATTGCTGTAGGCGTCTTTATTGTTTAATTGAAATGATTCGATGATTGGAGATCGATTTTGGGGCCAATTTCCGGTCCATAAATATTCCATGACATCAACAGACTCGGTAGCGCTTCCATCTTCTGTAAAGATTCCATACCAAGTCGGGGTTCGTTCTTGTTTCTGTCCCCATAAAAAAACATAAGACCCTATACATTGGGCTGTGTCTTTTTGAATGCTGTTTTGATAACGCTTTAAGTAATTTTTGGCTTTAACAGAGCTGTTTTCTTCAATAGGCACTCCCCAAGAAGTTCTTGGAACTTCCCAGTGCCCCGTGGCACCCCATTCAGTAACCATGTAGGGCCCTTCCCACCCATAGCTACGAACTTGTTTGGGCAGCTGTTCTATTTTGCCATAAACCTGAAAAGAAAGAATGTCTAAATCTGGAGCGCGTTCTTTAATCTCCTGAACCTCACGTCGAGAAATTCCTGCCAAAGTAGTTGTTGTAGGATGATTTGGATCGACCTGGTGAATCATTTGAGAAATGTCGTTAACAGCATCCCAAACTTTGGGATTGGTGTAACGTAAGTTGAGTTCGTTTCCAATCGCCCATATCAATAAAGCGGGGTGGTCTTTAAGCGCAATTACTTCTTTTTTTATTCGTTCCAATTGGGCAGTAACTGCCTTTTGATCGTTATAGTCAAAGCCATGCCGTTCTCTAGCAACTTCAATACCCATCGTAACCATAAGACCATATTTGTGAGCCTCATCCAGAATTTCTAATGCGGTATTTTGACCATTGTCCGTGCGCCATGTGCGAAATGAGTTGCCTTTGTGTTTGGCCAACGCAGCGATGTTTCCAAACTCAAGGCCAGCTCCGTTGATATAGAAAGGTTGGTCATTGACAGACAATACATATTGACCATTTGTTTTGTCAATAGTCACTCGAGCGGGTCCTTCAGTGGTTTTGTTGTTCATGTTATTTTTAAAACTCATGTATGCAGTTGAAAACACAAGAACGATTAACGCGAATATGATAGAGTGTTTTTTTTTCACATGAAAAGTTTTTATGAAGCCTTAGCCACGAGTTCGTTTTCAATTTCTTCTAAGGATTTTCCACGGGTTTCAGGCAATATTCGAACAAATAACAGAACACCCACTGCTGCAATAGAGCCATAAATCAAGAACGTTAGAGCGCTGCCTAGATTTGACAACTCCCATGGGAAAACTTGCTGAATAACCCAGCTGGCAAATGAGTTGACAAAGCCGATGGCGCCAATCGCTAGCCCCCGATAACGGTTTGGAAAAAGTTCAGAAAGCATGACCCACATCACGGGGCCTAAAGAAAAAGCAAAACAAGCAATAAAGCCTAAAATTCCAATAAGAACAAGGGTGGCATTCATCTCTATGGCAGCTTCTAAAATAGCACCCTCATGTTTGGCATAAACTTGACTGCCAATGGCTTCTTTGATATCATTTTTGAACGCTACATCACTGTAATAAGTTTGATCTTGAAACTTTGCAAGTTTAAAAGATTCAATACCCTCTAGGTTTGTAATTTCTTCAGCGGTAAGTTGGTATTTGGCTTGGTTGAAGCCATAAGCACATACGAGCAAACTCACAGCAATACCTGTCATACCGACAATAAGAAGAGGTCTTCTACCCATACGATCCACTAAGTACATAGCAATCAGAGTAAAGATCACCGTCGTAAAGCTCAATAAAACACCTGAAGAGAAAGCTGCATCAGTACCAATCCCCGTCTGTTTAAAAATCGATGTGGCATAAAAGTATATGGCGTTGATCCCTGTTACCTGTTGAAGGATTCCTAAGGTCAAGCCCACCAGCATAATAAATCGCAAAGATGGGTGGAGCAATTCACGAATGGAGATTTTCTTTTGTTGAGTGTTTTGAGTAATATTTTTTTCTATCCCTTGAATTTCCAAAGCCGCTTGTTCGGATCCATGTATGTTTTCTAAGACCGTTTGAGCTTGAGAAACATGACCTTGAGTGTACAACCATCTAGGGCTTTTAGGCACAAAAAACAATAGTAAAAAGTAAAGGATGGCGGGGAAAAACTCTACCCCCAACATCCAACGCCAAATATTTTGATCGTTCAGAAATGTATTTCCTGAACTGTAACTTTCATTAAAGTAATAATTGCTTAAAAAGGCTGCAAAAAAACCTAAGACAATATTGAGTTGCTGAACAGAAACGAGTGTACCTCGATTTTCAGCGGTTGAAATTTCTGCTATGTATGTGGGTGCGAGCACTAGAGCGGCACCAAATGCCAACCCTCCTACCATGCGAGCCAAATATAAAGCTTCATAGGCGGGCGCATATGCAGAAGTAATTGCAGAAAATGCGTATAAAAACGCAACGACTAGTAATATTTTTTTTCGACCCACTCGATCGCTTAAGCGGCCAGCTACCAACATAGCAATCATGGCAGCAAAAGAAGGTGAGCTCACGACCCAACCTGTTTGTGTGTCATTAAGATTAAACTCTGGACCTGCATAGGACATGACTCCAGAAATAATACCTGCATCAAAACCAAAGAGAAAACCCCCAAGCGAGACTACAAAAGCAATAAAAAGAGTTTTTCTGGTCATTGTTATTATCAGGTTTAGTTTTTAAAAATTAAAAAACAGCTTTTTTGAGCGGTACAAAAATTAAAAATTAAGATGATAGATCACGCATAAAACACTCTACTAAGCATCTACTTACAGTTAAATAAACTCGACATTACCACTACAAAACTATTGAATGAGAGATTATTGATAAAAGCGGACGTAATCAATCTCCATAACATCCTCATCAAAAGAACTTGGTATGGTTCCTCCTAAATCACCACCCATTGCAAGGTTCAGAATAAGATAATGAGGATTATCAAACGGAACACTGGCGCTATTGTTTAAAGAGACTATAAACTTATTGTCAACGTAAATTTTCAAACTGGTTCGGGTCCAAACAAGTGAATACAAATGGAAGTCCGTAGTTACATCCGAGATGTTTAATTCCGAAGTGCTTTTGGAATCTCCATAAGAACCATAATCGTAAGGAGGTTGAGTATCACCCCAATGAAATGTTCCCAACAAAATATCTTTTTCGGAACCTGTTTGTTCTAAAATATCTATTTCCCCACATCGTGGCCAACCTACATCTCCATCACTATTACCATGGTAATTCCCCAATTCGTTGACATTAGTGCCTAAAGTCCAAATCGCAGGCCATGTACCTCCCTTAGATGGCAACTTAGCGCGGACATCTATTCTTCCGTATTCAATTTGATACTTAGAATTTAAGCGAGCAGAGGTATATGATTTGGTCACTCCAGAAGAGGAATAAGTTTCTCTTTTAGCAACTATTTTGAGAGTTCCATCGCTCACATAGGAGTTATCTCGACGTCTGGTGTAGTGCTGTTGTTCACCGTTGGCCCACCCCCATCCGAGAATCGGTTTGTATTGTAAATGCCAACGCGAATCTAACGGCGCACCATCGTAATTAAATTCATCATTCCATACCAAACTATAGTTTGGATATTCAGTGACCGTTTCACTTGTGTCGATAAGTCCATTGTTGTTGGAGTCCCCAGCAGCATTGGTGATTTCAATTTCAACAGATTGATAGGAATAAGATGTCTTTTGTTGATCATAAAAAGCCCATACACCTATCAGATAAGTTCCCTTATTTGAATACGTGTATTCATATATTCCTGTGGTGTTATCAAACACTGCATTGTCTTCAAAGGAAAAACGATAGCTAAGTGCTCCTTCAGCAGTTGCTGTAGCTTTGACTAGTCCATTCTCTCCAAGTTCGATTCGTAGATTTACATCTGAATTTGAATCTTTAGAACAAGAAACGTTCGATGAAATTAAAATTGTTAGAATAAAAGAAAAAAAGGATTTAGCCATAATTATTGGTAATAAAAATAAAAGCTATCCCGCTAGGGCGGGATAGCTTTTAAAGATCATTAGTCGAATGATGTGATTACAAAATCAGAAGCTGTAAGCGGCTGATCTTGTGTAACAAGATAAAATAATGCAGAACTATATGTTTCCTCAGCTGGTCGAGGTGGTATTTCGACAGTATATTCAGTAGCAGTAGTTCCTGTAACCGTCACATTTGCAGTACTAAAAGCTGGGTCTACATCAGGATGTGGAAGTCTTTCAAAACGGAAATTAACTACAATATCAGTACCTGCGGTAGCTGCATTGAATGTTATCTTTCCGCCATTTGGAAAAGCCAATGGGTAAATAGCTGCATTTTCGTTGGCGATACCTCCCCAAGATTCAGCACTTGATGGGAATTCAAATACTCCATCAGTATGTGAGAATCCTCCAAATGCACCGGTATATTCAGGAGAATAGTTTGTTCCAGACTGTGCACCA
>Ga0208127_1001297_pt1 | contig 12505 bp, 9 predicted proteins | sample ETNtaG_6_FD_185751 | JGI IMG/M metagenome (GOLD analysis project Ga0208127, IMG submission 185751) | Marine microbial and viral communities from oxygen minimum zone, Eastern Pacific Ocean - ETNP201306SV45 (SPAdes) (version 2) | ecosystem: Environmental > Aquatic > Marine > Oceanic ...
AGCTATTCTGGATATGCGTTTACAAAAGCTTACAGGTTTGGAGGTTGATAAAGTTGTCGAGGAATATAAAGAACTAATAAAACACATTGCCCACCTCAAAGGAATATTGGAAAGCAAAAGCCAGAGAATGGAAATCATTAAAAACGAAATGATAGAAATCAGAGATCAGTATGGTGATGAAAGACGAACTGAAATAGTTCCTGTTGACATGGACTTCTCTATGGAGGATATGATTGCAGAAGAGGAAGTTGTCTTAACCATTACCCACCAAGGGTATATCAAAAGAACAGCTCTTAACACATACAGAACTCAACGACGTGGTGGAAGAGGCGTGCAGGGCGCAATGAGTAAAGAAGAAGACTTTGTTGAACACCTGTTTATTGCAAACACCCACAACTACATGTTGTTCTTTACTGACCAAGGAAAGTGTTATTGGTTAAAGGTTTATGATATTCCCCAAGGGGGTCGCGCAGCTAGAGGTCGTGCAATTGTAAACTTAATAGGTTGTGATCCTGGAGAAAAAATCGAAGCATTTGTCAGTGTAAAAGAGTTTGATGATAACCACTATATTGCTATGGCAACCAGAAACGGAATAGTAAAAAAGACAGTTCTTTCAGCATATGGAAAGCCAAGAAAAGGTGGAATATATGCTATAGAAATAAGGGACGGAGACAAGCTGATTGAGGCAAGGGTTACAAATGGAGAACACGATATACTATTAGGAACAAGCGAAGGAAAGTCTATACGTTTTTCTGAAAACGACATAAGAGCAAGTGGACGAAAAACTATGGGTGTTAAGGGTATCACCTTAGGATCCAAAGAGGACCACGTTGTTGGTATGTTAGTAGTAAGGAGAGAGGGGACAATCCTTGTGGCTACTGAAAAAGGGATGGGTAAAAGGACAGATGTGATTCAGTATAGAACCCAGACGCGGGGCGGCAAGGGAGTAATGACTATGAGGTGTACAGACAAAACAGGAAAAATGGTAAATATAATGGAGGTGGTAGATTCGGACGACCTAATTATTATAACAGATTCCGGCGTTCTAATGAGACAGAGAGTCGCAGATATTAGGACGATTGGAAGAGTTACACAGGGTGTTAAGCTTGTTAAGCTTGATGATGGTGCAAGTATATCTTCCATCACTAGGGTCATTAGTGAAGACGCAACTCCCGCTAAATCTGTTGAACAAGATGGCGATGGTGAAAATACAAACAACGAAGAATCGATTGATGAAAAATGAACCTAAAAGAAAAAGTCGAAGAGTTATATTCTAAGATTAATTCGGCCCAAAGAAAAAACGGGTTAAATCATCAGGTTGAAATAGTTGGGGTTACGAAAACAAGGCCGTTTTCGTATATAGAAGAGTCGTATATCGCAGGGCTAAGGCACATTGGCGAAAACAGAATACAAGAGGCCGAAAGTAAGTTTGGTTCATTTAGCAACATGCCAAACCTAAAGAAAAGGTTTATTGGACACCTCCAGTCAAATAAATCAAAAAAATGTGTTGAGCTTTTTGATACAATAGACTCAATAAGTTCTATTAAAACATTAAAAAAAGTCAAAAAGCATTCTCAAGAACTGAACAAGAAAATGTCTTTGTTTATTGAAATAAACACTTCAAAGGAGTCTCAGAAACACGGTCTTTATCCAGATCAAAAACATGAAATATTAGAGTGTTTCGATTGTGGAGGGCGGTCAATAGAAGGCCTGATGACTGTTGGGCCAAACACTTCAAATATGCAAAGTATCAGACAAGCATTTACAACACTAAGAGAAACAAAAGAATGGGTTGAGTCTGAAACGGGTAGAAAGATAAAACACTTATCTATGGGTATGAGCGGAGATTATGAGGTGGCAGTAGAAGAGGGGTCTACAATGATAAGAGTGGGTAGTTTTCTATACGGACCACGCAACTAGCTAAAGATCTTTTAGTGGGTCTAACCAAGGTATAACGAAATCAAAAACTTTTCGATAGCCTAATGAAAGTTGATAAGCGGAAACCCTTTGGTCTACTTCTCCTTCAACAAGTCCGAAGCGACCATCTAGAAAAAAGATCTTTTGTAAGCTTATGGTTATACCACCAAAACGAGAGGGTAAAATCACCCCTGCTCCTGCGGTTAGTGTGTTGCTATTAGAGTTTGGGGAGGGTTTATTGTTCCAATACGCCAGACTTGAACATCTGAAAAGAACGCTGGAAGAAAGCGCAATCTTAAGTATTGGTAGCTCCTTTGTCAGTGCGCTTAGTGATAGATTATAATATTTTGAAGCCCTATACCCATACCTGTTCTCACCAAAAGGCAGCTCAGCAGTCAACGCGCCACCAATAAAAACAGGGTTTGAATTCCGTTTTTTAAAATATTGTAATTCAAAAACGCCCTTGTAAGAACCCTCGCTTACTGAAAAGTGTCTATGATCAGACTTTTCTTCACCGTTTAAAAAAAACGGGTCAGATGTAAGTGTGTTTTTAGATGGAACAATTATTCCGCTACCAAGAAAAAACCTTCTGCCTTCTCCTTGTCCATCATTAACAACAAGAAACCTAGCGATGAGTTTAGTGTCGCCAAGGTACCCGCCAATTGCATTCACAAAATTGGTGTTGCTACCCTCATCGCGATGATGTATTGTTGTTGTGTCCCCGTCCCAGCCCATATATCTACTTCCTATTACCTGTGTAATTGAAAGGTTCCAGTAGTTTGAAAGACCAACTGTTAATGCTGGAGAAAAGATGAAAGAGGTAAGAGTCCCCTTGTGGTCAAAATCCTCTCCGGATCCTGGAAGAACTTCATGCCACCAATCAATGTGCTGGTTAACGTTGTCCAGAGTAAACATCGTTTGTCCAGCCCATAAGCCTACACCTTTATCTGCGTTGCCGACCGGCAACGATGGGTTATTTCAAAGCGCTCATTGACCCCTTAGTGAGAAAATTAGAGATAAGATTATGATTAAATATTTCATTTAAACCTTATATTTTTAAAGTATGAATTTAATAATGTATGGGCTGCAAGCGCCCAATGATTACAACTTAAAGTCAACACTGCTTAACCACAAACTATACACAAAACAGAAAAACCTTTTTCTTGTTCCAAACAAACTTGATGACACAACCATTAATCCTAAAAACTTTCTAAAGCTGAAAGGAAAAATAAAAATAAAGGAAACTCTCCTAATAGATAAGACTATCCCAGAAGATAAAAGACTGTGTATTACAAACCACGTTAACCGCTCTGGTTACAACTTTTTAATTGGAAAAACACCAATTGCCAACCTGCCCAGGTTTCCAGATATGTCAAAAATATATAATGAAATCTCAGGTTTAGAATCCGCGGTTGTTCATACTGTAGGGCCTGAAAGGTTTCATTTAAGGCCAAAAGGTAATAATGTGATCTCTGAGTCCGTAGGCCTTATTGCTCCCGTCTGGCATTATGTTGGGGTAAAAGTCTTTGCACAAAATTTTATAGGTTAAAACCGCTCTAGCCTAACCCTCTCTTGCATTTAAACTTTTTGCTATTTTAGCTCCTAACTGCACATTATTCAAAGCTAATGAAATATTAACATCGAGGCTTTTACCTTTTGTCTTTTCATGAATATAACTCAACAAGAAAGGAGTAACCATTTTTCCCTCTACTCTCCTTTTGTTAAGCTCTGCCACAGCGCTGTGAATTATAGGGTCCATTATTTCTAGTGGAATTTCACTTTCTGCAGGAGCTGGGTTCAGAACAAGCGTTGCGCCTAAGGTGTTTAGAAAACGGTTGTTTAAAAAAACCTCAGAAACCTTTTCAACACTATTAACCTTAGTTACCCTTTTAATTCCGGATCTTCTCGAATAAAATGATGGGAACTCACTTGTTTTAAACCCCACCGTGCAAACTCCTAAGGTCTCTAGCAACTCTACGGTTTTTGGCAAATCTAGAATAGACTTGGCTCCTGCAGAAACCACAACCATCGATATCCTTGACAGCGCAGCCAAATCTTGAGAGATGTCAAATGATTGACCTACATCCCTGTGAACCCCACCAATTCCACCAGTTGCGAAAACTTCTATATTGGCTCTTTTGGCAATATGCATTGTGGATGATACCGTTGTTGCCCCGCTCCAACCAAGGCTAGTCGCCAGACCAAGCTCCCTCATTGAAACCTTTTTTATGTCTTTAGAGCGTGATATTAAACCTAGCTCCTCCTTTTCTAGACCGACGCACACAGTTCCATCAATTATAGCTACGGTTGCCGGAGTTACCCCTTGCGACTTACAAGTGGACTCTGCCTCTAATGCAAAATCAAGGTTTTGAGGAAAAGGCATTCCATGAGCAATGATGGTGGACTCCAATGCCAAAACGGGTTTGAGTTTCTTTTTGGCGCTTTCAACCTCTTTGGAATATTTTAGTTTCAATGACATTATTTATATATTTTATAACTATTATTAATAAGTAGTTTTATTAGCATGAAGTCTGTTGATCCAAAGACCTACAATCTTTCACCCAGAACAAAGTTGCTCGAAAACAATAGGGGTTCTTTGTTTGTTTTAATTGATAGAAAAAGCAGGGTTGTTATGAAAGACGGGCACAAGATTGTTAAAATAGCCGAAGACATAAAGAAAGTTAATCAAAATAAAAAAATATCCCTTTTAACATCTGCTCCAGTTTGTAGCAAAACAAAAAAACACTTATTGAAATGTAGTATCCCAGTTTTAGCTTTATAGCTTTGAGCTCCATTCTCTTACCGCAAGACAAAAAAATTTCTAAAGAAGTCTTTCTTCTTTCGTTTCCAATTATTTTAAGCAACTTAAGCAGAGTCTTAATGAGCGTGGTTGATGTTGCCATGGTTGGAAGGCTCGGAACTGAGGCATTAGCAGCAACAGGGATGGGTTCAATGATGTTTTGGGGTGCTTTAAGTCTAGCCATAGGAATACGCACTGCGGTTCAAACTGTTACCGCAAGGAGGCTTGGACAGGGTTTACATAAAGAGTCCGGAACGGCACTTAGAAACGGACTGGTTTTAGCTACTCTATATTCTCTCCCAACCTCATTCTTTGTTTGGAAATACTCTGATTCACTCGCCCGATTTTTTATTGAAGACCCATCCGCAACACCACTAACAACAGATTATGTTTCAATAGTGTTTACTGGCTTATTGTTCTCTTCATACAGTTTTGTTTTCCAGGGTTTTTTTACGGGAATTGAAAAAACAAAAATCCACATGAAGGTTACAATAGTAAGTAATGTGTTAAATGTATATTTAAATGCTGGTCTTATTTATGGATCAAGCGGAGTACAGGAATTTTTTAACGAACAGCTTTCCATTCTATCATTTTTATCTTACTTGTGGGGATGGGCCAATTTCCCAGCGCTTGGTGTTAAGGGAGCTGCAATTGGGACTCTTATTTCTTCTTTCTGGATGGCTGCTCATTATGCATTGAGTCTATTATCAAAACAAACAAATGAAAGATATTCTGTGTTTCGGTTTTCCTTTGATAGCGAAATGATGAAAAGACAGGTCCAACTTGCTTTACCCCAGGGCCTTCAAGAATCAGTCATCGCTCTTGGGTGGGGTGCTTTTTATAAAATTGTTGGAATAATTGGTCTAGTTGAGCTAGCAACAACAGAATTGCTTTTTACAATTATGCATGCGTCATTTATGCCTGCCATGGGGGTTGGGCAGGCATGCTCAACACTCGTTAGTAAATACATGGGGCAAGGCCGCATTAATAAATCTGAGACCAGTATTAGAGAATCAGTACGTATAGCAGAGTATATTATGGCCCCGATGGGATTAACCTTTATCCTTTTCCCTGAGTTTTATCTACATATTTTTACTAATGATTTAAAAATTATCAATATGGGTTCATATGGGTTGCGCATTATTGGAGCGTTACAGTTTATTGATGCTATTGGATTTGTTTTATGGTTTGCCTTGTCTGGAGCAGGGAACACGTTTTTTCCAGCAATGGTTGAGGCTGTGCTTACTTGGGTTGTTGTCGTGCTGGGTAGCTATGTGGTTGGTGTATACTATTCTCTTGGTTTTAATGCGTTGTGGTGGTTGTTTCCTATCCATCTTGGCTTGTTCGCTACAATAATGATATGGAAAGTAAAGCAAGGCGACTGGAAAAATATAGAGGTTTAGCTTCTGAATTATCTATCCAAGAGATTATGTATAACCTACTTCAATTGTGTAAATTTAGGGCTGTAACTAACGTATTAAATTTTAACAAAAGATGACTACAAAGTACAAAGACCAAGACCCCCAAGAAACACAAGAGTGGATCGAGTCTATTGAAGACGCCTTAGAAGAGCACGGATATGAGAGAACAAGGTTTCTTCTTGAAAAGCTGATTGATTATGCTCAAACAAAAGGCGCCAGGCTGCCATTTAACACTTCCACACCATATATAAATACCATTTTACCAAGCCAGGAGTCAGGCTATCCAGGTAACAGAGACATTGAGCGAAAAATTAAATCCATTGTTAGGTGGAACGCGATGGCAATGGTGACAAAAGCAAACAAAAACACACCGGGTATCGGGGGCCACATTTCAACATACGCTTCAGCAGCAACAATATACGAGGTTGCATTTAACCATTTTTTAAAAGGGCCAAGCCACCCAAATGGTCAAGATCTCGTTTTTTATCAGGGGCATGCCTCTCCTGGTATGTATTCTCGAGCATTTTTAGAGGGTAGGCTTTCAGAAAAGAACCTAGACAATTTCAGAAAAGAGCTATCAAAAGAAGGGGGGCTCTCTTCTTATCCTCATCCTTACCTGATGCCTGATTTTTGGCAGTTTGCAACAGTCTCAATGGGCCTTGGTCCATTAATGGCAATCTACCAGGCTCGGTTTATGAGGTATATGATAGATCGCGGTTTTATGGAAGACACGGGCAGAAAGGTTTTTGCATTTCTTGGTGATGGAGAAATGGATGAACCAGAATCAAAGGGGGCGTTAACACTAGCCTCCAGAGAGAATCTAGACAATCTGGTTTTTGTTGTTAATTGCAACCTCCAGAGATTAGATGGTCCGGTCCGCGGAAATTCAAAGATCATTCAAGAGCTTGAAGCTGCTTTTAGAGGCGCTGGTTGGAACGTTATCAAAAACATATGGGGCTCAGACTGGGACGATCTTTTCGCAAAAGATACTTCTGGCGCTTTACTTAATAGAGTTGAGGAGGTTGTAGATGGGGATCTCCTGAAGTACGTTGTTGAAGGTGGCGCGTACATGAGAGAACATTTCTTCGGGGAAAACCCAGATTTAAAAGAATTGGTAAAAGACCTTTCTGATGAAGAATTGGAAAAAATGAAAGCAGGGGGACACGACCCGGTTAAAATGTACTCAGCGTATAAAGAAGCAACCGCTCACAAAGGATCCCCAACCGTTATTTTAGCAAGAACAATTAAAGGTTATGGACTAGGAGAAGCTGGCGAAGGAAGAAACATTACTCACAATCAAAAGAAGCTAAGTGACAACGAGATGATTTACTTTCGTGACAGATTTAATATCCCCGTTTCTGATGATGATGCGACCAAAGGAAAATTTCAAAAGTTTGATGACAGTTCTGATGAATACCAATACCTAATGGAACAAAGAAAAAAGCTTGGAGGGTCAATCCCAGTCAGGGTTAATCAGCCTAAAGCACTCAAAGTTCCAGATGTATCTATTTTTAAAGAGCTATTAGATGGAACTGGTGAAAGAGAAGCATCCACAACCATGTCTTTTGTTCGGCTGCTTTCCATATTGACTAAGGATAAATCTATTGGTAAACATGTTGTGCCTATTGTTCCAGATGAAGCCCGCACTTTTGGTATGGACCCACTATTTAGACAGCTTGGTATATACGCACATTCAGGGCAGTTGTATGATCCCGTTGATTCAGATCAGTTTTTATATTACAAAGAAGAAAAGAACGGACAAATTCTTGAGGAGGGCATAAACGAAGCGGGGGCGATTTCCTCATTTATTGCTGCCGGCATGAGCTATAGCAACCACGGAATTCACATGGTTCCGTTTTATATATACTATTCCATGTTTGGATTCCAACGAGTTTGGGATCTTATTTGGGCCGCTGGAGACATGCGAGTTCGAGGCTTCCTTTTGGGTGGAACTGCTGGAAGGACGACCCTCAATGGAGAGGGCCTTCAACACCAGGATGGACACAGCCATCTAGCTGCAGCTGCCACACCAAATGTTAAGTCTTATGACTGTGCCTATGCATACGAAATAGCAATTATCGTTCAAAGAGGAATGGTGGAAATGGTAGAAGAAAACAAGGACGTCATCTACTACCTTACAGTAGAAAATGAAAACTATATTCAACCAAGCAAACCAGATGGGGTTTCTGATGGTGTGGTTAGAGGATTATACAAGATGCGAAGCACTGACCAGCCTAAGATTCGACTATTAGGAAGTGGCCCGCTAATGGGAGAGGTTTTAGCTGCTGCAGAGTTGTTAAAGAAAGATTGGTCGATAGAACCTGGAGTTTGGAATGTTACAAGTTTTAGTGAGCTAAGGAGAGAAGCAGAAGCTGTAGAAAGATGGAACTTGACCCACCCCGATGAAACACCAAGGGTGTCATATGTAGAAGAGCTACTTAGTAAAAACACTGTCCCAACCGTAGCTGTATCTGACTATATCAAACTAGTTTCAGATCAGATTAGGCCATATGTGCCCGGACCCTATTACTGTTTGGGAACAGACGGGTTTGGCAGAAGCGACACACGTGAAGGACTAAGAAGGTTTTTTGAGGTGGATAGGTATTACGTCGTTTTAACTGCGGTAAAAGCACTGGTTCACGCTGGAGAATTAGAAGCTGGTATGGTTGATGCGGTCCTTGAAAAGTATGGCCTAGATCCAGAAAAACCAAACCCCGTAACGGTTTAAGGATATAAAATGATAAAAGAAATTGTATTACCAGATCTTGGCGAAGGTATAGAATCAGCGACAATAAGCGAGGTCCCTTTAAGTGCCGGTGAACACGTAAAAAAGGACGATGTTCTCCTTGTGTTAGAGTCTGACAAGGCATCTATGGAAATCCCTTCTGATTACGATGGTAAAATAACTGAGGTTCTAGTTGAAGAGGGTAAGGATGTTGTAACCGGGGAACCACTTTTTAAAATAGAGATACAAGACAGCACAAAAGAAGAGATTGAAGAAGAGACCAAAAAAGAAGATAAAACCAAAGAGCAAACAGAGGTAAAGGTCGAAAGTAAGGCTGTATTTGAACCAAACATTGCCAGGGTGGGAGATGATGTGTTTGCGTCACCCGGCGTTAGAAGACTTGCAAGAGAGCTTGGTATTGATCTTAGACTAATTAAGGGTACAGGCGCTAAGGGCAGAACGACAAAAGAAGATCTCCATAGCTATATAAGAATTAAAATGCAGGAAGGTTCTGGCTTATCTAAACCGCCTAAAAAGCCTATAGACTTTTCACAATGGGGTGACATAGAATATCAGAAGCTCACAAAGGTAAACAAGATCACAGGGAGCCGGCTTCAAGAGGCATGGCAAGACATTCCTCACGTCACCCAACACAACTCAGCAGATATAACAGACCTTAATGACTATAGGAAAAAATTAAAAAGTGAGGCAGAAAAAGAGGGAATAAAAATAACGTTTCTTCCATTTTTGATGAAGGCTTCCGTATTGGTTCTTAAAGAAATGATTCGGTTCAACAGTTCCCTTGATGAAAATGAAGAGAACTTAATTATCAAAAAGTACTTTCATTTAGGTGTAGCTGTTGATACCCCATCTGGGTTAATGGTGCCCTGTGTCAGAGACGTAGATAAAAAAACAATTAAAGAATTATCTGAGGAGTTGGCAGACATTAGTCAAAGAGCAAGAGATAAAAAATTAAGGCCAGATGAGCTTAAAGGCAGCACGTTTACGATTTCTAGCCTTGGGGGGATTGGCGGCACTGCTTTTTCCCCAATTGTTAACCCTCCAGAAGTTGCAATCCTGGGCGTTTCAAAAAGCGAGTGGAAGCCCGTATTTGATAAAAACAAGAAAGAGTTTGTTCCTCGATTTATTATGCCGTTCTCGCTTTCATATGACCACAGGGTAATTGATGGCGCTTCTGGCGCTGCTTTTGTAGAAAGGCTATCGCAGACTCTTGAGAACATTGATCAATTTAAGGAGTAGATGTTTTGTCTAAGACAGAGCTAGTAGACATAGTTGTAATAGGTTCTGGGCCAGGTGGTTATGCTGCAGCGTTTAGGGCAGCAGATCTCGGTCAAAAAGTACTGATGATTGATAGGGATAGTGACCTCGGAGGGGTCTGCCTAAACAGAGGGTGTATCCCATCCAAGGCTCTTTTACATATTTCTAAAGTAATGTCTGAGGCTTCTCACCTATCAACCATTGGAGTTTCGTTCTCAGAGCCTCAAATAGAACTTGATGTAGTTAGAGACTACAAAAATAAAATAGTCTCCAGATTGAGCAGTGGGATTTCACAGCTTGCAAACGCACGAAAAGTAAAGACTATTCATGGAGATGCTTCGTTCATATCAAACAATGAGTTGGTCGTAAAAAGTGAATCAGGAGACCAAACCATTGCTTTTAAAAAATGCATCATTGCAGTCGGTTCTAGTTCGGCAATGCTTCCCGGGCTCCCGGAAGGTAACCCATCTATACTTACGTCAAAAACAGCCCTTGATTTAAAAGATATCCCTAAAAACCTTCTTGTCGTTGGGGGCGGCGTCATTGGTCTTGAGCTAGGGCAGGTGTACGCATCTTTAGGGTCTGAGGTTTCAGTAGTTGAGTTTTTGCCATCACTGATACCTGGCGCTGATCAAGACATTGTGAAGCCGTTACAAAGGCGACTATCAAAACAATTTAAATCGATCATGCTCTCTTCAAAAGTGGTGGCGGTTAAAGAGACGGAGGGTGCAGACTTAAGTGTATCTATTGAATCAAAAGACGGCACAGAAGAATTAAGGTTTGAAAAAATACTTATATCCATTGGAAGGAATCCAAACACAAAGCAACTTAATTTGGGCTCAACTGGGATCGAGGTAGATGACAACAACTTTATAATAGTCGATGAATATCAAAAAACAACAGTAGACAACATTTTTGCAATAGGCGATGTTGCTGGTAACCCTATGCTTGCCCATAAGGCAACCCATGAGGGAAAAGTTGCTGCAGAAGTTGCTTCGGGTCACCCTGCTGCAATGGACGCAAGAGTTATTCCAAGTGTTGTTTACACCCACCCAGAGGTTGCCTGGGTTGGGTTGACTGAGCTTGAAGCAGAAGAGCAAGGTATACCATACGAAAAAGGAGAATTTCCCTGGGCTGCAAGTGGTAAGGCAATGATTCTAGATGCAAGCCAAGGAAAAACAAAAATATTATTTGATCCAGAGACAAAACGCGTCATTGGAGCGGCAATTGTTGGCCCTGCTGCAGGAGATCTTATTTCAGAAGCCTGTCTTGCAATAGAAATGGGCTCAGATGCTGAAGATGTTGGCTTAACAATTCATCCGCACCCAACCCTGGGAGAAACTTTTGCTGCCGCATCAGAGATGTACACCGGTACAATTACAGATCTATATGTTCCACAAAAGAGAGGGAAATAGTATGAAAAGATTAATCACAACTCTTTTTATTCTAACTGTATTTATAGCAGGGCAAGAACCCGCACCAAAAAAGCCTGCAGATGCAGCACAGGCGGCAAACAAGTCTCCAGACGCGCCCAAGAAAAAGACTATGGAAGAGGCGTTAAAAAACACGAAAGAAATTCCAGGCTTAGTTTCAATGCACCAAGACACGACGAATGGCAAACTTTTTATGGTCATAAATAAAGACCAACTTGATAAGGAGTATATCCACTTTGTACACTATCTAAATGGAACAGTAAATGCAGGTGTATTCAAAGGCTGGTATGATGATGCGAGAGTAATAAAGTTTCGTCGGTACTTTAATAGGGTTGAATTAGAAATCCAGAACAACAATATGTATTTTGATGAAAACAATCCATTAAGCCGTGCGTCTGATGCAAATGTGAGCACGGCGATTTTAGGATCTTCTCAAATTGTAGCCGAAAAAGAGGGAAAATTATTAATCGGAGTTGACAACCTGTTCTTAACAGAGGCACTTCATCAAATTACAAGGGGTTTTGTTCCGGGCAGTGGTAATAAAAATCCATTTCGTATTGGAAAACTTGCCAAAGATCGAACAAAGTATGTTTCACTAAAGAACTATCCTGAAAACACAGATCTCGTGGTGCAATATGTGTATTCTAACCCGGTGCCAACGAACTGGGGATCAGATAGGGGACTTACGGATGCAAGATCAGTAAATGCGGTTGTCCAGCACAGTTTTATCCAGATGCCTGAAAACAATTTTGAACCCAGGTTTGAAGATCCTCGAGTTGGATACTTTACAACTCAGGTCACTGATATGACAGCAGCGGACGATCCTACTCCATACAGGGATATGATACATCGGTGGCATCTAGAAAAAAAGAATCCCAGCCAAGAAAGATCAGAGGTCGTAAAACCAATTACTTGGTGGATTGAAAACACT
>Ga0208127_1001301_pt1 | contig 12477 bp, 8 predicted proteins | sample ETNtaG_6_FD_185751 | JGI IMG/M metagenome (GOLD analysis project Ga0208127, IMG submission 185751) | Marine microbial and viral communities from oxygen minimum zone, Eastern Pacific Ocean - ETNP201306SV45 (SPAdes) (version 2) | ecosystem: Environmental > Aquatic > Marine > Oceanic ...
CGTGGTGGTGCAGGGAAGGATTATATCGGCATGCCGTGCCAGAGCATTCCAACACCATTCATTGACAATGACTGTTGAGGGTTTTTCCCAGGCTTTTCTTAATCGAGCAAGATCTTGATGGTGATGAAAAGGGTTACCTCCCGCCCAATAGATCATGTCAATATCTGGGTAAGTGTATTCGCGACCATCATAATCAAATTTTTGGCCAGGATTCAGTAACATATCGCTTACACGAGCAACTGGAATGAAATCAGTTATTGAATTTTTCCCCTGAGGCAGTGGAGCATATGGCATTTTGAAAACATTGTTGCCGAGGTAATTTGTAATAGTATAGCCGTAAGCTACTCCACCGCCAGGTTTGCCCATTTGACCAAGCATTGCAGCCAGAGCAGTTACTGCCCAGAAAGGCTGTTCGCCATGCTGCTGGCGGGTTAACGACCAACTTACTGTTAGCATAGTGCGTTTCTTAGCCATCTCGCGGGTCAAGGCAATGATATCTTCTTCAACCATACCGCTGATATCAGCGGCCCACGCAGGGGTTTTGGGAATACCATCTTTTCGACCAAGCAAATAGGCTTGAAATTGTTCAAAACCCACAGTGTATTTTTTGAGGAAATAGTCATCGTGCAAATCCTCAGTAAGCAACTGATAGGCCATAGCTAACATTACGGCAACATCCGTATTGGGTCGCAATTTATACCATACTTCATCAATATCTGATTTCACATCAGAGCGACGCGGGGACAGATTTACAAACTTTGTTCCAGCTGCAGCAGCCTCTATTACGCCAAGTCGCTGGATATGTGCACCGGTTCCGCCGTTGCTGATCTGACTGTTAAATGCAGGCAATCCCCCAAACGCAACCATTAACTCAGTATTTTCGCAAACGGATTGCCAGCTTGTTTGCAGAGTTAATAATTCCATTAAATTACCACCCAAAACATGGGGGATGATAACTTCAGCGGCAGCATAACTATAGGTGTTTTTCGATGAGGTATAACCGCCGATCGAATTTAGGAAACGGTGAACCTGACTTTGAGCATGATGAAAACGGCCCGCGCTCGCCCAGCCGTATGAACCAGCATAAATTGCCTGGTTACCCTTGGTTTTAATAATACGTTTTAGCTCATCTGCTACAAGTTTTTCAGCCTCATCCCAACTCAATGTAATGAAACGTTCACTACCGCGTTTATGTGTTGCTGTTCCTGGGCCACCTCTAAGCCAGCTTTCACGTACTGCAGGTTTGGTTATCCTTGTGCGATCTTCAAGCAAATCAATTATTGATGGACCAATCGGTGATGGATCACGGTCATGACTAAAGGGATTGAGGGCTTTAAGGCGTCCATTCTTGACGACAAATTCATAAACTCCCCAATGCGAACTTGTTAGACCCATACTAAATTTATCCCTATCTTTGCTTTTATATTTAGAATTATGGACACATGAAAGTTAAGATTTGTCATTTACTCATTTTCTAATTTTTATCATTAAATTGGCTGTGTTTCCTTAGTCATTTGTCCTAACCACTGCTTTATTACTATAATTTGCATCAACGCTGGCAAATTTCGTAGTTTTTGTTTTGCCATACTGGCACCTCGACGCGGGCAAGGGGTGGTTTGCCGAGAACAGAGTCACTGAGTTTTTCCGCGATCATTATAGTAGGACTATTGGTATTACCGTTGGTTGCTGCAGGCATGATTGATGCATCTACAATCCGTAGCTTTGATATGCCATGAACCAGACCATTAGGATCGACCACTGCTTCGCGGTTGTTCCTAGCGCCCATGCGAGCCGTCCCGGAAAGATGCCATTGTGTATTAAGTTTTTCTTCAATACAGACATCTAACTCACTATCTGATTGCGTGGCATTGCCAGGATAAATTTCTTCGCCGCAAAATGGCTTGAATGCAGGTTGGTTCACAATCTCGCGTACAATCCTTATGCCTTTGCGTAACAGGTCGCGATCACGAGGGTCCTTCAAGTAATTTGCTAGAATTCGCGGTGGTGTTGCGGGGTCAGCATTCCGAAGAGTGATATTGCCTCGACTGAAGTTACGCATAAGTCCAACATGGATTTGAAAAGCATGCTCAGGTAGAGGTTTCCATGTCTGGTCATCTACTGCGGCGGGTGAAAGCGTTAATTGAATATCAGGATATTCAACTCCGGCTCCTGATCGTACGCAGGCTACAGCTTCGAATTGATTTGAAGCACAGATACCATCACGGCGTAAGATCCAGCGTATTCCGGCGAATGTTCGACCAATGAGCCGGGTCTGGGGCCAAATAGAAACTGGCTGTAGGCACCGATATTTGAGGACAAAATCAGGATGATCGTTGAGATTTTGGCCAACGCCTGGCAGGTCTGCAACAATAGGGATGCCATGTTCCTTTAGATGTGAGGCGGGGCCTACTCCAGATAGCATCAACAACTGTGGACTGCCCACCGCACCGGCACTTAGGATGACTTCTTGCAATGCCTCAACTTTAATGGTCTCTCCATTTGCTTTTTTGTAGCTAATACCAATAGCTTCATTGCCATTGAAAAGAATCTTCTGAACTTGCGCATCGGTTACAACTTTTAGATTTTGCCTTGGTCGAGCTGGATCAAGATAGGCCTTAGCCGTACTGTTTCTCTCGCCATTATCGATGCTCATGTCAAAAACACCAAACCCTTCTTGGCGATACCCGCAGATATCATCTGTGACTGGATAGCCCGCTTCACTACCAGCGTTGAGAAATGCTTTATATAACGGGTTTTGAGGTTTGGGCCTATGAACTGCTAAAGGACCATTGCCGCCCCGATATTCGCTCTCACCTCCAGAGTATTTCTCAAGGCGTTTGAAATAAGGCAACACGTCTGCATAGCCCCAGCCCTCGCAACCCGATTGTCGCCATCCTTCAAAATCTAGTGCATGACCACGAATAAAGCATAGCCCGTTTATAGATGAGGAGCCGCCCAGTGTTTTGCCACGATCATGGGTGATTGTACGTCCTCCCAATTCAGGTTCAGGTTCACCTTGATAGGCCCAGTTATATTTTGTGGTTTGGAGATTTTTTAGAACTGCAGCTGGAATTTTAAGAGACAAAGCATTGTTTTTTGGTCCAGCTTCAACAAGAAGAACACGATTTCTACCGTCTTTGGTCAGACGATTTGCTAGCACACAGCCAGCTGACCCGGCGCCAACAATTATAAAATCATACTTCATTAATTCTCTCGCAATTCGTAAAAACAGCAGTTAACAATTTTATTACTCAAAGTGAGTTTAATCTAAAACTGACCCTTTGACAATTAACTTACCAATAGTTAGTTTACATAAGGTTTGCATACAGGCATGAATGATTAATGGAAAAATGGTCAACGATAGCCCTGGCTCGCTTTGCCTGCCTCTACGCAGGAGCTATTTGGGGAATTTTCTGGATCCCAGTTCGAGCCATCAATGATGCTGGTATCCATGGCTTATGGAGTTCAGCAATTTGGTTTGCGGTCCCAACGTGCCTTCTTTTGCCTGTAGCGATATTTCGGTTTAACTCAATCAGAGCAGGTGGTTTGGGTCTTCAGATCACAGCAATACTCTCGGGTGTTGCCCTGTTGTGTTACACGCTCGCATTTCTCTACACAGATGTTGTGCGTGCTATGCTTCTTTATTACCTGACACCTGTATGGAGTACACTATTAGCTGCAGCTGTACTCCGTGAAACCATTACATGGCAGCGTATTGTTGCAATTATCCTCGCCATAATTGGTATGTTAGTTATTTTTGGATTGGGCCTGAATTTCCCGGTTCCGCGTAATATTGGCGATTGGTTGGGGATCCTTTCGGGGTTTGTGTGGGCAATTGCGATTGTCCGCATACGCAAACACGAAAACCACTCTGCGGTTGATATGACAATTGGATTTTTCTTCTGGAGTATGATTGCATCCCTCATTCTATGCTTTTTCTTGGTTTCTGATCAGTTACCATCAATTGAAAAAACTTTTTCTGTATTGCCTTGGCTTGTGCCGTTCATGGCCATTGCGGTCGTTCCTGGAGCTTTTGCCTCGTTATGGGGTCCGAAATATGTCAGCCCTGGTCTTGCGGGATTACTGATGATGACTGAGATTATTTTTGGTTCGATTACAGCCGCTTTGTTTGCTGATGAACCTTTTGGGAAAAGAGAAATTTTTGGAATTATCTTGATATCATCTGCAAGCTTGTTTGAACCGATATATGATATGATGAAAAGTCGTTGGGCAGAACACAAGCCTGTTCAGTAAAAATAATATTCAATTGGGTTTGAATAGCTCTGGGCTCAGTGCGATCTCTGCAATGGTCTTTATTTTTTGGCGAGCGGCTTGATGATATTTCTGTTGTTCCGTGGACGACCCCATAAGGTGAAGAGCGTTAAATTCAAATTCATCAAGTGCTTTGTCACAATCAGGTGTTATAGCGAATAATCCTGCACGTACCCATATCCCATCAATTAAGATGCCTAAAAGATTAGCCACTTCTGAAACCTTACTTTCTTTGATAAAATGTTTAAGCTCATGAGACAGATTGCTTTTTATGCGAGCGTTATTTGCAGCCTGTACTCTCTGACACATTGTATTGTGAGGAACCTCCGCCAGTAGAGATACCCACGCCTGACAAACCTCTCGGTTGTATATAGTTTCTGAAAAGTTTGCATAAGCTATTGCCCAAAATCTCTCATATGGAGTTTCGGCGTGGCGGTAAAGACGCAAGAGCGACATGCTCAATACTGAATTGGAGCGTCGAAAGACAGCTTCAAGTAAAGCACTTTTGTCTTTAAAATGATGCAGAACAACGCCTTTGGATACACCTGCAATTTCACCAACTTTTTCAAGTGTTGTGCCTCGCAGGCCGTATCTGATAACCGCTTCGAATGCTGCTTGTGAGAGCTCTGATCTTCTTATTGAACGAATTGATCTCGCCTGCATTTTTTGAACATCACACAAATTAGGATCTTTTTTAAGGGATAACCCCACTAAAGTGAGAGGTCAACTCAACACTATTGACTTATAAAACTATCTAAGAGAAAGTTTCTATACCACAGGAAAGTTTTGCATCGTTGCTGATGTACCTTTGTAATGTGTCGAAAGGGAGGAATAATGTTTAAAAAGTTTAAGACTGCGGCACTTGCCGCTTCAATAGTTGCTTTTGCTAATGGGATAGCTGTGGCAGGAAACGTGCCAGAGTCTTCTGATCCAATTAAAGTGATTAAAAATGACTGGACAGGTCAGCTATTTTCTACAGAAGTAGTCGGTGAACTGCTTAAGGAAATGGGCTATAATATTGAATATGTAAGTGCTGGGGCATTACCACAGCATCCAGGAATTGCTCAGGGTAATCTTCATCTTCAAACTGAAGTTTGGACCAACAATGTTGGCGACCTTTATCCTAATTTTGTAGACAAAGGTGAGATTGTAGTAGTTGGCGATCTAGGTCTCGATCCTAAGGAGGGTTGGGTCTATCCCCCATATATGGAAGAGAAATGTCCAGGTCTGCCAAATTACATGGCGCTTTATGAATGTCAGCAGGCGTTTGCTACTGCTGCAACTTTTCCCAATGGTAGAGTTATTACTTATCCAGCGGATTGGGGTACTCGTTCCCGTGATCTAGTTGCGAGCCTTGAGATGCCGCTTGAACCTATTCCAGGTGGTAGTGAAGGCGCCATGATGGCTGAATTGAAGTCAGCCTATGCCGCCCAGGATCCAATACTGATGATGATTTGGCAACCTCACTGGATTTTTGCCGATTTAGATCTCAACTTTGTCGAATGGAACCCAGTAGACGGTGAATGTATTGAAGAGACTCAACAAAAAGAAACTGCGTGTGGCTTCCAGCAGGCTGCCGTTCACAAGGTAGTCTGGGGCGGTTTTGAAGCAAAATGGCCGGCTGCATTCAAAATGGTTTCAAATTTCAAACTCACTAATGAGGATGAGAACTGGGCCATTTTTGAAGTTGATAACAACGGACGGGATGTTGAGGATGTAGCCAAAGAATGGCTCAAAACGAACGAGGCATTGTGGAGGCCTTGGATCGAAGCTGCGATGTAATTTGATTGCATGTTAGAAATTGTTAGAACGGCAGAACCTTCTGCCGTTCTTTGCTTCTTATGAAATTTTTAATGTAATTTAATTTGCATTATGGATTTGATCTGTGTGTAATCAGATGAGCACCTCTATTAGTGGTTCAAGTTTTATTGGGAGGACGCCGCGTGGAGAATTATGATGCTGGTCAAACTGTAAAGCTCTCATGCCGCAATGTATGGAAAATTTACGGTGATACTTCTGATTCATTTTTTATGGACAGAAACGGCAACGTTGATGATCCGCAGGCACATGTAAAAAAAATCCTAAAAAGTGAACACATCGTGGCAAATGCTGATGTTAGCTTTGACGTTTATGCAGGAGAAATTTTCGTTATAATGGGCCTTTCTGGCTCCGGAAAATCGACAATCGTCCGTTGCCTATCTCGGTTGGTCGAACCAACAGCTGGTGATATCATTCTCGATGGCGAAAACTTACTTGAAAAATCGGCGGAAGAGCTCATCGAAATTCGTCGTCACAAAATGGGTATGGTATTTCAGAGCTTCGGTCTTATGCCACATCTTAACGTTATAGATAATATAGCATTTCCACTAAAGCTTCAGGGTATTGAAAAGGCAGATCGGTATGCTCAAGCTGAGAGAGTTATCGAACTAGTTGGTTTGCAGGGCCGAGAAAATAATTTCCCAAATGAATTATCAGGTGGCCAACAACAGCGCGTTGGCATTGCGAGGTCACTTGCTGTGGAGCCAGATATATGGTTACTTGATGAACCTTTTTCTGCGCTTGATCCATTAATCCGGAAACGAATGCAGGATGAGTTTCTGCGTATCCAATCAAAACTTCAAAAATCAATTGTCTTTATTACCCATGATTTTCAGGAAGCCCTGCGCCTAGCTGATCGGATGGCCATAATGCGTGATGGCATGATCGTTCAAATTGGCCGCCCTGTTGATTTGATCCTTAATCCCGTCGATGATTATGTTAAGGAATTTACAACCGATGTGCCATGGGAGTCTGTGCTGTGTGCATCAGATGTTTGCCGTAAAACTTCTGGATCAGTTAAAGGAATGGGGCGAGTACCTGCAGCCACTCAGATCGACAGTCTGCTTGGGTATCTTGCGAAAAACCAAAAAGGAGTTGCAGTTGAAGCTGAAGACGGCTCGATAATTGGCATTGCAACGGCAAGCGGTGTTCTTGAAGCACTTGCGAACAGCAGCAATGTGCCACCAGCACAGGTCAAAGGAACAAAATGAGCAAGCTTAAACTAGATCCTGGGTTTTTCCCTTGGCTAGGTATCATTTTTATTACGTTAGCGTTGATCTTTTTGCAGGATCACATGAAATGGCTAGCAAATTATCCGAAAGATTTGGTGATTCCATTTGATCGTTGGCTGAATTCTGGGATGGGTTTTTTGATTACTTATTTCGGCTGGTTTTTTAGAGGTGTATCCTGGTTGCTTGAATGGCCTATTGATGGTGTTCGCATAGTACTACAATCTCTACCCTGGGCTGTTATTAGTTTCCTAATCTGTATGTTTGCCTTTATTGCAGCTGGTTGGCGGCTCTCTTTATTTGCGCTTTTATCATGCCTTTATATGGTAGTTATAGGCTATTGGTCAGAAAGCATGAATACACTTTCACTAGTGGCCATTTCGGTTCCCCTTGCTGTGCTAATCGGTTTTGGTTTTGGTGTTTGGGCGTTTCAGTCGCAAGCTGCCAGAAGAATAATAATGCCAATGCTGGATATACTACAAACGGTTCCAGCATTTGCCTATCTTCTGCTAATTTTAATGCTGTTTGGCTTTGGTACAGTCGTAGGGCTCATTGCTAGTATCCTCTATTCCTTCCCACCGATGGCGAGAAATGTGATTGTTGGGCTTGGTCGAGTGCCTGCAGAGGTCATTGAGTCTGGCCTTATGTCGGGTGCTACACATCGCCAGTTGTTTTGGCAGGTTCGTATTCCAAGTACAAAAAGGCAGCTTCTTTTGGGTGTTAATCAGACGACAATGGCATCACTTAGTATGGTAATAATTGCTTCAATTATAGGTGGCACGGCAGATATAGGATGGGAAGTTCTATCACAAATCCGTAAAGCCCAATTTGGTGAAAGTCTGCTTGCAGGATTGGTTATTGCACTCATGGCCATACTCATCGATCGTGCGACCTATGGGTTCGCCAAAAATTCCAGTGATTACCAACCTAAATATAGCTCACCTATGTTGTGGTATGGGCTTATGATTATTGGAGGAACTCTGATATTTTTCTTCCTCTCAAGGTTTATACCTGCTCTTGATGTTTGGCCTCGAGAGCTTGAACTTAATCCAGCGCGCAGCATGAACGAAGGTCTTGAATATATAATCATCAATTACCGGGCGGCAATTGAGACCATAAAGACTATGGCGTTTTTCTTTGTTATGCTTCCAGCAAAAATTGGTCTTCAGGGTTCAGTAAGTCCATTTACATGGGGCTTTGAACTGCAGACTTGGCACTCAGTTAGTTATGCAATCGCTATGACTGGGCTATCGATTTGGTGCGGTGTTCGCTTTAACATGCAGCTTGGTTTCATGATTTTACTTTTTGCGATTTTCTTTTTTATTGGTCTCACAAAAATGCCGTGGCCAGCAATTCTTATCATCTACACATATATAGCATGGAAACTTGGAGGAATAACTCTTGGCGTAGGCACTTTCCTTGGGCTAGGTTTTCTTGTTGTGAGTGGTATTTGGCCTGAAGCCATGTTGTCCCTCTATTTGTGTAGTATCGCAGTTATACTTTCTTTTTTATTGGGTTCCGGGCTTGGGATATGGGCCGCACATAATTCAACAGTGTCGGCTATTTTGCGACCGATCAATGATACTCTTCAAACTATGCCGTTGTTTGTCATTCTAATCCCTTTTGTAATGATCTTCAAAATTGGTGAATTCACCGCTCTGCTAGCAATTATTGCTTATGCAATCGTCCCGTCTATCCGTTACACAGAACATGGTTTGCGTAACCTTCCTGAGGGTGTTATCGAGGCTGCACAGATGATGGGCTGCTCTAAGCAACAGTTATTGTGGACTGTAAAGATACCGTTGGCTTTACCGGTTATGATGCTAGGACTGAATCAAACTATTATGTATGGCATAGCTATGCTTGTTATAGCTGCACTAGTCGGGACAAATGGGCTTGAGCAAATCGTTTATATAGGCTTGAGCGACGGAAATTTTGGATTAGGCCTTATTGCTGGAATTGGACTTGCAATTATTGCCATGACAGCAGACAGGATGACCCAGGCATGGAGTTATAAGAGACAAAAAGATCTAGATCTTCAAATCGATTAGATGGAAGTAACCCGTAATGGAAAACTTGAGGAAATTTTATATAGACGGTCAATGGGTTGATCCAATATCAACCCGAACAATTCAGGTCGTTAACCCAGCAACTGAGGAAAAAATTGGTGATGTTGCGCTTGGTAATGCCGACGATGTTGATCGAGCCGTAGCAGCTGCAAGTTCAGCTTTTGAAAAATTTTCTCAATTCAGTAAGAAAGATCGACTAGATCTCTTGAAAACTGTACTGTTTATCACAGATCGCCGCTTGGAAGACTTAGCCCAGGCTATGAGCATGGAAATGGGGGCCCCGATAACGATGGCAAGGAGTGCTCAAGCTGATGCTGCGATTGGGCACCTCAAGGGGTTTATCGATGCTCTTGAAGATTATGAAGAACGTATCAAATTAAAAAACGGTGATATTATAGTTCGTGAGCCGATTGGCGTTTGTGGGCTAATTACGCCATGGAATTGGCCGATAAACCAAATTACCCTGAAAGTTCTACCTGCATTGGCAACTGGGTGTACTTGTATTTTAAAGCCAAGTGAATATACTCCGATCTCTGCCATGATTTACGCAGAAATCTTAAATGAGGCAGGTTACCCAAAAGGGGTGTTTAATCTTGTTCATGGAGAGGGTCCAGTAGTGGGGACGGCAATGTCTCGGCACTCGGATATTCAGATGATGTCATTTACTGGTTCAACCCGAGCGGGTACTGCTGTCACTTGTGACGCAGCAGAAACCGTCAAGCGTGTCACACTTGAACTTGGCGGTAAATCGCCAAACCTTGTTTTTGCTGATTGTGATCTTGAAGAACGAGTTATCGCTTCTGTAGATGAGTGTATGTTCAATACAGGTCAATCCTGCGATGCCCCTACAAGATTGTTGGTTGAACGTGCTTGTTATAATGATGTCCTTAGTATTGCAAAGCGAGCAGCTGAACAGACAAATGTTGGCAACCCAGCTGAGGAAGGGGACCATATTGGTCCTTTATTTGACAAGCTTCAGTTTGAACGAGTTCAGAGGATGATCAAGGTTGGGATAGATGAGGGAGCAACATTGTTAGCAGGAGGGTTAGGAAAACCAGAGGGGATAGATAAAGGCTGGTTTGTTAAACCAACAATCTTTTCAGATGTTTCGAATGATATGAGAATCGCTCAAGAAGAAATATTTGGTCCTGTTCTGGTTATAATCCCCTTTGAAAATGAAAGTGATGCTGTTGCCATCGCCAATGATACACCCTACGGGCTTGCTGCATATTTGCAGACTGGTGATCCAGATCGCAAAGAACGGGTTTCTGCCAAGCTTAAAGCGGGTGCCGTGCATATTAATGGTGGTGGCATTGAATATGGCACTCCCTTTGGCGGCTACAAGCAATCAGGCAATGGTCGTGAAGGAGGTTTGATGGGCCTTGAGGATTATTTAGAAACAAAAACTCTTCATGGTCTTTAGTGAACTGAGATTGTTATGGGATATTCCTATCAATGCCGCGGACAATATGGTGATCTCTGTCAAAGAATGGAGTTTCTACGATTGTAGATGAATGCCGACTTCCATCAGGTAGTTGAAGGGTCATCTTTCTGCCAGTCCATTCACCAGGATTAAAAAATCGAGCGTAACCAATTCCCACTCCAAGAGTTGGAGATGGCACTCCTGCAGTGATATTGCCGACGTGGGTTTCCCCATCGAGGATCATACTTCCTGATGATGGAGTTGCTGTGCTGCAGGTTAGTCCCAATAGAGTAGTCCGTTTATCGGCATTTAACAAAGCAGATCGACCGATAAAACTATCCTTTTCCATATCTACAAAATTACCCAGACCTGCTTCAAAAGGTGTCATGGTTGTATCCATGTCAGTAGTGTTGCCTAGAATGCCACCTTCGATTCGACGTATCGTCATGGCCCGGGTCGACGAAAATTCCATCCCGAATGGGGTACCTGCTTCTATCAGATGGTCCCAAAGCTGGAGATGATTTGTATTTTTACCGTCACAGTAAATCTCAAAGCCAAGTTCATTTGTAAATCCAGAACGTGAAACGTATAGCTTTTGCCCTCCAAGTTCAAAATACCCAGACTGAAAATATTTCATATTTTCGTCAATTTGTCCTGCAGATGCTGTGTTCATAATATCAATCGATTTGGGACCTTGAATTTGAAGTACTCTTGAATGAGGATCGGAAATTGTTACATCAAAGCCATCGCTGTGTGCCATCAGCCACGTTTCAAATGGTCCATCTGCTTGAACATACCAGAAGCGATCATCACCTAGTTTAAACAATACGCCATCCATGAAAATGCCACCTTGTGGTGTGCAGGCCAGTGCGTAATAGCCACGACCCTCTTTAACCGTTGAAATTTTACGGGTCAGAACTTTATCAAGAAACGGAATGACATCTGGGCCAGATATTTCAACTGGCTTTTCGGGCACGTCGAATATCAGTGCTTTGCGGCGCAGGGTCCAGTATTTGGCCAGATAATCTTCACCATTGTAAACCGCAAAAAACCTTCCTGCATATATACCTCGCACCATATTTTTCGTATCATGACGCTGAATAAATGGAGACTCCTCATATCTTCGTGCACTTATTGAAACGTTATTTTCCAGATCCTTTTCTTCCTGCAAATTCACCATTACTGTGTCTCCCTAGCCGAAATATTTAGTAGATCGTTACGTAAGTCTGATACAAAAATTTACAATGGACTAAAAACTTACCATTGAATAGTATAAAGTTATATCTTGGGCTATAGTATGATATTCTTATCACTTAAATTTAGAGGATATCTGACTGCTCATTATTTAAGGAGTGGGGCAAAGCATGCTTCTCTTACCATCCATGTATTCTCGGACAATAATCTTAGCTCTGTCTTTATCAAAACTTTGAAAATGTCCTGCATGGACGACATTGAAATCCATTGAAAGTATCTTATTTAGGCTCTCTATTAGTTGATTTGGAACTGAATGAAAAAGATGGTCATAAAGCACCCCATCGTAGATTGCGTCTCCTGTTAAGATTATCCCAGTTTTTGGTTCAAAGATCGCAACTGATCCGGGTGAATGCCCGGGCACATGAACGATGTGAAAATGGCGGTCACCAAGATCAATAATATCACCATCATC